>JACLAC010004275.1_pt1 | contig 27336 bp, 25 predicted proteins | sample 8027881 | NCBI WGS metagenome assembly JACLAC01 (sample SAMN15725517, study PRJNA655200) | protist metagenome | isolation source: fluorescence activated cell sorting (FACS) single amplified genomes of... | place: Spain: Blaines Bay Microbial Observatory, Mediterranean Sea | collected 2016-01-19 | reverse complement strand
TCGGGCGATTGAAGTGGATGTAGATGCCTTGTCTGATGGGGAGTCTGTTTTTGTTGCGGGTATATTAGAACATATTGAAGAAGCGGGTATTCATTCGGGAGATTCTGCGTGTTCAATTCCGCCCTATTCGTTATCGGCGACGCAAGTTCAAAAAATTGAAGAGAGTACCATTTTATTGGCTAAGTCGTTGGATATTAACGGGCTAATGAACGTTCAATATGCATTTCAGGGAGAAGAGCTCTTTGTTATTGAGGTTAATCCTCGAGCCTCTCGTACGGTACCGTTTGTGGCGAAGTCGACGGGAAACAGTATTGCAAAAATTGCAGCAAAGTTAATGGTTGGCCGGAAATTAAGTGAGTTTAAATTGAACTGTCCTGTTCCGTCTCACTATTCTGTAAAAGAAGTTACATTTCCATTTGGTCGGTTTGATAAGGTTGATTTGTTGTTGGGGCCCGAAATGAAATCTACGGGTGAAGCGATGGGAATTGATCAATCGTTTGGCGTTGCGTTTTATAAGGCCCAAGAGGCGGTTGGGAATAAACTGCCTTTGAAAGGCACGGTTTTTCTGTCCGTACGAAATGAGGATAAGGATCGTATAGTGGACGCTGCTAAGATATTGACTTCTTTGGGATTTGTGCTTTGTGCGACACGAGGAACTGCTCAATTTTTGGAAAAGCAGGGTATATCTGTCGAACTTGTTAATAAGCAGAGAGAGGGTGATGAGAATACGGTTACGTTGACTCGGAAATCTAAATTTCAGTTGATTCTAAATGTTGCGGATAAGCGTGATATTACAGAGAGTTACTATTTGCGTCGTGCAGCGGTTATGAATCGTATTTCATACGTGACGACTGTTCGTGCTTTTGATGCCATCGTAGAGGCGTTAAAGTGTATGCATTTAACTAAAAACGGATATAGTGTCCGATCTTTAGATGAGTGGATTTCTAATGGGGAGTCACTTTCTTTAGATAATTCGCGGATTTCGTTGGAATCTAATACGGAGATGATGTCTGTGAAGACAAATTGTCACTAGTGGTTTTGGAAAGTTAAAATATTTTTAGGAGGTAGTTATAGTATGACTCAGGTAACACAAGAAATTGATAAAAAACAACTATGGGCCAGTCGGTTTAAAAAGACGACGGATCCTCGTGCAAAAAAATATAGTGAATCGATTACTATCGATCGTCCGATGTTTTATCATACGATATGGGGAAACCAAGCGCATACGATTATGTTGGCCTACTGTGGCGTTATTAAAGATGAGCATTGTCGAAAGATTTTAGAAGGTCTTGAACAGATCCAAGTGGACTTTAAAGCAGGTATATGGGATCTTCAGTTACAAGAAGAAGATGTTCAGATGAATGTTGAGCGGTATTTAATTGATAAAGTGGGTATTGAGAATGGGGGACGCATGCATACGACTCGATCACGTAATGATCAGGTGCCTTCGGATACAAAATTATATACGCGTGAAGCACTTGTTTCTATGATTGAAAATCTACACACATTTGTTTCTAATATTCTTGAGATTGCAAAAGATCATACAGAAACGATTATGCCTGGTTATACCCATACTCAACATGCGCAGCCAATTACCTATGCGTATTGGTTATCTCACTATGCGGCGGTATTTGGTCGTGATATTAAACGGTTGTTGGATTCGCTTTCTGCGATTGATCAAAATCCGCTGGGTGCTGGGGCATTAACAGGGACGTCGTTTCCGATTGATCGTAAGTTGACCACGCGGTTGCTTGGGTTTGAAGGGATTCAAGAACATGCGTTAGATGCAGTGGGTGCGAAGGATTCAACATTAGAGGTATTGGCGGATTTGTCTATTTTATTTTCCTCTGTATCACGGTTAGCTGATGAAATTATTTATGGTATTACGTATGAGTTTAATACGATGGTTTTGGACGATGGGTTTTCAATGGGAAGTTCTATGATGCCTCAGAAAAAGAACCCTGGGGTATTGGAATTGGTTCGTGGGCGTACGGGACGCATGTATGGCATATTAATGCATTTGCTTACGACGATTAAAGGGCTTCCGAGTGGCTATAATCGTGATTATCATGAAGATAAAACAACGATTGTTGAGGGGATTGCTTTAGCGAAAGAGACAATTGATTTGATGGATGGTGTGGTGGAAACATTGACTATTAAGCCAGAGCGAATGAAGTATTTGGTGCAGCAAAATTTTGCAACGGCGACGGAGCTTGCAAACTATTTGGTTCGAGATCATGATATCCCATTCCGATTATGTCATCGTATTGTGGGATATGTTGTGAAACAGCTTGTTGAAGAAGGCAAGAATTTTACAGATAAAGAGAGAACAAAGCAGCTCCTTGCTGATAAAGAAATTATTATTTCGGATGCGGATTATGATCAGGTATTGGATCCTGAAAAGGTCATTTGTAATTACACGTCTTTGGGTGGCGTTGCGCCGAAGGAAGTATCTCGGATGATTGGTGATCTTGTTACTCAGAATAAGGCTTCACAGCAGCGATTGGTGGATGTAAATACGCGTATTTCCAGGGGAAAAGAGGAGACGCTTCAGTTGGTTAAATTGATATTAGGTGGAACTTCTGTCAAAGACGCTGTAGGTGGGTTAACCTAACTGCGTGTGAAACTTTCTTTTAAGCATCTTATTAATGCGACCCAACTTACGGTTTCTCACGTTGATCGTTTAATTGAGAAGGCAGATAAGTATTACGAAAAACGTAACGCTCGGAACTGTAAGGATTTAGATGGGCATATTCTTGCGACGTTGTTTTTTGAGGCAAGTACGCGGACACGGTTTTCGTTTGAATCGGCGATGTATCGATTGGGGGGGCATGTGGTTTCTTTGGAGCAGGGGTTATCGTCTTCTGCAAAAAAGGGAGAAAGTTTGTCTGATATGGGACGTATTATGAGTCACTATGCTGATATTGTGGTGATTCGACATCCTGATTCAGGGAGTGTGGATGCGTTTTCAAAATATGCAACGATTCCGATTATTAATGCGGGGGATGGGGCAAATCAACATCCGACACAATCATTGGTCGATTTATATACCATTTATAAAGAGAAGGGGACGTTATCTAATTTAAAAATTGGTTTTTTGGGGGATCTTAAATATGGTCGGACGGTTCGTTCTTTGGTAACGCTACTTAAACAGTATTCATCTACATTCTCTTTTATTTCTCATGAAAGTTTAGTAATCTCAGATGCATTGCGGCAGGAATTACAAGAGAGTGGCTCTTCTTTTGTTGAAACGCGTGATTTAAAGGGGACGTTACCAGATTTAGATATTCTGTATGTAACACGCGTTCAAGAAGAACGATTTGAATCGAAAGCAGTTTATGAAACGGTCAAAAATGAGTATATTCTTAAGCGAGAGGATGTTCATGATATGCCTGACTTAACGATTCTTCATCCCTTACCTAAAATTAACGAGATTGATGAAGCTGTAGATTTTTTACCTCAAGCTAAGTACTTTAAACAGGCAGAATATGGCTTGTATATGAGAATGGCACTGCTTAATACAATGCTTCAGTAGGAGATTTTGTATGAAAAATAAAGATGGACTTAAGATTGGGGTATTTGGATCGTCTGCTTACGATGAATCTGAGGTTTTGTATGATGTTGCTTTTGAAATGGGGAGGTATATTTCGGAACATGGTCATACCGTGGTTACTGGGGCATGTGAAGGGTTGCCTCATCGTGCGGTTTCTGGAGCGAAACAAAGTGGGGGACGAGCGATTGGGTTTACGGCAGCGTGTGATGGTGAGTCTCATGAGACATTGATGAAGACATCGGTTGATCAGTTTGATGAGTTGGTTTATATTCCAACGGACTATCATTATCGGGACGATATTCGGGTATGTCGAAAATATCGTAATGTTGTTTCTGTATCTCATTGCGATGCGGCGTTGTTTATTAGTGGGCGTTGGGGAACTCTTAATGAATTTTCAATTGCATTTGACTTAGAAAAGACGATTGGTGTTTATACGAAAGAAGGAAAATTTTCGACGCAGGCAAAGTCGTTGGTTTCGTTTTTTAATAAGCCATCAGATAGTACGATTATATATAGTGATTGCCCGATAGATCTTGTGGGTCGTGTTATTAATTCTATAATAGAATTAAATCATGTCGGTTTCTGAATATTGTATTGTTGATCGTATTTTAGATATTTCCTTTCAACGAGCAGGTCAGGGACTGATGATGGGGGGCTATAAAACGAGCCATAATGATAATGAGGTTGAGCATGCTTTAATTTATCAGGGACCTATTAGCTATCCTAAAGAGACGATTAATTTACGGATTAACTCGGCGTGTTATACGAGTGATATTTTTGGCTGTCAGCGATGTGATTGTAGTTGGCAGTTGGATCAAGCGATTGACTATATTCAAAAAAATAAGGGTCTTATTATTTATCATTTTCATCACGAAGGGCGTGGTTTTGGGTTTACAAACAAACTAAAATCATTTGAAATTATGAAAAAAGAGTGTAAAACAAGCTGGGAGGCCTGTGTTGATCTTCATAATAAAGATGACCAGAGATCGTATTTGTCAACGATTAAAATTTTATATGATTTGGGTATCAAAAACATAAATTTATTAAGTAATAATCCGGAGAAAAAAGCAATATTAGAAGCACATGGTATTAACGTTCATGATATTATTCCCATTGTTAATCAAGATTTGGAGTTGAGGGAATATCTAAAAATTAAGCGGGATAAATTGGGGCATTTTATTTCATTTGATGGGAGTGACGAATGACGGTTATTATTTTGGGTTCGGAGGGAGTGTTGGGATCTGCGCTTGTCCAAAAATATCAATCGGATATGGATGTGATTGGTGTGGACTATCATCCCATTACGAGGCATGATGGAATTTCCTACTATTGTGTTGATTTTAGTTCTAAGACGGCGATTACCCGGTTGTTTGATGAGTGGGATATTGATGGTAGATCACCCCTATATTTAATTTCTGCACTGGGGTATTTTGGTGAAGATTATCGAAAGAAGGGGCATTTGATTGACGCGTTTTATCGTGCGATACAGATTAATTTAACGGGTGTGGGTCATGCCTGTGTATCGTTACTGAATCTACGTTCTTTGCAAGATGTTCGGATTGTTTTAATTGGATCTGCGGCGGCGGAAGTAGGGAGTCGTGATATTGGATACGGGACGGCTAAGGCAGGATTAAATGGTCTTGTGATTAGTTTATCAAAATGTTTTGCAGAACAGGGACATCGTATTATGGGGGTATGTCCGGGTATTTTTGAGTCATCAATGTCAACGTCTGTAACTGAAGATCGGCAGTTGGAGGCGGTTCGATCAACGCATGTTAAACGAAAAGGGATGCTTTCAGAGATTATTAATGTGGTGGATTATGCCACGTTTCATGCTCCTCAGTTTTTGACGGGAACAGTTATTTCGGTGAGTGGTGGGCAGGTGAGCTAGTTTTTTATTTTTTTTCGAGTATGAATTTAATGGCATCTGCTTCTGATTTGGTAATGTGGATGTATTTTGAGACTCTTGTAATTTTAAATATTCTTTCTATGTCGCTTAAGAGGTTGATTATTACAAAGGAACCTTCCTTCTCTGATGTTTTTTTGTAGGCTTCGAAAATAGCCCACATTCCTGCAGAATCAAGAAATGTTACATGGGTCATATCAAGGATGATGTGAGCGGTGTTGTTTTCAATTAATCTATCTACTTCTCGCATAAAGGGGTCTTCTGTTTGAAGATCCAATTCAATTTCTCCTGTTAATTTTCCATTATTGTTTCTTTTTTCAGCGATGATCATTTTTTGAATATTATGAGGTAACGATATAATTTCGATTTCCATAAGGGACTCCTTTTTTGGGACTGGATATTTTAAAAAAAAAAAGATTATATTACGATATCTATCATACTTTTGGAGGAGTTACAATGATTTTTTTATAATTTTTATTGTTAAAAACAATAAAAATATTAGCTAAAACATAAAAAATCAGTTATCATAGCTCAGGTTTAGATACTATCTGAGAATAGTGTTTTCATCTCACCGTTTAGGAACTAAATTGAATGATTAATATTTGTGTATACGAAGATACCCACTACAAACAACTTTACCCCCTCACATTTGCTCGCCCTGCCTATGACCTGCTAATCGGAACATCCCTCATTTTGAATAAAATAGAACGATTTTTCAGTCATGCCAACATCTCATTACATTGTCGTCCTGAACTCAAAGCAACGCTCAAAGAAAAGTTTTCTCACTACCCCATAAATACATTAAACAATGGTGCTCCCTGCCTCTTTATTAACGGACGGACAATTTTAACACAACCTCTCTATAACGAACTTGCCCAATTAGACGACCTCCATAGCCACTTATTACTACACAAAAATCATGTTATTGGTGCTTATTTAAGGGGCGAATTATTAGATAGCATGATCCAAAACCTCCAAAGAGGCCCTATCGATAACACCTTGATTTTTGAGTCCTATCGCAAAAAAACAATGACAACACAACTAAAGTCCTGTCTTATTATCGAATATCCATGGGACTTGATTGAATTAAATAATGGACTAATCACCTCTGACTTCATTTATGAAAACAAACTTGGCATGAATAAAGGAAATACAAAACCCTATCTATCTATTTACAATGAAGATAACGTTTTTATTGATACAAATACCCTGATTGAAGATTATGTTGTATTAGATGCAACCAGTGGACCTATTTACATTGAATCGGATGTTCATATTTTAGCACATACGCGGATTGAAGGCCCTGCATTTATTGGTAAAAACAGCACTATATTAGGTGGTTACCTTAAACACGTCAGTATTGGCCCTTACTGTAAAATTGCAGGAGAACTCAGTCAAAGTATTGTCTATGGCTACAGTAACAAAGCCCATAATGGGTTTATAGGCAATAGCTATGTTGGTGAATGGGCCAATCTAGGGGCACTTACAACGACTTCTAATCTTAAAAACAACTATGCCTCAATCAGTGTCCCATTCCAAAACATAACCATTGACACCAAAATACAATTAGTTGGTGCCTTTATTGGAGACTATGTTAAAACAGGAATCAATACATCACTGAATACAGGGACCCACATCGGATTTGGAAGCACCCTATTTGATACTGGATTTCATGCAAAGTATATTCCTCCATTTAGCTGGGGAACTCCCAATAACTATACGATTCATGACCTTGATAAACTGATCCAAACCACAGAAATAATGACCTCACGACGCAATAAAAAACTATCCAAAACTAAACATCAGTTATTTCATTGGCTATTACAAAATTATATTTCGTTACCAACATCGCAAGCTACTTTATGAGGGACTGCAAAAATGACTTATTAACAGAAAGTGAGTCATTTACAAAATTAATACATACTTTTAATTCAAAAATAATCCCTTTTACATTTCCGCCTATTAGCAATGGGCCCTTAACATTACATTATGGATTAACACCACTATCACACGATCTTTTACCTTCTTTTCAAGCTATTATTAAAGAACGACACATTATCCAAAAACAGGCACTTATTCTTTCTGAAACACCATGGAATACAACTGAAAACAGAGCAGTATGTCATCACCTTCTTCGACATCCACATCCTCCACAATGGATTAAGAAAGAACATCAAAAATGGAACGCTTTTTATACAGACACAAAAAATCAATTTACTGATATTGTTCAAATTGGAATGGGTGGCTCTATATTAGGCCCCAAAGCAATCATTCATGCCTTACGTGCTCAATACAAACAACATGTAAACCCCCATTTTATCTCTAGTATTGACCCTATTGAAATTAACCACACATTAAAACAACTTCCTTTATCGTCAACATTATTTGTGATTGTTTCTAAAAGTGGTACTACAATTGAAACACATCATATATGGAATGCAATCAAAAATTATTGGACTGCACATGGACATTTATTAGAAAAACTTCCTCACCAGAGTGTTAGTATTACTTGTCCTAAGTCACCTATTGATGACCCTAAACAATTTAGAGAATGTTTTTATATCGATACTACTATTGGGGGGCGTTTTTCAGTAACCAGTGTCGTTGGCGGACTCATAACCAGTGTGGTTTATGGTCCTACCCATTTTGATGAAATTTTAAAAGGGGCCTATCAACTTGATCAGATGGCCCACTTCCCCTTAGAAAAGAATATATCCTTACTATCTGCATGCTTAACTATTATTTATTGCAATTTATGCGATTACAATGCGCGTGCAATTATTCCTTATAGTGAGGCGTTATACGACTTGCCTGATTACCTTCAGCAGCTGTTATGTGAAAGCAACGGGAAACAAATCAGTAAAAATGGGACCCTTCTACCCTATACCACAAACCCAGCTATTATGACGGGTATTGGAACAGATGCCCAACACGCTACCTTTCAACAATTTCATCAAGGTAGCACTATTATTCCTATCGACTTTATTGGTATATCAAATAATACCGCTCTAAATAATCATATTATTGCGCAATCACTTGCATTATATCAAAACAATCGACCAAGCAGTATTTTAATGCTTAAAAACGTATCTGCAACTACCCTTGGCGCCTTAATTAGTTATTATGAAAACACTGTCCTTTTTGAAGGGTTATTATGGGGAATTAATAGCTTTGATCAACCTGGCGTAGAATTAGGTAAAAAAATCTTGAGCACGAAAAGTGATCCTTTATTTCAACAGCTATTTTCACAAATCACGGGGGCCTTATGATTCGACGTAAATGGCAGCAATGGCGTGCATACAAGGCGTCACTTAAACACCGATCTCGGGTGTTGTATGGCGGGGTTGATTTTGTTGAGACCATTGTTATTGCGTTGGGTTTTGCGTTGCTTATTCGAGAGTATATTATGATGGTATCGTTGGTTCCGTCGGGTTCGATGATTCCAACCTTTCAAATTAGAGATCGACTTTTTGTGAATCGGTTTATTTACCGTTTTTCATCGCCTAAACGGGGAGATATTGTTGTTTTTGAGTCGGTGACGGATGATAAGGATTATGTAAAACGATGTATTGGTTTGCCTGGTGAAACGATTGAATTAAAAAATGGCTACGTTTATATCAATGGGGTGTTATTGGTACTGGCAGGTGTCGATATTCAACGTGATTATACAGATCATGGCCCGGTAACTGTTCCTGAGAATCAGTATTTTGTTTTGGGTGATAATCGTGCGAATTCAAGGGATTCTCGATACTGGGGGTTTGTGCCGCATGATAATTTGATGGGGAAATCATTATTTACATTTTGGCCGATTTCTCAAATGAGGGTATTGCGCTGAATGGACTTGATTGTTAACGGAGAGTTTAGGCGGATTGATCTGGTGGTGGATACATTGCAAGGTGTTCTTGATGCCTTGTCTATTTCTGCTGAGGGACGCATTATTGAATTGAATGGACGGTTATTTCGGTCTTCTGAGTTTGTGATACAGGGTGTCCGATCAGGTGATAAGATTGAAATTATTCAGTTTATGGGAGGGGGATAATGTGTTAAACTTGAGGCTACGTTTTGGTGTTAAAAAAAGGCTAGAGGTGCGAGCTAATTATGGTGCAGTATAAAGCAGATGATATTAAAGTTTTAGAGGGCTTGGAGGCGGTTCGTAAACGGCCGGGTATGTATATTGGGTCAACAGGTAAAACGGGCTTGAATCACCTAATTTTTGAGGTGGTTGATAATAGTGTCGATGAGGCGATGGCAGGACATTGTACGGATATTCATGTCACGATTGAAGAGGGGAATGTTGTTCGGGTGCGTGATAATGGCCGTGGTATTCCGATTGATACGCATAAGGATAAAAATTTACCAGCGGTAGAGGTTGTATTAACGACACTTCATGCGGGGGGTAAATTTGAAGGGAAAGGATATAAGGTGTCAGGGGGATTACATGGTGTTGGTGTATCGGTTTGTAATGCATTGGCAGAATGGTTAGAGGTGTGTTCTTGTCGTGATGGGAAGCAGTATAAGAATCGGTATAAAAGAGGGATTCCAGATCAGTTGATTGGTGAATTTTCCAACTATGAGGGGCCATCGGGGACGGAGATTCGGTTTAAGCCAGATGCGACTATTTTTGATGATATTGAGTTCACGGGAGAAGTGATTGACCATCGTCTCCGTGAAATGGCGTTTCTGAATAGTGGGATTAAAATTATATTTCGTGATGAACGCGTTACGGATGAGGATGGCAATGTTGAGGAAAAGGTCTATCAATATGAGGGTGGGATTAAGTCTTATGTTGAGATTATGAATGAGAAAAAGGAGGCCCTGTTTACGCCGCCGATTTATTTAAAAACGAAACGAGATCACTATGAAGTGGAAGTGGCTGTTCAGTATGTCAATGATTATTATGATGAAACGGTGGTTACGTTTGCTAATAATATTCGGACCCGAGAGGGAGGGACTCACTTATCAGGATTTAGGACAGCGTTAACGCGTGTGATGAATAACTTTAGTCGTAAATATGATCTGATTAAAGAAAAAGATAAAAATGTGACAGGAAATGACTTAAAAGAGGGGCTTACGGCGGTTATTTCTGTTAAATTAATGAACCCGCAATTTGAAGGACAGACGAAAACAAAACTGGGTAATACTGAAGTGAAGGGAATTGTGGATTCTCTGGTGGACGAATCGTTAACTGATTTTATTGAAACGAATCCTAAGGTGGGGAAATTAATTATTGCGAAAGCGTTAATGGCGCAGCGTGTTCGTGAAGCGGCACGTAAGGCACAAGAGTTGGTGCGCCGTAAAAGTAGTTTAGAGAGTACGACGTTACCGGGTAAATTGGCGGATTGTTCAAACTCAGATCCGGCTTTATGTGAAGTGTTTTTGGTTGAGGGTGATTCTGCGGGTGGGTCTGCAAAGCAAGGACGAGATCGTGAATTTCAGGCTATTTTGCCCCTGCGGGGTAAGGTTCTTAATGTTGAAAAGGCGCGATTGGATAAGATATTGGCGAATGAAGAGATTCGGACATTGATTACGGCAATTGGCCCGAATGCAATATCGGGATTGTCTCAAGAAACAGTGGATACGGAAGACGCTGAGGATGATAAGACGCCGGAAATGATTCGGGACGAATTTTTGAAAAAATTACGGTACCATAAAGTGATTATTATGACCGATGCGGATGTTGATGGAGCTCATATTCGGACCTTGTTGTTGACGTTCTTTTTCCGTCATGCACGTGAAATTGTAGAAGCGGGTGCACTGTATATGGCTCAGCCGCCATTGTACTTGGTGAAGAAAGGGAGTTCACGACGGTACGCCTATAATGATGAAGAACGTGATAAGGCCCTGGAGGAGATGGGACGGAAAAATGTTCATATTCAACGATATAAGGGGTTGGGAGAAATGAATCCAGATCAGTTATGGGAAACAACGATGGACCCAGAAAAGCGAACATTATTACGTATTGAGCTTGAAGATTTAGAAACAGCTGATGAGATTTTTTCGGTATTGATGGGAAGTGAAGTCGAGAGTCGGAAGGCATTTATTGATGAATATGCTAAGAAAGTGCGTTGGATTGACGTTTAGGAGCGTAAAATGGATGATAATTTAATTGAAGGTTCTGAAAACTTGGACGCGATGACAGAAAATAATGGGTTGCCAACGGTGGTCCAGAATATTGGGAAAATTAATATTGATGAGGAGATGAAGGCATCATATATCGACTATGCGATGGCGGTTATTGTTGGGCGGGCTTTGCCTGATGTCCGTGATGGCTTAAAGCCGGTGCATCGTCGAATTTTATATGCGATGTATAATTCTGGGTTTACATCGGGGCGTCCGTATAAGAAATGCGCGCGTATTGTTGGGGATGTGCTTGGGCAGTATCATCCCCACGGTGATAGCTCTGTCTATGATGCATTGGTTCGTATGGCTCAGGATTTTTCGATGCGATATGAATATATTGATGGTCAAGGAAATTATGGCTCAGTTGATGGTGATAATGCGGCAGCGATGCGGTATACCGAAGCTCGTATGTCAAAAGTTAGTATGGCTCTTTTGGAAGATATTGAGAAAGAAACAGTTGACTTTTCGCCTAATTTTGATGAATCCCTAGAAGAGCCAATGGTACTGCCTTCGCGGTTACCAGGACTACTATTGAATGGAACCTCTGGGATTGCGGTTGGGATGGCGACGAATATTCCGCCTCATAACTTGGGAGAACTTGTGGATGGTATTTGTCATTTGATTGATGATCCAGAGGCGACGGTGGACTCGTTAATGCAGCATATTCATGCGCCTGATTTTCCGACGGCTGGTCTTATATGTGGCACTGCAGGTGTTCGTAAAGCGTATGAAACGGGGCGTGGGTCTGTCATTATGCGTGCACGTGTGCATTTTGAGGATTCTAAAAAGAAAGGGAAAGAGTCGATTATTATTACGGAATTGCCGTATCAAGTGAATAAGGCCAATCTTGTGATGAAAATTGCGGAACTGGTTCAGGATAAAAAGATTAATGGGATCTCAGATTTACGGGATGAATCGGATCGGAAAGGGATGCGAATTTATATTGAATTGAAACGGGATGCATCTAAGGAAATTGTTCTTAATTTATTGTATAAACATACGCAGTTACAACAGTCTTTTGGAGTTAATATGGTGGCTCTTGTTAAGGGAATTCCAAAAACGCTGACTTTGAAAGAGGTGTTGTCTCATTATATTGATCATCGTAAAGAGGTTATTGTTCGTCGGACTCGGTATGATTTAAAAAAGGCAGAGGCGCGTCTTCATATTTTAGAAGGTCTAAAGATTGCTCTTGATAATATTGATGCGATTATTGCTCTGATTAAAAAATCACCCACGACCGATGTTGCGCGTGAGGGATTAAGATCAACGTATAATTTATCTGAACGGCAGGCGAATGCGATTTTAGAAATGCGTTTGCAACGTTTGACTGGGCTAGAGAGAGAAAAAATTGAGACTGAATATAATGCATTGTTAGTAACAATTGAAGATTTAAAAGATATTTTGGCTAATGAAGAGCGAATATATTGTATTATTAAGGAAGAGCAACAGGAAATTAAAGAGAAATTTAATGATGAGCGTCGATCTGAAATTACAGAGGTGGTTGAAAATTTAACGCTTGAAGATTTAATTCCTAAAGGGCAAGTGGCAATTTTGATTTCAAAAAATGGGTTTGTTAAACGGATGGCGATTGATATATTTCGTAGTCAACAGCGTGGGGGGCGTGGGGTAAGTGGCATGACGACGCGAGATACAGATGTGATTGAGCAATTGTTGATTACGAGTACACATGACACGATTCTATTTTTTAGTACGACGGGGCGGGTGTTTAAAATAAAGGCGTATGAACTACCTGAAGTATCGAGACAGAGTAAAGGTGTGTCTATTGCGCACTTTTTGCATATGGAAGAGGGGGAGTTTCTATCGGCAGCGATTGAGATTACAACATTTGAAAGTTCAGACTATTTGTTGATGTGTACGAAGAAAGGGGTGGTTAAGAAGACGGAAGTTGTTGCATATAAGTATTTTAAGAATCGACCGATTATTGCGATTAACTTGGATGATGGCGATGTATTGAAATGGGTTCAAAAAACGGATGGCAATAAGGATATTGTTTTGACAACGACGGCAGGGATGTTGATTCGATTTGAGGAGTCTCAGGCGCGGCCGTTGGGACGGGCATCTCGTGGTGTTCGGGGGATTAAGATTCGTCCTGAAGATGAGCTTGTTTGCCTGAATGTGATTCCAAAAAATGTGGATGAGAAATTATTTGTCTTAATGATTACAAAATATGGATATGGTAAAAATATTCGTATTGATGAATTTAAATGTCAAAATAGGGCAGGGATTGGCGTGAAGTCGATTAATTTTAGAAAGACGCTTAAGGATGACTGTGTCAAAGATACTGTGATTACAACCAAAGAGGATGAAATTATGATTGTGACGAAGAATGGGACTATTACTCGACAGAAGGTTAAGAATATTTCAACACAGCGTCGTAGTTCTCAAGGGGTAACGATTATGAAGATGGATAAAGGGGATGAAGTGATTGCGATGACTCGTGTTGAGGAAGAAGAGGGGCTTGACTCAGGATCATAACGCCATTGGGGGGTAAGGGGGCAGTATTTTTCTTAAAACATATCATAAAAATTCGATACATTTTAATAGACCTATTATGACGATACCTTAGTTATAAAAAAGATCATACATGATTTGAGGAGGGTATGTATATCTATAACAAGAAAAAAATAAGGAGGTTTAAATTATGGCGAATTCAAAACTTATAACTGCGGTTGATACCCCAACGGGCTCAGATGCAGAACATGCACTTGATCACGCAGCAGATCGAATCAATGCGGGTCAATTAGCGGGAGATGACTATACAAAGACAATGGAAGATATTAGAGCGGAACTTAATCAAGGGTCCGATAAAGGAACGTCGGTTGGGACGATGGTTGCAGCTACGATAGCGATGACTGAAGCTGATATTACATTCAGTACGAAGAAAGGATTGGCGACGAATGTTTCTAATAAAGTTAAAGAGGCAGCGAAGAAAATTGGTGATAATTAGTTAATTTTTCTTTAGAGGTGTTCCTTTTTTAAGGGGGATTTAAACCCAAAAATAATGAGGGGTAATGGTCATGTCAGAATCAATTGTACATAGTAGTGTTTTTACAGAAATTGTAAATAGAAGAAGATCGGACGGATTGTTTGATTTTGCGTATGGCGAGTATCTTGCGACAAAAAATTTCTTTACAGAAATAAGTTTGTTACAGGAAAAAATTACAATAGGTGCAAAATTTGTACTATCTACAGGACAAGAAGTTGATCCTGAAACAACTGGAGGGATGCTTGCTATTCAACTATTTATGGAAGCGATAGACTCTCTTCGAATGGCTGCGTCTGGATTAGCAAAAGCGGGATTGAGTGCGGAGAAAACGTTATGGAAAAACTTGTAAAGGCGTATTATTATGTGTTCACTTGAAGTAAGAGAATATATTGACCGTTCAGATCCCCGGTTGTTTCTGCCTGTAAAGCCGTCTCCTGATACAGATACTAACTTTAAAGATGCCATTGGACGCAAACTTGCTGAGTATGAAATGGAAAGTGACCCTACTAAAAAACAAGTATTACAAGTACAGCTTAAGGCTGGGGTTATTGCAATGCAACAAGCGCGTTTGGGGAATATGGTTATTAATTCTCAAGATGTTGATAATAACGAGTCTGCGACAATCCATATTACTGCGGAGTCGGATGTTGAATTGTTAACAACTCGTGCTAAAAGTAGTTATGTTGCAATGACGGCATCGGCAACTTATGCAGCGTCTGCATATGGTTCGTCAATGATTATGGATGATGATGATTTGAATGATGATGATGATTTTTCATCTTTTGATGGTGATGATAGTTCTTTTTTTTCTCCATTGCGTGGGTTGGGGACTGCGTCTTGGAGTAAGGTGAATACAAATATGAAGGCTATTAAAAATAAGGTGTTTGGTAATCAAGAAGGGGTTGTTTCTGAGACTTATGATAGTGATCAACTGGAAACAGTGGTTGATATTATGACCAATTATAATACGATTGTTGAGGACTCTGAATTGTGGAAATCTTGGACGCCAGATCAATTTTTCTCGTTTATTATTAAGAGATGGTCAGAGGTTAAAAATTATTCTAAAAAGATTCGGACATTTGCAGGTCGTGCAATGGATTCTTCGTCATCAGTGCTTTCTGTAAATTTAGAAGATGATATTTCCGAAGTATCTATTTATATGGATGTTCTTTCCCAAAAAATTGATGAATTTGAAGAGATACGAGAATTAGAAATGACGACAGGGAATCGGTATCGTGCCATGGTACTTGAGTCAGAAATTGAAGATTATTTTATGATGAGTGAGCCTATTGAGGCGTCTGTTGATGACGTTTCTGTTGATGAAGAGATGTTGCCGCTTCAGCTTTCTGATTTGGAACAACGATTAGTTGATGACCTAAAAGTTCGGATGGAAGGGGCTAATCGGGAGAACTATGTTACTGATTCCTTAGCGTTAACTGATCAATGGTGGGATCAAGTTGCAGAATATGTTCCCAATTTAGGAATGCTTCTTCCCTTTATGTTGATGGCGGATGTGTCTACGGATATTTCTAAAGAGATGGATTGGGGGAACTGGAATGGTAAAGTGGACTCCAAAATTGATGCATTTATTTCAGATCAAGAGGGTGGGTTTATTGATTTTGCGATGAGTCAATATATTGAGTATGTGTCGACACACTTTTTAGGAACGTATAAGGGTCAGGGAGTTGTTACAAGTGAGGACTTTAAGATTCATAATGATTACAATTCGAACGCAGTATTTTCAACATTGGTCCAAAATGGATTTATTGATGGGTTAGGAAAAATTACTGATAATTTTGATTGTCATAACCCGCTTCAAGATCTTGGTATTGGTTTAGATGAGACTGAAAATAGACGTGTTCATTTTATTCTTAGTCAGGCATTACAGGGAGACTTACATTTTGATACGTTAGATAATACGAAGGTTAATGAATATGATCGTATTGGGATTTCCTTGATAACCCCGATGGGGGAATCAGTGACATTGTCTGAATTGATGTCGAAGCTTTCTGAGGGTGAGACCCCGATTGAACGGTATCAAAATACGCGTGATGTTTATAATGTGTTATTTGATATGCAGTCTTCGATGACGGGTTTAACGGTTCATGATGAGACAGAATCATTAATGCCTCAAATCAGTCAAAATAGTGAGGGTAAGTTTGAAATGACGATTTATCCAAAAGGAAGCTGGTTGGAATTGGCGACGGAGGAGGATAGTCGGTTTTGGGATGAAAAAACGGATCTTCCTGTCACTATTCAGTTTACATCTAATAGAGAAGCACATCAGTTTTATGATCATATTCATCAGCTTGCATTGGCGTTAGAACCTATTGTTGGGACATTTGACCCTGTATCAGGGATTGATTCAGGTATTACGACGACCTATTACAAAGATGGAGAAGGTGTTGAAGGACCGCTTCGTGTACTTATCGATAATGTTTCTCAATTGGGTTCTGATGGTCTGGTTGGGCCAGGATCGGATGCGTTTAGATATGGTGTTGATACGTTATATCATTCCTCTTTTTTTGAAACATCGGAGTGGGCTGATATTTCAGCGTTATTAAGGTTACGAGTGTCTCGAAAAATTGGTGAAGATCTTTTTCAACAATCAATAGGGAATAAAATTCGTAAGTTTCGGCATCAGCGTAGATCAGAAGAATATCAGAAGGGAAAAGCTGAGCATATTGATAATGAAATTGATCGGATTCGTAAGGAATATGAACAACGCGCTAAGCGTCGTGCAGAATATCGTCGTCAACTTAATCGTGCTGCTCGTTCGGCTAAAAAACGCCGAAAAGGAAGGTAGGAAGTAGATGACACATTATACACAGGAGGTTGATCCATCTCAGATTCAGGATATGACTGAACATCCCTATTATAAACGATTGCAAAAAGATATTCGGAAACGTGCTGAACTACAGAAAGTTGCTGTGAAAAACCAGGAAAGTCAAGAGCAAGTTCAGCTTATGGTTGTATCTAAAGAGGATGAAATTGATCGTAATAAAAAATTAAAGGACAAGACTAAAATTAAAACGGATGATAGTACAGCTTGTGATTTGCTTTCTTTTGATATTGAAGATGATGTTCGATTATCGACGATGGATTGGGGGCGGTCGTTTCTAGATGAGGATAATTTGGATACGGTGGATATTGCTCGGTTAACGCATGAGGAAAATAATGAAGAAAGAAGAGAGGTTACGCAGCAGAAGGATAGAAAAAAAAGTAAAAAGAAAATAGTAGAAATGTTTATTAAGAATATTGCGCATCGTATTGATTTTAAAAATAGAATTCCTGAACTTAAAGAATTATTTCGATATAATATTGTCCAATCTAAGTCTCATAATTACTACTTATCTAAATTTTCGGAATTTAAAGTGGGTGTTGTGGGACAAGTATTGTCGTGGATTGGTGTTCCTATTTCAGAATTAAAAGAGATTAGAAATGAGTCTCTTAATGAGGCTTTTAAAGAAAACATCGTGGCAGTGGCTGAAAATGTATACCATACTGAACTTGCGCTATTAATTCATGGGAAAACAAGGAAATCAAGACGGATGTTGAGAGTGTACTCTGAAGAGATGCGTCATCTTATTCAACAGATGGATAATTTGGGTCGTTGTGGATATTGGTCAAAAGTAAAGATGTTGGAAATGCGGTTTGAGCAGAGCCAAAAAATTAAAGATGAGTTTATTAAGGAAAAATTAGATTTAGAATATGAAATTGATTATCGAACTCAAGAGGTGGTTTTGTAATGAATAAAGAGGATGTGACACAGTATTGTTTTATTAGTGATGAAGAGACAGATCAGATGCCGTTAATGGAGGTTAAAAAACAAATTTCTCAATTGGATTGTATGATCAAAAAAGTGGATTGTCGACTTAAATTATATAAAATACAAATGCAGCAACTTAAAGGACTGTCAGATACTGTTCAGCAGAAGGTTGATTTAGGATTAAATGTATTTCAACTAGCGAGAGATGGCCATGAATGTTAATAGTCATGTGGGTTTTGAACTTTCGGCAGATGTGTATGGTGATACAAATTCTGAAAAGAAACGTGATATCGATGATGTTGCTGAAGATATTAACGAAAATGAAAGTGATAAAAAGGAGAAAATTAATAAAAATATAAACGTACAAAAGGGAAAACTAAAATCTTCTGCTGTTCAACTTCTTACTGGTAAGGCAACACTTTTTGATCTTTCTAACCGACATATTGAATCGCATGTTTCGAAAGAAGCGTCTAAACTTGAAACAAAGATGAAGCAGCGGTTCAATATGCAATATAAGACTCATTTAAAGAATCTTTCAAAATGGCAATTACAGGGTCAATCGGGTGGTCAAAGGAGTGAGTATCAAAATGTTATTGCCAATGTCAGTAAAGATGCGTTAAAGAGGCGAGACTCTGAGGAGAGGAATGAGTCGAAACAGGAGGGTTTTCAAAAAAGGAAGAAAATTCAAGTTCAAAAGTCTCGATTGATGACTCAGCTTAGGCAAAAAGATACAGAAAAATTATTTCAAACACATCTTTATTCTGTTGCTGAGGAGTTGGTTAAAGAGAGTCCTCAAAAAAAAGAGTCTATTCGAAAAACAAGAAAACAGCTTCTTCAACAGGGACTTTCTTCTCGAAAAATTAAAACAGCTGAACAACAGGTTCAACGGATGATTTTTTCTGATATTAAAAAAGAGTTGCGTCGTCAGTTTGTAAAAGTGGCAACAGCGTATGATCCTAAAAAACTGACTAAAAATTTTTGGGGACATTATAATTCGTTTATGGCGTTAACGAAAGATGCTGAAAATCGAGGGGTTTTGGATCAAGGGAAATCAATATGGAATCAAGAAAAAGTAATGGTAGAAGGGGAATTGCAATCGCTTATAGCAGATGACTTGGATCAAAAATTAGTAAAAACAAAACTAAAAACGAATGATCCTAAGGTGTTGATACGTGTTTTTGATGAACTTAATAATTTGGCTAACTTTGTTGAATTTGATACGGATAGCTATATGAGGCAGTTTCATTCCAAACTTGACCACTTGGGATTAAATTATTTTGTTAACCCTGAGGGAAAAGGGATTGTTGATTTAGAGTATGCTCAGGGATATCACTCTCAAAATGATGAGCAGTCTAAAAAACAGAATAAAAAGGGACGGTCTTTTTTATTAGAGGAGGGTGATTTGGTTGATTTGGAGGATCAATTACGGCAGTTATATATTAAGAGGCATACGGTTAAGGGTATTATTGCAAGAGGGCTATTAGAATTGGAAATTCGACGGTGTGCAAAAAAGGTGCGCGAGTCAATGCCTTCTTATAATATGGATGCGCTTCAAAATGAATCGAATGGATTGGCCAAACTTCGCTTAACGTTTATGTTACGTGAGGCATTTGAAGAACGTGCAACGTTACCGGAATTGAAGGGGCCTGGCTATACGTTGATTAAAAATAAACTTAAATTTTCGTTAAAAAAATTGAGAGCACTGGGTTCGCCGGTATCTCGATCTGATCGAAATGATATTCGAGATCAATCTAATCGGTCGATTTTTACGTTGATTAAGGAGGACTATATTAGATTGCAAGTTCACCTTGAATCTGATCCTAAAAATATATTTTTAAAACAGAAGCGGGATGAGTTATTAAAGATATTGGATCGACTGAAGGTGGAAACAAAGATTAATGAAAAAATTAAACCGAAGTTGATGCAGGATATGACATTTTTATCAGATATTAGCATTACTGAGGCGGCTTAAGGGGGTGTGTAAATGACAGAAAACGATTATTATAAGGAGTAAGACCAATGCTAGATTTATATATTAATGTTAAAAATTCCTTGGGCGGTCTGATGCAGGCATTGCAGATCTCGATATCGAATGCCAATAACTTTAATACGCCTGGATATAAATATACGGTTTCTTCTTTTACAACAGTTTACTCTGAGGCGATGACATCGGGAACAGCGTTTACAAATCCAATGCATACGGGGAGTTCGATTACATTGGGGGCAACGACAACTGATTTTTCTCAGGGTAGTTTAACGATTGGGACGGCGCTAGATGCTGCGATTGTTGGGGAGGGTTTTTTTATGATGTCTAAAACACCGACTGACTTTGCTGCGGGTGCAGGGGCTGTTGTGTATACACGTGCGGGCCGATTTCAAACTGATTTTGAAAATAAATATATTGTTGATGCCTTTGGACGAAAAGTGTTTGGGTTTAAAGTGGATGATAATGGAAATCAAGTGGGTTCGGAATTGGTTCCTATTGAAACGAATGGTGAAACAGATATTGGGTTTTTGGAGGGCGGTATTCTTGCCTCTAATTTTAGTGTGGCTAAAGCAAATGATGCGGAAGACCCTGTTCCAATGTATAAACTTGCCTTAACAACGGTTCAAAATAAGAATGGGTTGGTTCCGACAACGGGTGGGGCGTATGTTGAAACGGTTGCGTCGGGTGATCGGCTTGGTGTTGGGACGGCGGGAGGTAGTATTTCAGTAGATAGCTCCGGCGTGTATGGTGAAATTATTGGGGAAAATTTAGAGGGTGCGAATGTGGATATTGCACGTGTTGCGTTGGATATGAATTTGATACAGCGTGGAATTAATGCGACGCAGGGGATTATTGATAATATTAAGAAGATTATTGATGGGCTTATTAGTGCGATCAAATGACAATTACCATTTTGGATTATGGGGTGGGAAACTTAAAAAGTGTCCAAAAGGCGTTTGAATATTTAGGGGAATCGACGTTAATTACGAATGATCCTAAGGATATTAATAATGCAACGAAGTTGGTGTTTCCGGGGCAAGGGGCTTGTGGTCAAGCGATGGTGTATCTAAAAGCGAGACACCTTATTGAACCGGTTACTCAGTTTATACGATGTGGTCGTCCTTTTTTAGGGATTTGTTTGGGCTTTCAATTATTGTTTGATTCTTCTGAAGAAGATGGTGGACAAGATACGTTGGGGCTTATTTCGGGACAGGTGAAACGTTTTTCTGAGCCGAACCTTAAAGTGCCTCAGATGGGATGGAATATATTAAATATTAAACAAGGTGTTGGAAATCAAGGACCTTGTTTTTCTCGATGTCGTTCTGGTGATTATGTTTATTTTGTTCATTCCTTTTATGCGACAGATGTTGATTCTAAGGTTGTGACATCGACGGCAAAGTATGGTGAAACAACCTTTGTTGCATCGGTTTGTCAGGATAATATGTGGGGGATGCAATTTCATCCTGAGAAAAGTGGCGATGTGGGGCTTTGTATTTTGGCGGATTTTGTTACGTTGTAGTAAGGGGTGATTTTTAAGAGATAATGCAAAATTATATTGATGTTGAAGGGGCACGTGTCCATAATCTGAAAAATATTTCTGTGACACTCCCTAAAAATAAATTTATTGTGTTTTCAGGTGTGTCGGGATCAGGAAAATCATCGCTGGCGTTTGATACTATTTTTGCCGAGGGGCAACGACGCTATATGGAGTCGCTTTCATCGTATGCGCGTCAGTTTTTGGATCAACTGGATAAACCGGATGTTGATCGTATTGATGGGCTTTCCCCTGCAATATCGATTGATCAAAAAAATGCGTCTCATAACCCACGTTCTACGGTGGGTACGGTAACTGAGATTTATGACTATTTTCGAATTTTGTTTGCTAGTATTGGGATTCCCCATTGTCCTCAGTGTGGGGATCCGATTCAACCAATGAGTGTTCAAGAGATGGTGGATGTTATTATGACATGGCCTAAAGAGACTCAGCTTACTCTTTTTTCACCGTTGATTAATAAAAAGAAAGGAACGTATGGTGATCTTTTTTCGGGGCTTCAAAAAGATGGGTTTAGTCGTGTCCGTATTAATGGAGATATTAAACGGTTGGCTGATAATATTGTTTTGTCTAAAACACAGTTTCATACGATTGAGCTTGTGGTTGATCGACTTCAATTGACAGAGGAAAACTGTTCTCGTTTGTTCCAATCGTTAGAAACGGCGACGCAACAGTCTAAAGGTCTTGTTCTGATTGAGCGCTCTGATGATGATTCGTCTACTCTATTTTCAGAACAGTTGTCTTGTGCAAAATGTTCGGTTTCTCTTCCTGAACTTAGTCCTCGATTATTTTCATTTAATTCGCCATTGGGCGCATGTTCGTCTTGTAATGGGTTGGGCGATAACTATGACTTTGATCCTGATCTTGTGATTGAATATCCTGAAAAAGCGATTCGGTTTTGTACGAGTAAAGTAATGAACTTGGATGATACCCATTACGGGATTGCTGTAAATCGAACGATTCGACGGTATGGATTTGACTTGGATACGCCCTATAGCAAACTGACCAAAAAACAACAAAATATTCTTCTTTACGGACAGGAGACAGCGGTTGAACATAACCCCTTTATTACACATGATCAGGATGACTACTCGGGTCTTTCTGGACAATGGGAAGGGATTATTACGAATTTGAGACGACGTTACTTTCAGACGTATTCAGAAAAAATGCGTTTTTTCTTTCGATATTATATGAGTCCTAAACCGTGTTCTGCGTGTCATGGCCAACGGCTTAATTCCGAAGCGTTGGCGGTAAAAATTCAAAAATTATCATTATCAGAAATGATGACATATACAGTGCGTGACCTTTTGGTGTTATTTGATACATTTAAGTTTTCGGTTACAGAGCAAGATATTGCAAAGCAGGTGATTAAAGAAATCCATAATCGTCTTTCTTTTTTAAATGATGTGGGTTTGGGTTATTTAACACTTAATCGAAAGTCTGGAACACTATCTGGGGGTGAATTTCAACGGATTCGGTTGGCGACACAAATTGGATCGGGATTGACGGGGGTGTTATATGTTTTGGATGAGCCGAGTATTGGGTTGCATCAACGTGATAATCAACAGCTCATTAATACGCTTAAAAAGTTACGAGATGTCGGTAATACCCTTATTGTGGTTGAACATGATGAAGATACACTTCGACAGTCTGACTATATCGTTGAAATTGGTCCTGAGGCGGGTCGAAAAGGGGGTGGTATTGAGTATTCAGGATCTACTTCAGCGTTTATCACTAAAAGCGATACGCTTACGGCACAGTATTTACAAGGGGTTCAAAAAATAGATATTCCTGAAAAAAGACGGTCGCCAAAACAGAAAGGGACGCTTGTTATTAAAGGGGCGTCTGAAAATAATCTTAAAAATATAACGGTGTCTTTTCCATTGGGGCGTCTTATTTGTGTGACGGGTGTTTCGGGTTCTGGGAAGAGTTCCTTGATTTACGATATATTACATCATGCATTGATGCGTCATTTTCATCGTAGTAAACATCGTCCGGGTTATTATCGGTCAATAACAGGAGCCCAATATATTGATAAAGTGATTACGATTGATCAGAGTCCGATTGGTCGAACGCCACGATCGAACCCGGCGACGTATTCGGGTGCTTTTACACCAATTAGAGAGTTATTTTCACAAACGCGTGATGCAAAGATACGGGGGTTTAAGCCGGGTCGGTTTAGCTTTAATGTGAGAGGTGGACGATGTGAGGCGTGTGAGGGAGATGGTGTTAAGCGTATTGAGATGCATTTTTTATCTGATGTGTTTGTTCAATGTGATGTGTGTAGGGGGAAGCGATATAATCACGAAACGTTATCTGTTATGTATAAAGGTAAAACGATTTCAGATGTGTTAACAATGACGATTAATGAATCGTGTGAATTATTTCAAAATATTCCGTCAATTATAAGCAAATTAAAAACGTTACAGGATGTTGGATTGGGGTATATTCAGCTGGGACAAAATGCAACGACGTTGAGTGGAGGTGAGGCGCAGCGGGTCAAGCTTGCGAAAGAGTTAAGTAAACGTAGTACAGGAAAAACACTTTATTTGTTGGATGAGCCGACAACAGGTCTCCATTTTCATGATATTAAACAGTTACTTACGGTGTTTAATCGATTGGTTGATTCGGGTAATACGTTGATTGTGATTGAACATAATTTAGATATTATTAAATGTGCGGATCATATTATTGATATGGGTCCTGAAGGAGGGGCTGATGGTGGGCGTGTTGTTACATTTGGTACGCCTGAAAAAGTAGCGAAAGAAAAGAAATCGTATACGGGTCAGTTTTTGAAAAAGGTATTGAGGGTTTAATTCTAATCCGTTTTTATGAAGATGCTTTCACACTTATCTGATGAGCAACGACAGTTTTGTATAGACTATGTTAAACAGTCTTTTTTGAACGATAATGTTCATTTTAATACCTTAAAAAAGTCTGAAAAATATGCGCTTTCAATGATGATTAAATCGCAACCTGATTTGAAAGAAAAATTGATTGCGCCGTTATCTCCTTTATTGGCTAAAGAAATTATTGCAATGGTAACGCAACCTGATGAGCCCCCTCATACACCGGTTCTCTATAAAGAAATAGATATTTCAAAATTAGCGAATACATTGATTACGTTAATACAAGACCCTGCGGCATCACTTAAAATGGTTCTCGCGCCGTTAAAACGCTATCGTCATCAATTAACTGTTTCTGATCAATGTGTGTTGACTCAGGCTCTTATCCAATCGGGGACGGCACTTACAATGATTCTAACAACACAATCCGGATTAATGATGTATCTTAATTTTCATTATGTTTTGTCAGAGTTACTTCCGGTGTGTCCTGAGTATATTCGATTAATTGTTCCTGGTTTAGATGACTTGCTTCTTGTTCTTCCCCAATTTCCTTCTGCATCAGATCAATATCGGATTTTAAATAAACTTCCCTTATTTACGCTTCAGTTACTTTTGAAACGATTGTCTCATTATCAAAAAATATCGGCGTTACAGATGCGAACGATCTATAGTAAACTATACCATCAGATTAAGGATGATTTATCGACATTACCCTATGATAAAATTAGACAGGCCATTATTCAAATAGGAGGTTATAGATGATCGGAGTTATTGAGTTTATATCGGACCATATTATTGCGATTAGTATTGTTTCGCTTCCCCTGCTTTATATTACAATACGGGATATTGTGATGTATTTTCGTGATAAAAAGAAACAAGATCGTTTAGAGTTGCATCTTCAAGAGCAGCAAGCAAATTTAGAGTCTCTTATGAAGGATCTGGATGATAATCGCCAATCTTTGATGGATAGTTTTCAACGTCTTAAGGATGTAAACACTAAATTGTCTTCTGAAGAGAACTTGTCTCAGCCTAAGTCTGATCCCACATCTCCTAATCCTGAGTCTAATCCTAAGCCATCGCAGTAATGACAGATCAGGAGGGCTCTGAATTTCAACCGCTAACGAATGATAATTTTGATTCACTTTCTGACTTTTTAGATCATGCCGAAGGGCTAGCAACGGCACATATTAAAAAAAAAATTAAGGATATCCCTAAGGTTGTTTTGCCTATTAATCGTGTTCCTGAGTCATCGCTGTTATTCGATTCGAATGATCTTATTCCACCGCCAAAGTCAGTGGAAAAAGAGTTGGAAACAGAGAAAGAGGACGGGGGGATTGTTGATTCTGATGTAAAGGGGGATGTTAAAGGAGAGAAAAAGAAAAAATTGTCTCACAAAAAAACCAAAGAAGGGTGTTCTCAACCGTTGTCTTTACGACGGTTTGTAAAGAAGAAAATAAGTCAAAAGGTGCCTGTGAAAAAAGGGGCGGTTATTGTGTCATCAGATTTAGATCCAGCGCAAGAAAATAAAAAATATGATGTTGAAGATAAAAAATATGATGTTGAAGATAATGTGCTGATGCACCAGGAACGGAACTATATTGATAAAGCGCCAGACTTAAAGTCTACGAATTACAAAGATATTGATACCCGGCTTAAATTACGACAACAGCATATTCAAGATTTAATTGATAAAAGAGGAAGTATAACCTAATGGCCTATCATGAAGCGGATATTAGAGGCGCTCAAAAGGATGTTGATTCGAAGACCGCCTATTTAGAGTCTATTAAGGATATTCGGTTTCAACGATTTTTTGATCAGGGGAGACGATTTTTTGAGTCTGTGTTTCTTTTTTTACCGTTATATTTTGTTATACGATGGATATCTATTTTTATTGGAAAAAAGGGACGGTTGATGGAAGCGTGGCTTTTGCGACGATATTTACAGCATTATTTTTATCGAAAAGGGATTCGAAAGATATTTTTGACACCCCCTGTTGAAATTCCACCGGGGAGCCTTATTTTAACGACCCGAATTATTCCTCCTTTTGCGCCACTGTACTATTATCAGCTATTTACGACACCTGTTATTGTGCCTGTTTCAGATGTTTTATACCGCTGGAGGGGTGTTGGAAAACTGATTAAGCGAGTTTCCTATCCAGATGGTCCAATGACACAACAAAAAGAGCTTATTATGGGATTACTTAAGCAGGGGTATCGTGTTATCGTTTATTTAAATCCGGATTATCTTGATCCGATGATTCATACAAAGCTTTATTTTGATCCGACGATTAAGACGCTTATGTCTGTGGCAAAAAATACATATTTTCTGAAAGGGTCGGATCTTGAGCTTTATTCGGCGGCGTCATCACATACGCGGTTGCTTGTTATTGTTTCCTGTAAAGAGAGTGGCGTTCTTATCGACTCTGAAGATCCTTTGTCTCAAAAAAATCAAGGGAAAATTTCTGATTTTTTTCAGTGTCGGTATAGTGAAGTGGCGACTTAACTAAAATCGAAACTCCTTACAGATTGCTGGGCTGTCTGAATGCTTTGGTGTTGTTTCTGGTTGGGGTGTTGTTTCTGGTTGGGGTGTTTGAGAT
>JACLAC010026430.1_pt1 | contig 27340 bp, 20 predicted proteins | sample 8027881 | NCBI WGS metagenome assembly JACLAC01 (sample SAMN15725517, study PRJNA655200) | protist metagenome | isolation source: fluorescence activated cell sorting (FACS) single amplified genomes of... | place: Spain: Blaines Bay Microbial Observatory, Mediterranean Sea | collected 2016-01-19 | reverse complement strand
TGATGGTTGATTGTAACCAGATACAGCAACAGTAGATAAGTTATCTGTAAGAACCAAACTCGACGATTTGACCTGTGCAACCTCTATTTGGCGTGGCATTTGAGAATAAGTTTGAACCTTCAAGTGTATCTGGTCACCCATTTTCAACTGTCGGTTGGTACTACTATTTTGACTGATGTTAACAGTTACGGACTTAACTAAAAAAGCAGACAATGTGTAATTAATTTCAGCCTGAGAATTAACTTCAATTAGGTAGGAATCTTGACTCAAATTATAACTCTGTATGTAAGTCGTTCGTTCACTAGTATTTCTTATTGCTGATGTTTCTGGCTCAATAAGATTATCAGCATTATTTCTCAGGTTAATAATAGCTGATTGTTTTTTCGGCAAATTAGTGCCAGCCACTAATTCGATTGCAAGCTGACCGTCCCCTGGTACTTTTAGTTTATAGTAGTCGATTTCGTCGTTTCCGCTTATGCCACTAAGAAAGCCATGAATTAATCGATTGATGGGTAAGAGTGTAGCATTGGAAAATGTTTGATTAGGTTCATTTTCTAATAAAATTTCGTCCGAAATAATAGTGGTATCTGGCTGGTTATTGATAGCACTGACAACAGGAAATTGAACAGGATTTTGGTTACCTGAATCATCTACAGTTGCCACTGTGAAATAAAAAGGAACCTGATCCCTTTCGGTTTCTACGACAGTTTCGACGCTCGTTTCCGATCGATTGGACACAATAGCTCTTTCCACAATGAGTTGACCAATGTTAGCAGGACTCAATGAACGATAAATGTTATAGTGGGAAAACCCACCAGGGGGTGGAGTCCAAGCCAAACGGATCTTTTTACCCTTGTCACCGGCAATATCTTGAGACAAAGGGTTCGTAACCGGGATCGGTAAAATACCATTAATACGGATTAGTTGATCTGCGTTCTTTCTTACGGTTGTACCATTAGATTTTTCTACGATGGCGACAAGTTTTCCAATTTCGACTCTATCCCCCACCTTTATAGTTAAAACAAATGAATAATTTTTGTCTCCATTATCTATGGGTTCAGGTTTTTTATCAGATATGAACCGTTCACCCGAAATTAGTATTTTGTTACTATCTTTTTCCTGGATTTGTAATTTGGGCTTGGATTGACTAGTTACACTAATGTGCAATTTTTGCCCAACAATAAGTGTATCTTGACCACTGTGACTAAGGCTGGTTATCGGGGTGTTTGTAGTATCAACATCAATTTTCTTCGACAGTGGGAAGAAAATTGGATGTGGGGTCGATAATCGGATAAAAATTTCGGCTTGGTTAGCTTTCAAACCTTCCGGCAGGTATTCAGCTAAACCGGCACTTGACCATTTTTCTGTTATAAGTGGAATATTATAGCTAGCTTGTTGGAAGGAAGATGTGATCCCGTCCACAATTACCGGTTCAACTATTACCTCTAGTTGATCGCCAATTGTCAGTTGGTTCTCAGCTTTGCTATAATTGATCTGGTACTCGGCTTTTTTCAAGAGTGTTGCTAATAGCTGATACGAGCTGAGTCTTTCTGATGTAGCAGAAAGACTAACTTGATAGACACCTTTCCTTAAATCATAAATGAAAAATCTTCGATTAGCTGAGAAGAAATCGACCCTTCCTTAATTGGTAAAAGAGGGGAGGTAACCGTACCAAACCGTTGTATTGAAATGTCAACGGGTGTCTCATTTTCTGTCTGAGATATATAGTTGACAACCAAAATGCCATCGGTCGGTAAGACTATACGGTACCGGTCGTTATCTTGGGGACTGTTCAAAGCACCGAAGACAGTACTACTTGGTAAGGTTCCAACCAGTGGAAGTGTTCCGCTCAGCTCGTTTGATTCAAACTCCCAATTTTTGGTCAAGCTGAATTGGCTCGCTAGGCTGTAATTGGTATTAGCTATTCCTTCACATAGAACAAAGTAAGAGCCAACACCCAAACCCAAGCTGAATTTACCTCCATTACTGTTAGCTCTGGCTATCGTTGTGTCAAATTGTTTAACCTCAATAGCTATATTACTATTACTACTTGACCAGTGCAGGTCAATCAGACCACTTTCAACAACTTCAAGTCGATAAATATCAATCTCTTGGCTTGTTAAATTGCCATAGACCTGCCAGCCAAAAGGTAGAACGTCGGCTTCTAACATGCTGTCATTGGGTTCACGTTCACTAAGTGGGGATCGATAAACATTGAATTTCCGAATAACTTTCTGCTCTTGATCTTCACTTAGTAAGGCCAATTGATGTTGGCCCACTGTTAATCCGGTGAGTGTGAGTTCATTAGCTGTGGTTGGTTGCAAACGCCCACCATCGAGCTGATAGTAAGTAAACGTTTGTTCAGCTGAGAACCAGCGAAAAGTCAGGCTGTCCTGCCGAATTGGGCCAAGTGCTGTTGTAATCCATTCTATTCCGTCGACGGGTTCTGGTTGCCTAGCCCAGTTCGAATGGGACTGGGTTGGTTCAGAAATAGACTGTGGGATAACATGTGATTCATTGCCCGCCAAGTCAACGGCAGTAACAAAAAAATGGTGGTCTAACGTGTCAGCAGTAGTCGGCATTTCAACTGATGTGACGTAGGGATGTTGGACTTTGATTGATAGATGTTCTGGCTTATTTTTACCCACTTCCGGTGGGATTATTGAGCGGTGAACTTGGTAGTATGAGAAGTCATCAGCTCGACTCGGTTGAGTCCAAGATACGGTAACACTACCACCAAAGTCATCAATAGTATCAACGGCTGAGACAACAGCTACCGGCGGTGGAGGTAAATTATCAAACGCAATTGTTGGCTTAGACAAAGACCCTAAATCGATTTCAGATTCATTACCGACTTGGCTGACAGCTGTCACTGCTATGTAGTAGGGTATGCCATTTTGATCAACTTGGATAATTTTTTGGCTTAATTCTGGTCCTAAGTTGTAAATCAAGGGTTGATCTGTCACACGGATCGGCCGATCCTTTAAGTATATGTTGTACCCAACTATTTTTGGGTCAGTAGATGTCTTCCATTCCACTTGTAGTTGATACCCATCGTCTTCGGCCATATCTGTTACTTTTTCTATTACGATTGGTTTGGGCCGGATCCCATCCAGAGTAACTTTATCAGGCAAAGTAATCTGAACCAATGGCTGATTTAAGGGTTCATAAAATACATGGACAGCCACATCAGCAAGGTCATCGATCGCTTTTACCGTGTAAGTCCCCCGAAGTAATCCATTTTGATTTTTCAATGAAAATCGGTCTATCTGGTTGCCCAATTGGAAGTAACCGCTACCGATTACTTGTATATTTGGGTCCGGCTGGTACGGTTTCATCGTTACTACCAAAGTTTGCCCAAACTTTAATGGCTGATCAGCATTATGTTGAACTAACTCTATCTTGGGAGAATTACCAATGATGATCACTTGTTGGGGGTGTTTTCGAACAAAGGCGTTACCTGCGGTGTCAATGCTGCGGGCGGTGACTATACCACCCATTACTTGATGTGTTTTTAGTATGGATAGCATTCCGGTTTTAGACTGTCCAGCACTCAATTCCTGTTTTTGTAATGGAAATCTCAGTTGAACTTGGCCAGTTTCAGCTGATTGGATCTCAACATAAACCTGATCTGTAGGGTCAAAGTCACCGATAACCTGAACTGTCAAACGATCACCGGCTGATAGCACACCGGAACCGTTGTGCTGAATACTCTCGATATATGGTGCTACAGTATCAATCTGGATTGGTCGTGGCAGGTCGACTACGACAGCTAAACCTATTTGAGGTTTCCAAGTCACTCGAACAAATGCTGAGGTAATATCTTCACCTAGTTGTGGTATGTAAGTTCCAATATAGGTATTATCGCTTAGTACCATAGATCTTTTGGCTAAACGTTCAGGGAATACGGAGGGTGAAAATTCCCCTATTAATTCAAATTGGGGGTTAGTTAAAGCTGTAATCTGTCCGACTGGTAGGTCCATCACCACAGTTAAGGTTTCACCTAAGGCTAATGCTTCTTCAGCACTATGAGATATAGATTTGATCAAATTAGTATTCAACTGGTAACTAGCAGTTCCAGACGAAAAAAAAGGGGAAACTCGAATGAAATACCTACTGTTCGAAACTGGAACTGAAAGCTGGCTTGCCTCGTCAGTAATAGCAGAAACGGGATAGAATTGGTTCTGTCCAACCACTTGCTGAATAGAGTCGTAGACTTCAACTTGGATCCATCCAGCTGTTAGTGTGGTTTGTAAGTCGATAATCAGAAACGACTGTCTTGTTTTACTTGGAAAAATGCTCTGGCTAAGATCTATCTGGAACCAATCAACATCATTCTGACTATCCCAGTGGGTACCTGAAAGTGGATCGCCTAACGAAAGCTTTGTTGCCTGTTGTGAATTTACAAAGGGTGATACATTGTTAGGCTCAATCTCAATATCCATGTTGGGATCAAGCTCAGCTAAAGAAACGTTTACGAAATAAGGAGAATCAACCGTGTCAGCACTGAGTGTAATATTGCTGTTGTCGACGACTAGAAAGTATTCACCAGGTACTAAGGGAAATAAAAGTTCTGGGCTCGGATCTTCGGCAACATTGACCATAATCTGGCCAACTTTTCGGTTATTAATATCATCAGTAATTAGTGGAGACCGGTAAATATCAATAGTGGTGGGACCTACCACAAGTGGTCGGATTATACTTAATGTCAGACTTTGATTTTTGTTGACGTATAACCGAAACCAGTCTTGGTCCCCTTCGTGGTTTTTGTCGCCGATAATGGTCAATGGATTATCAATCGTAGGATTTATCCGATTCGCTCTGATATAGGAATCATTATTCTCTGCATCCCAAGCAAAATCAGTACCAAGTTCATTTCCTGAAATAGTTAGAAAATATGATCGGTGGTCAGCATCGACGTATTCGGGAACTACCTTGAGATAATATCGGGTTTCACCCGTTAACTTCCTTCGATTTAGACCAACTGTACCAACAACGAACTGACTATTGATATCACTGATTCGTGCGGTGTGAACCAAATTTTCTTCTGAAACTTGTTCTTGATAGATCAGTAAATTCGTAGCTCCAGTCCCACCATCTCGACTAAGCGTGAAGGTCAATAGCCCACTTTGAGCAGTCAGAGAGTATTGGAACCAATCAACATCATTTTTATCTAAACTTACCCCCCGAATAGTTCGGTTGAACAAAACTGGGTTAGCTTCAGCTTGTCGATTATTGAACTCTAGCTCCGCCTGGAAATCCAACTGAACCCTGAAACTTCTAACAACCGGAGTCGGGTCCTTTTTGCCATCTACAGTAATCGCTGAGACTGATAGGGTATAAGCACCATCGGTCAAATCCCTAAATGTTACATGGTTACTTTGGGTAAAATTACTCTGGCCGTTTAGTGCATAGTCAAAACCTAAAATCTGTTGGTTGGATGCTGTTCCCATCCACCAAAAGGTTGGGTTTTGATAACCAATATTATCGTTAGGACCGCTAATAAACTCAGTTTCGATCGCCGAATCTGCTTGTACTAGATTTGCGACAAGAAATGCGATTAAGAGTGAGAATACTACACTGATTAAGGTTTTGGCTTTTTTCAACTTCATGAATCAAATTCAGGCATTGAAATCGGCCTAATTGTAGCCAACCTATTGCTGGATGTCAATCGAAGACAAATAACACACTAGCCCTCTTCAACATCCGATAACAACTCCATCCTAATTGGCTAGAGTGAGACCTTAAGAACATCCAATTCACTATATATTCTAAAATTAAACAGCAGAATAGATCTTGTGATTGTTAATTGATCTTGAGAAGAATATTAGCCGAAGACCAACCGAAATTGTAATCGGGAATGTAAAATGAATCTTATCCGCTGGTAATATGACCCTTGACAATACACCCCGGAACAAAATTTTCAGTCTATATTCATGGAAAAATCGCAACATCTAATGCGGTACTCCAAGATCATGCATTCGTTGGTGTAGGGCTTGGATTGCTTCTTGGAATGGACGTTCTAGAAATTCTAGATGATTTTGTTCACCATGATGGTGTGTGGTTTGGCTCGGGTTATAGTGACGGGCCATATTCCGAATGTAGGAAAGACTACCTTCTGCTAAAGTAATCATGTAGTTAGCGGTTTCTAAATCGAACATCCACCACTCACCACCAACAGCAATATAAATCGGTGAAGTGTGAGCAATTATACCTCGACTCCAACCATCGTAATGTGAGATAGCTTGTGGATAGTTGGGTCCACCACAACGAGCAATAACCCAAGAATGTCGATCACAGTTGATACTGCAGTTTAGGGTTAGTGATTTCTGGCCATTTAAGTCTTCAACCCGATCAATAACTTCTCCATTTTTGACAATTTCTAGACTATAGATAGGAAAAATTGATTGGCAGCTGGCCGAGACTTCGATGGTTCCACCATTGCCTTTCAAGTTGATAGTTGAACCAATAGGTTCGCCATTAACTGAGAGTCGGATTATCGGCCCGCCACTGAGGAAGGTATTACCCGCCTTCAAATACTTACACCAGTTATGATAATTAAACTCCTCTTCTTCGGGGATATGGACATAAGTCCGATACAAACCTACAGGTACATCGCTGCTCATTTTATCGGTTCCACCGACTAGGGGCAATTTGTAACCACAGTTAAGATAACGGTAATATTCAATGTGTCCGTATTCGGCGTTGGTCAAGTATTCAACTGCATCGATTCGATTAGTAGCAATCAAAGTTGATGGCTCACCATTAGGATTGGGTATATGCGGTAAAATGACCGTTCCACCTTGTGCACGGCAAGCATCGGCCCAGTGAGACAGCGTAGTTTCCAAGTTACCTGCATGTTCTGCTTCGTTAGACCCACCTGAGCACCACGGGCTGACAGCTTCTTTTAAACCTAGCAAAGTCAAATGCCCCAAGACGTGCTGCCGATTTTCTTGGGTGGCATAGACTATACTTTTACCATTATGGGCGATCGATGGTTTACCAATAAACTCTTCGGTATTGGTAAACAAATGGCCCCATTGAGATAATAAAAGGTTAACAACATCCAAATCTTCGCCTTGGGCTTCAGTATGAGCCCCTTGAGTAGACAAGAAATGTACATGAGTATCTCCAGAGAAATAACGTTCTGCTTTCATATCACACCAGCGAGTAAGCCGTAATTCTAATTCCCTCTGGTTAGGCTTAATCTCAACTTTGGTTCTGAGTGGTTGATATTCAAACCCCCTAGCCACATCGACGATGACTTCCCCTCTAGGCAGCCAGCCCTGGCATTTGCCATCGATGTAGGCGTAAGTCAGTTGCCCTAGCCGTACATCTCCACCAACGTCAATGTGCCAAGTACCCATATTTGAATTCACGTGTCCATGATGACCATGTGGGGCATAGGGTACACCATTAATTGATCGGAAATGGACTCGACACGGGATAGGTTGGTTAGTTTGGCTGTCAACTACTGTGGTGTGTACCCAGTTGCGACCACCGTCAATAATTTTAATCTGAAGTTGTTTATTAGATTGTATTGACTTCCGCTGTTCTAATTGTCCCCAATTGACCAGTCCTAGTTCTTGGCCGTGGTTTTTAATTTTGACTGTCGCTGAAGGAGTTGCCGAAATTTCGACATAACTTGGGCTTGATTGTAAGTTTTGGGGCTCTCCCCAGCCTTTCTGGCAACTATTCAGGTCCTGATCAATTGAGCGATTGGGTAGAGAATATGGATAGGTAACTAGACCACGGTCAACCTCAACTTCTAACCCAAACGGTTTTTCAGCTTCGTGGCTTTCGGATAAAGTAATCATGACCTCACGGCGACCTTGACGAGTAATTGGATCCTCGTTCAGAAACCCAAGAGTAATTCCAGCTATGAGAAACTCACGGTCAAAAGGTATGATCTCCATACTACTTACTAAATCTTTTGGCCGTGGGTTTTTCCAGACCCACAAAGTATAGTCTCTGGGACTACCCGCACTGGTTTCCGTCTGTCGATTACCTGCGTTACCCCAGTGGCCTCGATGTCGGTCGAAGAGACTATCTTCTTGGTCGGGGTAGGCGCTGAAGTTATTTTGTCCCCACGCTGTTGGTACTGCGGAAATCTCGAATCGTTCACGAATTGGTACTTCAACTGAATTTCCATTTTGATAATGGAAAACATAACTGGCGATTTGCCGACCGATTTGGTCTCCTGTCATCAATTTCGAGTCTAGCAAACGATGTGCGACTATAAGTCGATGAATGATGACATCATCAAGCATAATAGAGATAGGCTGAGTCGCTGGTTTAAAAGTAATAAAGCAATTTTGTTGATTGTCCCCAATTTGAAAAGGTAATCCATGATAACACTGGGTACCCAATGCTGGCTCTGATGGCACTCCTTTGAGGTTGTCAATACCGGAATTGTAATACAGGTTCAAATCCATCGGTTGGTAGTCTGTCATCAAGTTTTTCCCCGAATCGTTTTTCAACAACTTAATATATTCATTAAGATAGCAAAATTAACCCATACGTACAACGATTTTCAGTTTGTTCTGGTGCCTATTTTTTTTGAACACTAGTGGCTTTTGCTAAAATTGATTTGCCAAAAGGAATAAAAGTGCAGCTTAACTGTCTCGTGTTAGTGTTGGCGTAAAGTGGACGCTGCAGTAGTTGTTAATTTAAATAATCGATTGACCAAAAACGGCAAGTTATCATAGACTGGGTAGTCCAAAGTTTAAAAAGCGAATAGAAAACATCACGATCTCATGAGATATAAATTCGTACTTTTTACCAATTGGCGGTTGATCTGATGGTTTCTCAGCCGAATTAATTAACTGTTTTGGATGTTTATTCCCAGAAAAGTTGTCTGCTTTCTATCAGAATATATGGGGAAAATTATTGCCAAAACCTGTTCACTATTTAGCAGGTTAGCCAAAACCTAATGCACGATAAAATATAAGGGGATCGCGGTAGAATTTCACCGTGAAATTTTTATGAGTCAAGAATTTCGAGTTGGGATCGTCGGTGCCGGTCGTGGGTCTTCGTATTTCTCACCATTTGCAGCCATAGCGGAAACAAAGGTGACAGCCATATGCGATATTAGCCATAAAAATCTTGATCGGGTAGGCGACAATTATGGTATTGGTCACCGATTCACTAATTATGAAGATTTATTGGAAGAGGTGGATATAGTCGTTTTGGCCACACCTGAAAATTTGCATGTTCCGCAATCAGTACAAGCTCTTAATGCGGGGAAACATGTGATAAGTGAAGTCACAGCTGCCGTTTCCTTGGATGAATGTCAAACCTTGGTTGATGCTGTCAACAATAGCTCAGGTAAGTATATGATGGCCGAAAACTTATGTTACCAAAAATCGAATCTACTAATTCGTAACATGGTTGAACAAGGTGTATTTGGCAAAATTTATTTTGGTGAAGGCGAATATGTACACGATGTCAAGTTTCTACATCATAACGACGAGGGGAATCCAACTTGGCGATTTCACTGGCAAGTTGGCATCAACCGTTGCAACTATGCTACTCACAGCCTAGGGCCAGTATTAGACTGGTTTGGTGAACGGGTGAAAAGTGTGAGTTGTTTAGGAACAGGTGTTCATACCGACCCGGAACACGCAATGGAAGATACCGTCTTGATGTTGTGTAAGACCGAAAGTGAATGTCTAATTAAGATTCGTATTGATATGTTATCCACTCGGCCAGCTAACAGTTTTTTCAGCCTTCAGGGAACCAAAGCCTGTTATGAAGGCACAAGGGGATTCGGAGATCGTCCAAAGATTTCTATTCAAGGTGCAGATTGGCAACCCTTATCTGATTTTGAAGCCGACTTTCTACCCGAATGTTGGTTAAATCCTTCAGCTGAAGCTCAAGTCGCTGGTGTGACTGCGGAGTACTTTGAACTACGCGACTTTATCGACGCTTTATTAAATGGAACCGAGCCACCACTGAATGTCTATCGTGCTCTAGATTATACGGTGCCAGGGTTGGTTTCAGAAGAGTCAATTGCTAATGGAGGCCAACCAGTACTAGTTCCTGATTATCGGTAATCTAGATTATTTCGCCATGGCTAATATTTCTGAAATTGAATACGTTTGGCCTTGAAATTGAACATCTGCACGACAGATATATACACCAGTTGCGACTTTATTCCCATAGGCTACTCGGCCATTCCACCAGCCAAACCCAACCTGTGGGTAGGTATTATCTACAACTCCCTCTAACAAGCGAATAATTTGCCCATTACTGGCCAGAACTGTATACCGGATACTATCGATAGGCTGATTGGCAATTGTCTGGAAAGTAATCTGGTTATGGCCTGCCAAAACTGGATTGGGATAAATTTTGATTTCCTCAAGTTGAAAAGCTGGCCCAAAATCCACCATTTTTTCTACTGCCACAACACCGAACTGGTTTGCTATAGCTACTTGTAAATGATTAGGTCCTGGAGATAGATGAACTTGAGCCGAAAAACTGGCCTGCAAAAGGTCAGGTGTTAGCCAATCATCAGGAGTCTCTATTCGATTTAAATTGGCTACAACGTTACCGGGTGAGATGATGATTTGCACAGGAAAGGGAGTCATCACCTGACCCGAGATTTTGACGGGATTGATTTGGGCCTGTACGATCGGGTTGAAGGTAATATGGAACTCTTCAATTGGTCTGGGGAATTCACCAGATTGCGGGTTTTTATCAACGAAGGAGTGACTCAATAAGCTATCCATGGTAACTAATGTCAATTTTGTCACTTTTTCAATTAATCGGACATTGAGCTTGTCGACAGTGTCCTGTTGAGTATGAAAAAAAGGATTGGCATCATATCCTTTACCGTCTCGCCAAGGAGTCGTACTCTCAATCAAAGTGACAGCCGGATAGCCTGCTGCCCAAAAGGGTTGATGGTCGCTATCTACAAACATCGGATCAACAACTATATCTAGTAGAAAACCTAAATCGTACCATTGGTTGCTAATCTGAAAGGCTTTGGATAACCAATGAGATGACTGATCCACAGCGATTTGAAGTAAATTAGTCTTCCAGTTATAACCAATCATATCTAAATTAATGACGGCTGCAATCGACTCGCCTCTTTGAACTGCCTGACGGGCGTGGTATCTACTACCAATCAAACCGATTTCCTCGCCATCGAAAGCTACGAATCTCAGATGGTGATCGTATTCATAAGCAGATAAAATCCGAGCAATTTCTAGCATACTACTAATACCACTTGCGTTATCGTTAGCGCCTGGTGCTTTGGATAGTAAAGGGTGCCAGTTAGCAGACAGGTTGGCCTTAGAGTCGTAATGAGCAGAAATAATGAAGATGCGATCGCCGGAAGAATTCGAATCGGATCGGGCTGGTAGATCGGCAACTATATTCTTTAGACCGCTGAAATTTTCTTCTCGGACATGTAAACGTGGCGATTGACGGAAGGTGTTGGCAATGATTTTAGCAGCGTTGTCAGCAGCTGGTCGATGGTAAGAATTACGAGTGTAGTAAGGAACCCCAGTTTTTAGATCCACGTTTTCCTGCAAATCGATGATTAGTGTCCGAATTTGGTCAAACTGAACCTGAGGAAGAAGTCTATCGCCTCTTCCTGCCAATATAGGAAGAGAAACAAAAAACAAGGACACAGAGGTAAACCATCGATGGAACCGACCCAAATTAGACCTCTAATGCTTGAATTTAATCTATCACAGCAGAATTAGGAATGTCAATTTGGTATGATCTGTTGTTTGGCCTTTAATTTGCTTTGTCATATGCTGTCCTATATAATTTGAAGATATTGCACCTACTATTTTATTTCTCAATATCTAAAATACAGAAAACAGGAACTATATGATCAGAAAAAGATATCCACTCTCAGTTGTTATGATGACCTTGGTCTGTTCTCTGATTCTACACCTTGGTTGTGGTGAATCAGCAGATGAAACGCCAGACGTTACTGCTGATGACCAAACCCGACCGATGGGTAGTATCAGGGGTAACATTCAACCATCTGGAATAGAAGCCAAACTAGAGCTAATCAAAAACGGCCAAGTAGTAAGATCAAGTGCGACTGACAAATCCGGTCAGTTTGTCTTTGCCGACCTAGAGTTTGGAACCTACCAGATCAGAGTAATTAGCGACGGTTATCAAACAGAAGAAAAGATGGTTCCGGCTGAGTTACAGCAAACTGAGCTCGTCATGGAATTGAAATTGAAACCACTACCGGCTCAGTTGAGTGGTATCGTCATTGATTCAGAAGGTGAATTTATTTCAGGAGCGACAGTCACGCTTGGTGATCAGACTCAAGTAACTAACGACTTGGGTGTCTTCCGGTTCGATAAACTAGAAGCCGATACCGAACTAGAAATAACTGTTGTTGCTGAATCAATGCTACCGAGGACCGTCGAAATTGAACCCATTTCCAAGGGTGAATCAAGCAAGATTCAGGTGGAACTAGAACCAGAAGTGATCGAAGAAGACGGCGCTGAAGTTGGGGATACGGCCCCCATGTTCTCGCTGCTAGACACAAGTAATCAGAAGGTATCGTTAGCAGATTATGCTGGGAAAAAGAACATCTTGCTAACCTTTAATCGAGGCAAGTTGTGACCGGTTTGTGCACCGCAACTGGTTCAGTTGCTAAAACCCAACTACAATCGAATTACTGATTTGAACACCGAGGTGATTGCTATTAGTCCTTGGCCAGTAGTACAAAATAAAGCCTTCAAGCAAGAACATAAGCTGCCATTCCCCTACCTAGCCGATCTTGGAGCTGAAGTTATCCGCCAATACGATGTATTGGACTTTCAGCCATTGCCAAAAGTTTCTTTCTTTTTAATAGATAAAGCTGGGAAGATTCATTGGCGATCTACCCATAGTGGTGGAGACCCAAACGACCTACCCCAGATTGATGAACTGTTAGCGGGTCTCAAAAAAATACAATAATGGATGACTAATGTTCAGACCAATTACTGTTTTTTTCAGTTCTTGTCTTCTCGTGAGCCTAACAATCGTTTCTATAACTGGTTGTGGGGATGTTTCTGATGATTCGGCAGCTCAAACCCCCGAGCAAGAGGTAGTATCCACTGAGTGGGTCAAAAGTGCACCTGATTTTAAACTGTTGAGTACTCAACTAGAGCAAGTTTCCTTGTCCAGCTTTAAAGGTAAGGTTGTACTACTCGACTTTTGGGCAACCTGGTGTCAACCCTGTCAAGTGGAAATGCCGATATTTGAAGAGCTCCACCACCAGTATGAGAGCAAAGGATTCAGTGTAGTTGGAATCTCAGTTGATCGAGAGAAATTGGCGGTGGTAGAGCCATTCATTGAGAACTTAAGTATTGATTATCCGATTTTGTTTGCTGATGAAAAGGTGTTTCAGGAGTATGCTATCATGGCCTTGCCAACCGCAGTGTTGATCGACCGGCAAGGTAAAATTCGCCACCGGTTCGAAGGCTCTACTGGTAGCAAGGAAAACTATGCTGAGGTGATCGAAAAGTGGCTCTAACCCAGTTTGTGATCACGATGTGTTTACTAATTTTGATGTCGTGTCTAAGCGGCTGTTTATGGCAAGTTATTGATCAATCTGAACTACAAATAAACTTTACTTCTGAGCCACCGATCTTATTATCTTCACCGTTATGGGCAGAATTTGAACAACTGCAAAACGATAGTCCTGAGTCAGGTTTTTCTTCCAGTAAAGCTAGTAGCGTTTGCGCAAATGGCATCTGCACGATCTACTAGTTCTGTTGGTTCCCTTGGTCGTGTCACCCGAAGTTCACTACAATTCATCATCTTACTATGTATTTGCCGGCCGATTCATGGTGAGTTGACTTATCAGATCCAAGAGAGTCTTGGCTATGATGATCATATAGAGTTTGGCCTTAGTGTTGATCCTGACACCAGCCCGCTGGCTGGGCGCCAAGATTCCCAATTATCGGGCTTTCTGAACCAGTTACAATCTGAAGCCAAATGGGTTTACGGACCAGTCAAGGCTTTGAAATCTGAACTAAACCTGAGTGGACAACGCTATCATTATCTGGAACCAAAACAAAGCTCGCCGGATCAAAAAATGAAAGCTGGCTTGACCGCCTTCAATGGCTATGCTTATCAGCTTTCAGGTCGGCTTGATTATCAGTTTTCAAACCGTTTACCATCACTAAAACTTGGTTATCAGCTTCAACGCCAAAATCGAGTAGATGCAGCATACGATCAGCGTTGGCAGGGTGTAGAACTAAGTTGGGGGCGGATTGTAAGTTATCGTTACAAGAGGAATTGGTTCGATGATGAAATTACTAAAAGAAAAGACTTTCAGCTAGTTGGTTCACAGCTGCACCAGCTAGAATGTGGACTAAAGCTGAAACTTTGGTTTAAAAAACCAGCGCAACTCAATTATCTCTTGACACTGCGAGACTACCAGCCCAATTTGAGCGACTTGATTTGGTTCGCAACAGGTTTAAGCCAAGTTGGCAGACGCTTCGATCGCTTACATCAGTTAACGTGGCACCAGCCTTGGCAATTAAACGATCGTTTAATCCTTCAGACGGAAGTATTTTACCAAAGAAATCAAGGTAACTTATCGTTCTATCACTTTTCTATCCGTCAAACCAATTTGCTAGCTTTCTACCTTTGGCAACCAGGACGATCGATTCAGTTAACCACTGGAGGTCGATGGTTAACCCAGACTGGTAGAAAAGTAGAGAATGAAGAAGATTTTCGCAGAGACTTTCAATGGCAAATTGAAGCAGAATTACGCTGGCGGTTGAACCAGAAATTCTCGCTGATAGCAGACTACCGTTGGATACAAAACCAAACTAATGAAACTGTTCAACGCCTATCGTTTCTGAATTACGTTCATAATCAGCTGCAATTAGCAGTTGTACTGGTCAATTAATATGATATCGATACAATTTTTGTTTTAGATGGTTAAGCAAACCAACCTGATTTTGCCTCCGTTTCGACGAGGGTTCCATCTAGTCACGTCCGAAATTATTGAGGCTATTGGTAAATTACCTGCAGCTGGCTTAATGAATATATTTCTTCAACACACCTCGGCAGGAATTACTATCAACGAAAATGCAGACCCAACAGTTCGCCGTGATTTTGAAAGCAGTTTCAATCACCTGGTTGCAGAAAATGAACCATTCTATATTCACACCTACGAAGGTCCTGATGACATGCCCGCTCACATCAAATCAGCTTTGGTTGGTTGTTCTATAACCATTCCAATTACGTCTCACCAGCTCAATTTGGGCGTTTGGCAAGGCATATATCTCTGTGAATTTCGGAATCAGGCCAGTGGCCGTCATCTGATAATAACTATCTACGGCTAAATTGCGAGTACGTCATTTTACAAGTGAAATTACTTCTAAAATATTGGTCGATAAACTACAGGTGTGTTATAATTATTGGCCTGAAAGGCAGATCTGGACGGAGTGAATGTCTCAGTTAGTTGATCAGCACCACCGAATAGCCACCAATCTTAGGGTTTCAGTGACTGACGTCTGTAATTTGCGTTGTCTCTACTGTATGCCAGAGGAAATGGATTTCGCTGAGACTGACCAGATCATGACTTTCGAAGAAATTATTCGGTTAGTCAATATTGCAGTAGGTCTAGGTGTTAACAAAGTTCGATTAACTGGTGGGGAACCGCTGGTGCGTCGCGGATTGGCGAGCCTGATTGAACAGCTATTTGCCGTCCCTGACCTGTCTGATATTAGCCTGACAACCAACGGTGTTAGTTTAGAACGACAAGCTCAAACACTTTACGACGTCGGATTGAGGCGAATCAATGTCAGCTTAGACGCACTTAGCGAAAGCAAATTTGCCGAGATAACTCGACGCAATTTATTGGGCAAAGTATTAGCAGGCCTAGAGAAAGCCCGGCAAATCGGGTTCGACCCCATCAAGATCAATGCAGTTCCTATGCGGGGTTTCTCTGAAGACGAAGTGCTGGAGCTAGTGAGTTTCGCGCGAGACAATGGATACGAAATGAGATTCATCGAGTTCATGCCATTGGACGCGGATGACATTTGGGCCAAAGATATATTTGTTCCTAATTCAGAGTTGAAGAAGCGAATTAATCAAACATTCCCGTTGGAAAATGAAAATGGCCGAGGCTTGCACCAGACAGCGCAGAATTACCATTTCCAAGACGGAAAGGGAAAAGTTGGTTTCATCTCGTCAGTCTCTGAACCTTTTTGTGGCGATTGTAATCGAGTACGATTGACAGCAGATGGCAAATTCAGGAATTGCTTGTTTGCACTAGAAGAAAAAGACGTACTTACCCCTCTTCGTAATGGAGCCAGCGACCAACATATCGAAAAATTGATGAAAGAATCCGTGGCGAGCAAGGCCATTGGACACATGATTAACTCAAACCAATACACCAAACCAGATCGTAATATGTCAATGATCGGCGGTTGATTGCCATCAACTAGCTTCAAAACAGAATAACAACGAAAGAGTTAGAAGGAAACTAATGCAACACCAACTCGTCATCAACGATCTACATGCCTGTGTTGACGGACAAGAGATCTTAAAAGGACTCAGCCTAACCATTCGCCCAGGTGAAATTCATGCTATGATGGGGCCAAACGGCTCAGGGAAAAGTACTTTAGCCAATACCCTGATGGGGCACCCGAGTTATGAAATAACAGGTGGGACAGTCACCTTCAGTGGCCAAGATTTGGCGGAACTAGAAGCACATGAACGCGCAAAACTAGGTCTATTTTTGGCGTTTCAGTACCCGACGGCTATCCCCGGTGTCACAATGGCGAATTTTCTGCGTTTAGCTGTTAGCTCAGTCCGCGACGATGGTACTTCTGAGTCTGCAACTACACCTCTCATTCCGATGCGAGACTTTCGACGAGAACTCAAAGATAAAATGAAAAAATTAGGTATCGACGAGTCCTTTGCCCGTAGATATCTGAATGATGGCTTTTCAGGAGGTGAAAAAAAACGGGCAGAAATTTTGCAACTGGCAATGCTGGAACCCAAAATAGCTATTCTAGATGAAACTGACTCTGGATTGGATATCGATGCAGTTCGAATTGTTGGGGACAGCGTCAATCAGTTAATCGGGCCAGATCTAGGTGTTTTGGTCATCACTCATTATCCACGACTTCTAAATCATATCAAACCTGACCATGTACACATCATTCTGAACGGTAGAGTGGTAGAATCTGGTGGTTGGGAGTTAGCGGAGTACCTAGAAGCAGAGGGCTACGACGCTATCCGCGAAAAACATCAATCTGCCAATGTAGAAGACTCGGCCTCAAACGGTCAATAACAGTAAGGAGTACTTTACCGTGTCAATTAACAAAGCACGCCCGGATATTGGCGATTACCAATATGGTTTTAGTGATGACATTCAGCCAGTTTACAAATCTCAGAAAGGACTGAACGAGGCTGTAGTTAACCATTTATCAGATGTGAAAGATGAGCCAGATTGGATGAGGGAATTTCGTTTAGAGGCATACAGTATCTTCAAGGATAAACCAGATTTGGATTGGGGAGGCGACCTCTCTCAACTGGACTATAATGATATCTACTACTATGTCAAAGCTTCGGACCGAGAAGAAAAGAGCTGGGATGACGTACCGGACGATATTAAAAATACGTTCGATCGTCTGGGTATCCCTGAAGCCGAACAAAAGTTTTTATCCGGTGTTGGTGCTCAATATGATTCTGAAGTTGTCTACCACAGTATAGAAGAAGAACTAGAGAAGCAAGGCGTGATCTTTATGAGTACAGATCAAGCTTTAAAAGAGCACCCTGATTTGTTTCGTGAGTATTTCGGTACAGTGATTCCGTCAGCGGATAATAAGTTCTCTGCTCTGAATAGCGCCGTCTGGAGCGGGGGAAGTTTTATCTATGTACCACCTGGTGTTAAAGTTGAGTATCCACTACAAGCCTACTTTCGTATCAACACTGAAAATATGGGCCAGTTCGAACGAACACTGATCATAGCTGACGAAGGCGCAGAAGTCCATTATGTAGAAGGGTGTACGGCACCGATATATACAAGCGAGTCCTTACATAGTGCGGTAGTAGAAATTATCTGTAAGCCAAAATCTCGTGTGCGTTATACCACGATCCAAAATTGGGCCAATAACATTTATAACCTAGTGACCAAACGCGCGATGGCTTACGAAGATGCTACCATGGAATGGGTAGATGGAAACCTTGGTTCTAAACTGACCATGAAGTACCCTAGCGTGTATATGGTGGGCGAAAGAGCCCATGGTGAAATTCTTTCGATTGCCTTCGCCAGTACTGGTCAGCATCAAGATGCTGGCGGGAAGGTCGTTCATTTAGCGCCGAATACAACCTCAAAAATCACATCAAAATCGATCAGTAAAGATGGTGGTCGTTCAAGTTACCGTGGTTTATTAAAAGTTGGCAAAGGGGCTGCTGGTTGTAAGTCAAATGTGGTTTGCGATGCTTTAATTCTGGACCCAGATTCTCAGTCCGACACATATCCTTATATCGAAATTGACGAACAGGATGTAACAGTTGAGCATGAAGCCCGTGTTAGCAAAATTGGAGAAGAACAGCTGTTTTACCTGATGAGTCGAGGAATCTCAGAGGAAGATGCATCCACCATGATTGTCAATGGATTCATTGAACCGTTAGTCAAAGAATTACCGATGGAGTATGCAGTGGAAATGAATCGATTGATTCAGCTACAGATGGAGGGGTCAGTTGGTTAGTAAATTGATCACTCGGTCATAATGAAGGAAAGACAGTTTTTGAGTTTGCTCGACCATACGGCCTCCAATCTTAGCTTCCAAAACGAGCCAAGTTGGATGTCAGATCGCCGAGCGTCTGCACTGGAACAGCTGCCTGAATTAGATTTACCTAGCACCAATTTAGAGGATTGGCGACGAACTGATGTAAGAGGCTTATCGATTGACCAGTTTTGTCTGCCAATGCCAGAAGATGTCGATCCGAGCTTAGGCCCAAAACAGCCTGAAAATACAGAGCTGTTAGCTGGTTTAATGATGCAACAAAATGGAGTAACATTAGACCAAATTGGTGAGTTAGACAGTGTTTATTTTGCAGATTTTCAGACCGCTTTGAAAGAGAAACCGGATCTTCTGCAGGAGTATATGGGACAAGCTATCCGTCGTAACCCTTCGAAAGATCGAAGCATCTTCGATGTTATGCAAAGCGCATTCTTGCAGGGTGGCTACGTGTTGTATATTCCGACTGGGGTAGTAGTAGAAAAACCATTTCAGGTCTTCAAGACACTGAATGGTAGTTCGGTGGCAGACTTCTCGAATACTTTGATTATTGCAGAAGACAATAGTCAAGCTACTGTTCTAGAATTACAAGGGTCAGCGCGCGAGAATCAAGCGGGACTGCATTGTGGGGCTGTGGAAATATTTGTAGGTTCTAATGCACACTTAAATTTTGTACAAATCCAAGACTTCAATCAACAGACTTGGAACTTTTCCACTCAACGAGCGCTGATTCAGCAATCAGCTAACCTGAGATGGATAACGGCATGCCTCGGAAGTAGGTTAAGTAAAATTGACCAGCTAGCTGAGCTAAGTGAATCTGGCGCTAATGTTGACATGCTAGGATTGGCTTTCGCACAGAAACGTCAGCATTTAGACGTTCATACATACCAGAAGCACAGCGCCGCCCATACTACCAGTGATCTTCTCTACCAAAACGTGCTAACGGACCGCAGTCGGACTGTGTGGCGAGGCATGATCGAAGTAGTAAAAGGTGCTCAAGAAATTGATGCATATCAGAAGAACGAAAACCTTTTATTGGACAAACGGGCCCGAGCTGATACTATTCCAGGCCTGGAGATCTTGGCCGATGAAGTTAGGTGTACACATGGTGCAACTGCTGGGCCAGTTGACCCTGAACAAGTCTATTACTTGATGAGCAGAGGTCTATCACCAGAATGGGCAAAAAGAACGGTAGTCGAAGGCTTTTTTGAACCTATCTTACAACGAATCCCCTCAATTGATTTGAGACAAAGATTGACAGAGTCAGTCCAGAATAAGCTGGCCATGGCTCATAAAACCTAATCCTCATGAGTATGGGGAAAAACTAGAAAAACTAAGGAGCGAACAAAATGAGTCAACCTAAAATTGTTGGTTACATGAAGCCTAGTTGTGGGTGGAGCCGAGGTGTACGGGCTGTATTTGACAAATATGGTCTCGAATACGATGACCTCGATATCATTAACAACTCAGATAATTTTCAAGAAATGGTCGAAAAGACAGGACAGCCACTTCAGCCTTGTATTCAAATCGACGATGTTATGTTGGTTGATGTTAGTGGCGACGAAGTAGAAGCATATCTGCTACAGGAAAAGATCGTAGCGCCAAACGATACCACAGTAGGTGTAGCTACGGACAGTGCTTGTACTGACGAAGAGCATGCAGCTATGCGGCAAGCAGCTGAAACGAGTTGGACTACTTTTTCTAACTAACCTAAATTGATTAGGGGCGAAGGATAATCAGCTTCGCCCCGCTTCTCCTCAGTGAATTGTAGAAAAGATTTCTCCATTTTAAATATCGACGACACTGTCTACCTAGATAGTGCGGCTACTAGTCTGACCCCGGATTGCGTACTAGAGAAAATTGGGAATTATTACCAGCACTATAATGCTAATATCCATCGAGGCATCCATAACTGGGCGGAGACGGCTACTGCAGCCTATGAGGGTGTTCGCTCAATTATTGCCAATTTCATCCTAACGCCAGGGGTCGAAGACAGTGAAATTGTCTTCACTAGTGGCACGACACACGGTATCAATATCGTAGCTAATAGCTTCTGTGCTGATTGGGATAGTAATGACCAAGTCATTATCAGTGAAGCTGAGCACCATGCCAACATTGTCCCTTGGCAACAGCTAAGAGACCGTAGTGGTGTTCAATTGCAAGTAGTTTCTCTGAACGAAAAAGGCTATCTTGAATTTGATCAGTTGCTTGACTTCTTGAAACGCCCATTCAATCGTTCACTGGTTGCGATGAGCGTCTTACCTAACGCCACCGGAGTGATGCAAGATTGGCAAAAAATAGGTCAGCTCGCCAAAATGTATCAAGCTAGCGTTTTATTAGATGGAGCACAAAGTGTACCTCGCATTCAGACTGATGTGTCAGATTGCGACTTCCTGGTTTTTAGTGGGCACAAAACATATGGCCCAACGGGCACTGGTGTTCTATATGCGAAGAAGGGGTTGCTAGACCAGTCTCCTCCTTATATGGGTGGCGGAGACATGATCAAAACAGTAAGTTTTGATCAGACGACCTTCAATGAGATGCCTTGGCGATATGAGGCAGGAACACCAAATATTGCCGGTATCATTGGGCTAGGAAGGGCTATTGAGTGGATTAAAGAGCAGGGATTAGATAATATAACTGCTCATGAGGTTTCTATTTCTGATTACGCACAGGAATCACTGAAATCAGTTGAACGAGTCTCAGTATTTTTCCCTCAAACAGCTAAGTTGGGTTTAGTCGTGTTTTCGGTTGACTCAGCTCAAAGTAGCGATGTGGCAACATTATTGAACACCCAACAGATTGCTGTTCGTAGCGGTTTTTTATGTGCCGAACCCATCCTGAGGAACCGAGTAGGACAGGGAGTTCTTCGAGCTAGCTTCGGATGTTATACCACCACCGAAGAAATTGATAAATTGGTTGCTGCCTTACACAAAGTATTGTCTATTTTATAATCATATCCAACTCGTAGTTGCAACAGAAACCCACCACAATGACTATTACCGAAGAAATTCAAGAGATCCGAGAGCTGCTGGAAGATTGCCCCGACGATTTGACCAAATACCAGACCATCATTGAGATGGGGGATGAACTAGATCCTTACCCAAATGATTACAAATTGGATGAGCTGAAAGTGCCAGGATGCCAAAGTGACTTGTGGCTTCACGCTGAGCACCAAGAAGAAAAATTACATATGGTAGCTACCAGCGATGCGGTTATTGTACGAGGTTTGGTGGCTGTTATATTTCAAATCTTAAACGACCGATCTTGCCATGAAATTCGGGATTTTGACCCATTACTATTAGATCAATTGAATATCCAAGGAATCGTTACGCCTGGTCGGCAAAATGGTGTCAGAAGCCTAGTCGATCGTATCAAATTATTGGCTAATTAAAAAGCTTGCTTAAATCAAACAGTTGGGAGGAATGAATGGAAGAATTTTTCAAAGTGGCATCAGTAAATGAAATCCCTCCTGGTGGGAAAAAGTTAGTTGAAGTTGATTTTTTACCGGTAGCTATTTTTAATATTGATGGTAAGTTTTTGGCAGTGGAGGATGTCTGCACCCACGATGGTGGACCTTTAGCCGAGGGTGAACTAGAAGGGGATGAAATTGTGTGTCCTCGCCACGGAGCTAGATTCAGTGTCAAAACTGGAGAAGCTCTGTCTATGCCAGCTTATGAACCGATCGAATGTTACGAAGTTAAAATCGAAGACGGCGATATTCTCGTCAGTGTAGATTAGGCTAAAATCCAATTGGAGTGGGGAATATTATGGTATCTAAAGAAACTGTCATGGAACAGCTAAAAGAAATCATTGATCCGGAAGTTGGGGTCAACATCGTCGATATGGGGTTGATCTACGAAGTTAAGATCGAAGAAGAAAATGTCGACGTAGAGATGACGTTGACCAGTCCAAGCTGTCCGGCTGGACCGCAGTTGGTTAATGGTTCGCAAGCTGTTGTACAACAACTAGACGGAGTCGAAAGCGTTAACGTGCATGTAGTTTGGGAGCCACGTTGGACGCCAGAACTGATGAGTGAAGACGCCAAAGACGAATTAGGCATCTTCTAATCAGACTAACTCATTAAACATTTCAAAGGCCGTTCTAACAGCTGTTGTGTTGGAACGGCCTTTTTTGTATCTAAAAAACGGATAATTAAACTGGGTTGACTGGGTAGCGGGTCCAATTCAAGTGCCAATCGGTTGCGCAACGAGGAATATAGTGGTTGGCTATGACATGCCGGAACGAATCTGGTTCTAGGATAGGGCCACCCCGGTGAACTAATACTCCATGAAAATAGACTACGTCGCCGGCAGCAACCTCGACGGTTACCTCCGGTAAATTGTTACGCTCAAATTGTAAGTCGACCGCATCGTTGTAGTCGATGCCTTCAAATTCTGTACCGGCTTCAAAATCGTGGCGGGTAACCAATCTGTGGTGGTGGGAGCCAGCTTGGACATAGATGGTACCGTTTTTGTCATCTACATCTTGTAACGCGATCCAGGCTGACATGCAGCTGGGCAAATAAAACTGGTCTTGGTGGCGTCTTTGCTCTGACCCTTTCCAAAAATACATGGTTTGAATCCCATCTGGTTCGGCCTGTAAACAATCGTATAGAGGTTGGTAAAGACGGGCATCAATCAACCACTTCATAGCGATTGGATCGTAATTATGTTGATTATGCGTTCGGCCCCACTCATTCGCTTCTCGAGGTGTAAAGCCATCTAGCTGGTGTCGTCCAGCATGCAAATCCATCATATAATCAATGAATTGGTCGCACTCTGATTTCGAAAAGACAGCCGGCTGGATGGTATAACCGTTTTGCTGATATTCTTCCTGCTGATTTGGAGTGAGAGGTTGTCCAGTCATAAATTTTTCGCAGCTAATTTTTCCCCTACGTGGGAAATTTAGGTAACTGCAGCTCCTTATTCGTTTTTAAGTTGTTGAAGGTTGATGAATCCTATTTTCAGCTTGGTTGATAAGATAAAAAGCTGACCTGTAACTAACTAAGGGATAATAACCAAAAACTTTGTCGTAGAGCCTAGATTTAAAGATCCAGTTTGTAAATTATAAGCTGATCAAATGCTCAAGGCTAACCTAGTTCCAAATTTAGGCATAGAGAATTAAAAACCGAGAAATAGGAAATAAAACTACAATTGATCTCATTTGAGTCAGCTGCACCAATTACCGATTTTATTAGTATTGGGCTGAAAAATTGACATAACCCAATGCAGATTAGCTTATTGATCACTTGCCTAGAGGCCTATTTCTTCGCGAATATTATCAGTGCCACATTATGCAATAAGAAGAAAGCGAAAGGCGATGCCAGTAACCTTCCGACCTAAGCCTGATTTCTTAACTCGTCAAAAAGTTATAGAAGTTAACTGGCTATCTGGAAAAATTAGTTGCTCAGCTTATATAATAACTGATAACTAACTGATAGCAACCTACTAGTGAAGGGAATTATATGGCTAAAATTTCTTTGGGTTACTTAGAATCAACTGAAATTACTAGTTAAGATCCTTACAATTCAGCTTTATTCAATAGGCATATAGATAGATTTCGTAGAAAGGTCTTGCAGTTTTTTGCCCCTAAATATATAGTTAAGTTAGCGAGTAGCATAGTAGTATAGTCGGATATCAAGCCCTAATAGCGCAATTGGCGTTGGAGCAACTAATATTGCTTGAAGTCCATCGCTGGTAATCTGTCAATATTCAGAGATCTGATAGTGTTTGTTTTGTAAAGCAGTAACTAAGTAGCCATAGAATATGGTTTCGCCACAAATCTAACCTAACGATTTAAGGTTAAATGTCGAGAATAGTTGAATACGGATTCGACAAAGTCAACGGGCGTCTGTTTTGTTAATCTTGAGGTAGTCAAACGATTTGTTTAGTTGACGATTTAGCATTTGATTGCCCTTAAACCATGTAAGCTGAAGAAAAATTGTTATTTATTATATTTAGATATTTCCAGATAAAAACTCAATATTGATCAATCATCTAGTTGGTTTAAAATAAGCAGCACGGAATTTTATTTTTAGACTTGACACCCATCCCATTTGGAGTAACGGACTAATTGGAGATTACCAAAACCTATTATGAAAAGAGCAAAAGTTGAAATGCAGAGTTATAGCAAAAGAAAGGTAGAAAAGATGAATTCGATAGTTAAACATTTAGCAATCATGACAATAGCATTTCTGACTTTAGCCGTTAACTCCTTCGCTGCGCCTCCAATTATCACTAGCACCACTGTGTCCGCTGACAACTCCAAGGTAAGTGTCACTTTTGATCAGCCGGTTTATGCAGACACGACACCTAATGTAATTACAATTGCGGGCACAGGTTTTTTTGGAACCGAAACTGGTTATATTTCACCAATAAACTTCACGCAGGGGTCAGGATTTTTCAATCGACCTTCGGATGTAGTAATTGATAATTCTGGAAACCTCTATGTAGCAGATATGAATAATCATAGCATTCGTAAGATTGAACCTGACGGAAATGTTTCTATTTTAGTAGGAGTAGGTGGAATCGGGGGGGAAGGTTACAAAGACTCAACTGGTAATACTGGGGAAGGTGTAAAATTCAACAGCCCCTCAGGTTTAGCTATGGATAATAATGGTTATCTATATGTTGCCGACAGTAATAACTATGTGATAAGGAAAGTGAATATTACTACTGGAGAGACTACTACTTTGGCTGGCATTCCCTCGACAATGGGATGGGCTGACTCTACAGACGGCACTGGAGCTACTGCAAGTTTTGCTCCTCAAAATCTTTGCTTTGATGGTGGAAATTACCTTTATGTTGCTGCTCATTCAGCTATTCGAAAAGTTAACATCGCCTCCGGTGAAACCACCACATTAGCGGGTAAAGGTGGAACCTCAGGTTACGCAGACTCTACCGATAGTACTGGAGTTACTGCAAGGTTTACTAATCCCAATGATGTTGCTCTTGGTAACGATGGGTTTCTCTACGTAACTGATTCTGGCAATCATAGAGTCCGAAAGGTTGATATTACTACAGGAGAAACGACTACATTAGCAGGTAGCAATCCTCCAGATGGAACTGGAGCAGGTAGCGATTCTACAGATGGAACTGGAGATACTGCAACATTCCCAGTATTAGTCGGTATAGTGGCAGATGGAAATGGTTCACTTTATGTAACAGAGCATGACAGCACTATTTTCAGCAATAGAATTCGCAAAATTAATATAAGTAGTGGAGAAACAACAACCTTTGCAGGTTCAGGAGAGGGGATGGTCAGTGGTCCTGTCACAGATGCATTATTTGTGAGACCTCGTGGCCTAGATATAGACAGTTATGGTTCACTTTATATAGCTGACTCTTTTAATCACGCAGTGCGAAAGACTATCCCTGGAGCACCACTTACTAAAGATAACTTCAGTCTTGCAGTCTCAGGAGTAGAAGGAGTTGCAACTTTTACATCAGGACCTCCTTCGGCAATCAGCAGGGTAGAAAATATTTTTGAATTGACCCTGCCTGCTTTAACTGGAGGCACTCCAAATGGGCTGGAAGTTATTACTGTCAATCCAGCCGGGGCAACAGCCATTTATAATGGTGTGGGTGAGGCGGCCTTAGTAGCACAAAGTAATAATACAGATAATTTAAATGACCAAACACCGCCGCAGTTTGAGGCTAATTTCCCTGCGATCTCCAACGAAATGGCCACCAGTTTCAAGGTGGATGTCAAGATCAGTGAACCAGGCAAAGCCTATGTGGTAGTGGTAGCGGAAGCTGGAACGGCTACAGCCGCTGAAGTCAAAGGGGCCGCCAGCGTCTGGGGTGAAAATAACGATCAAGCTCCGATATTTGCCGATAGTGTGGAGATAGTAGATTCCAGCCTAGCCTACTTCATCCCTGTGTCTGGCGCCGGTATAACGGAGAATAATGTCTACCAAATACACGTGGCTATCGAAGATGAGGCCGGAAACTTATATTCGACAGTTGAAGCTAGACCAGCATCGACTGATGTCACACCACCGCAGTTTACCACCGACTATCCAATTATTGACAACCGATCAACCAGCGGTTTTGATCTAAGTGTCAAGCTAAACGAGTATAGTTTTATCTGGTATGTAGTAGTCCCGAAGACTGATACTACAACACCAACAGTAGAAAATGTCAAATCAGCTCAAAATTTTGCCACCACGCCTCTCCAATCTGGAAGCGACGTCGCTTCTACTATGGGAACTGAATATACTAATCGGATAAATCATGGTTTTACTGCAGACACAGAGTACCAGGTCCACATTGTGGCTGAGGATATGGCAGGTAATACAACAACAGTCGTAACGAAACTGTTCTCTACTGATACCACTCCACCATCCCATGCCCAGTTGTTCCCAGCTATCTCTAATCGACAGGCCACCAGTTTTAAGGTGGATGTCAAGATCAGTGAACCAGGTAAGGCCTATGTGGTAGTAGTACCCGCCAGCGATCAAAAGAGCGTAAATGCAATTGAAGTCAAAGGGGCTGCCAATATCTGGGGTGGGACTAACGATCAAGCTCCGATATTTGATGGTAGTGTGGAGATAGTAAATCCCAGCCTAGCCTACTTCATTCCTGTGTCTGGCCCCGGTATAACGG
>JACLAC010023143.1_pt1 | contig 27364 bp, 24 predicted proteins | sample 8027881 | NCBI WGS metagenome assembly JACLAC01 (sample SAMN15725517, study PRJNA655200) | protist metagenome | isolation source: fluorescence activated cell sorting (FACS) single amplified genomes of... | place: Spain: Blaines Bay Microbial Observatory, Mediterranean Sea | collected 2016-01-19 | reverse complement strand
CAACATAGTACCATGTCCGGTCGCAACTCACCTTTGAAGTTTGGGGCTGAGGAGAAAACAAATTATTGGGCCGAGATGAACCTGCTGCCTGTGATGGAGACGAACACAGCGGTGTTTGCCTCGAGGAGTATCTTGTGGATGCCGACACAGACGGCTTCTGCGTATTCTCTCTGTTACCGTGTGCTGCGACTAGTGGGGGCGATTCCGAAGGTTCCAGCTTCACAGCTTTAGTAGCGTTGTCTGAGACAGGTTGGAGGACCGAACTACATTTCCTGGCACCTGAATTTGAGGATGCCGCTCCGGTCGAAGACGTTTTGATCTCGGGCACTCCGTTAGTGCCTTCATTCTCCCTCTCTTCTTTGCAGGCTCGGGTGGCAATATCGCCTGTATCATTGAACCTGACATCAGGAGGTTGGTTGGTGGAGGCCACCATCTTTCTCGAAGAAACAGGCATCTTGAAATGGCAATGACGTCGGCTTACAAATATCCGTTTTCCGTTCGTTTCGAAGTAAGACGAAAGGTGGAGAACAGATCAGTCGAATTGCAAAGCACTTGCAATCGATCCTACGTTTACGACTAAGTTAAGTGGGATTGTTGCTTTCCCTTCTCCCAGAATAATGCTACTCCTTCCGAAGTTCACAACAGCACCTGGTGTCTTTGTCTATGACGATCTCTTGTAGACTCAACAAAATGATGTGCACGTAATGTAACCATTCATAAGAAGGCCACCTGTGTGTGCAAGCTGCCTCGTTCATGATTCCTCCATAGAAATCATTCAATTGAGTGCAACTTGCCTGCGCCCGACCTTTACAATGGAAAAACCGCCATCAATTAGCCGTTTTTTAGCGCGAATGTGGTCAAATTGGGTGGGAAGAATATCAGAAAAGCCGCGAACCGCGCTTGCTCAAAATTTAAACGTCACGTATCTAAGTAAAAAAAAAATTGGCGCGGCTGGTTGAAGCGCTCCAGTACTGCGTACCATAAAACTATCCGGTAGCGCTGGCTAGCGCTATGTCACTTGCGTCGGATGAAATTATCATCCGAGTAAGTCAGGCCAGCCTCCGCGCGCCAGATGAACCTCCAGAAACGCAACTGAAGAAAACCCGCGAGACAAAACTGACGCCACGTAGGTATTCGCGCTAAATTTCCTGCGGCGACAGTAATGCGTCTAAATTCAGTAGTAATGGTAACAGAGGTAAAAGAAAAAGCTAAAATGGGTCGAAGTAGTAATTAGTTAGTAGTAGCAGTTAAAATGGTAGATCTACTCTCTCGTTCTTCTCCTCATAAGCCTATCAATAGCTCTATTACCACTAGCAACGAAGAGGAGTCGGTGCTTAGATACAGCCAAGAAGAACAGCAACAACATTGTATGAGTGTTCTTGCCCCCTTCTGATGCTGCTCCTGCTGGTCCTTCTTGTTGTTCTTGTCCTCCTACTACTCGTCGTCCTGCTGCTGCCGCTGCGGGTGACCTGGTCGTGATGGTACTAGTACTTCTTCTTCTTCTTCTCCTCCTACCTAATAGCTAATGCTAGTACTCTACGCCTACTCTCTAGAGTAGCCACCAGTAGGTCCTAATAGTAATAGGAGTCCTAATTCGAAAAGGAGTACGAGTAGTACAAGCTGCTGACATGATTACACTACTACTAGTACTACTAGTACTACTACTTGCACTTATATTTGTACAATTGCTGTTATCTTTCAATGTTGTCGTTAATGAGGCGCTGCTACTATTTCTTGTTGATTGCTATTATTGCAGTACGACTAAAGGAACCATTTGTGTTGGTGCAAGAAGTTATTTCTTCTTCTTCTTGTTCTTTCTCCTTCTGCGCTTATCCGCCTCCTCTGGCGTTGAACATTGTGTTCTGGTGCTCTACATGACGTCATGTCGTACTTGAAGCCCAGAGAATACCCCGACGAGCTCATTGCCATCTGTTGATCGATCTTGCGTACTATTGTTGTTCCTTGGACTCAATCGGAATTTCCGCTTCGATTCAATGGAATGATTTTGTTGTATGCCAGCAAAACTGAGAGTGGGTTGAGTTTGTTCGATCCTCTTTATGATAGTTTTGTAGTCTCCATATGGACTATGTCTCCGCCAAGAACGAGATTTGTTGCATTTTACAATATAATTGTGGGTTTGGTATGGTGTGGTGGGCAAGTCAATATAATCATCTTCACATGGTGTCGTATCGACGAAATAACCCCATGGTGATATTCGTATTGACGCTGATTCTCCCAAAGGCGAGACTGGTTGAATCGAAGAAGATAGGTCCCTGCTGTTTCCGGATATACCAGATGCGTGAGTGAGTATACTTCGTGGAGAGATATCGAACGAACGAATTCTTTTCGGATTCCTCTCCTCCATCATATCCTCCTTACTTTCCTCACATTGCTCAATTGGATTCCCGCCATCTTGTTCTACTGACTTTGCTAAGTCCACTAAGGATAAGCTCGTGGTTGGTCGCACCAACAAGGATCTCTTCCTTCTCAGCGATTTTCTTTCTTGTTCAGGTTTAGCCGCTTCACTGATTACACCGTTGTTCTTTGGGACGATTTCATCACTAGATATTGATACATCTGAGTCGTTTCGTTTGTCTTCGAACGATACTTTGCGTGGAGGTGCGCAGAGAAGTTGCTCACTGGGCGGAAAGCTCGACTGGCAAGCATCGAGACCGCAATTCCTATTCACGTGCTTGTATCGCAGGGTTGACTTTGGCATGGCTACTAGAGAGATTTATGAATATATGAAGAATCTCGCAATTGAACGAAATATATGACAGGCTTGTTCGATGAAGCTGGGCCGTTTATTGTATTGGTCTTTTTGCTATTGTTCGGAGATGATTTTGAATGTTCTTTGATGTGATTTCGTAACGTCATAGCATGATTGATTATTTCGAAGTGTCACGAGCCCAAAAGAAAGCTGATTGGGAGGGAAGCGACACGAATGCCGTTTTGGGCATGATTGATTGATTTGTTCTTCCGTGATGAAACAACGAGTTTGAAGTTTCGCGAACCGTTTTGACTGCTTCTTGACACCAAAATTGCGGTCGTGACTGACATCCTGTCAACGCTTGAAAAAACTATTTCAGCTCCTATGTGAAAATGTCTGTCTTCGTCCGAGAGCATGATTTATTCCTCGAAGGTGAAGGTTTTTATCCACGCAACATTCAAATCGGCATGAACTTTCTATAAAGCCATATTATCATCCATTACTTCGTTGATCGTGTTGTAAAATGATGTTGCAGTAAAAAATTTCATTGATCAGTTTTCGTTCCAACAAGAAGCAACATCATTCAAAACATTTCAACCGCAACATGCTTTCAACTCCATCCTCTGCTTCGTGGATCTCTCCCTTTTTGCTAGGTGCTTCTGCGTCACTGTCAATTGTTTGGCTTTCACAGAAGTGGAAAAGATCTAGCCCGTCAATCCCAAAAGCGAACTTGGAAAGAAAAAAGTCTGTGCAAGAGAAAGGAGAAGACGTGCTTGACCATGAGGAGCTCTCAAATAGAATGCTTCGAAAGGCTGAGGCTGTCATTCAATGGCGTACGAGCCGTCTCGTGATCGTAATTGAACGCTGTACAAATGGTATGTAGACTGGCGTAAAAATTATTGTTGTTCAAAAACAATTTCGGACTCCAGAAGTTGACTAATACTTTCGTATGTTTCATAATCTCTCTAGATCACAACTATAGTGCAATTTTGAGGACAGCTGAAGTAAGTGCGCTTCGTTACTAAATTGATCTCAATGGTTTCAAGCGATCCATGTGACGAATCTGTGTTCGTATCTAACGATGTTTGTTCACAATATGTTTCAGGCACTTGGTATCCAGACTGTGTTTATGATTGACCCGCCAGGTGCCTTTGAAGAGGAAGGCTTCGAACGTAAAAAAGGAGGGACAACGAAACAAATAACACGAACCCCGGAAGAAATAGAGCAGCGTCGGTTGCATCATCTGTTCGCTCAAAACGCGGTATGTGGCTAAAAACTGGTAGCATCATTCTTGTATTCGGTTTCGATTTGCTGACACATTCCGCCTCTTGTATGTAGACTGAGTGGTTGACGGTTCAGGATTTTGCCACGACGGAAGAGTGCATTGCCTTTTGCCGAAAAGAGGGTTATAAATTGTGGGTTACCGATCTATCGCAAGAAGCGGAAGCATTGGATATTTATTCCTCCGGACAGATTGAAATGCCAGAAAAAATTGCTCTCGTGTTTGGTACTGAAGCTGTTGGGGCTTCGACACTTATGCTCGAACAAGCTGATAAACGTGTTTACTTGCCATTGAGAGGATATGCCGATTCATTGAACCTTTCTGTTGCTACGGCCCTTATAACTCAAGCCCTGTTTTTCATTGATCCTACTTTGATCGGTGCAATGAGTGAAGGTGAGAGGAAGTCTCTCAGAACGGCCTGGTTCACGAAACTTGCGCAGCAAAGGATATTATCACAGACCCAAAAAAAACTCGTAAGAAGCTGTTAGGACATATTAAGAAGTGTGAAACCATACAGTCTCGCATTGAGAACGACCCTCAATACCAAATTCAGCCAGCAGAGCAAAAGAAACTTGATGAATGGCCTTCCTACAAACGGGAACTTGGGGAATTAGATGCCCTCATTGACCCAAAAAAGGTTCAGAAAGGTAAACAACATATTTGAAAGGTCGAATTTCATCTTTACCTCCGGTTTTATTTCGGATCCAATTTATCTCATCGCATCTTTTTTTCTGTTGTCCATGGAATGTAGCCGTTCAAGAATGGATTGATAACCCACCAGAAGCTTTGACAGATCTTCGTCGCGCAGATACACACCGGGGTAAGCATTGGTGAGGAGTGAAAGATGTAGCGGAAAAGAACTTCCAGATTTCTCACCATGTTACGTTTTCTATTTGGCATCGTTTCTTGAAGTATGTTTTGTTGGAAAGAATACAAGGGAACTTCACAAAGAGCATTGGTAAGTTGGTTTTTTCCTGTTCGAGCTCTAACGCACATTTTGCGGATTGTCTAACTTTGTTATTCTCGTTTCTTGCTTTTGTAGGAAAGATATGGTGGCGACTAGTAACAAGGTGCGTATAAGAAGTCCCCATCACGTTCACAATATTGTGGTCTTTCAATTCTCAATCTCGGTCACTGACAAATCTTCTCAACACATTTATTCAAACAGGGCACTGTTGAAGGTGTTTCTGCGACAGCCTTCCGAGAGAAGATGGGTATTTCTGCTGGTGAATCCTCCAGTGAATGAAAAGTGAAAGATGAAAAGAACATTTGCAGCTTCACGTAGCAATTGTTGAAAAAAGATTTAAAAAGTATATTGCACGAATTATAATGAAAAAAGAATTACGTATTCTATAGCAAAAATTTTCATCTATGATTGTTCTAGTAGAGTGGAATATATCGAGAGAAAGTGCGGGAAGGTAGATGCTACAATAACCTCGGGAATTCAATCACTTCTTCTCTTTGATCATTTTTTCTGCCTAAAGAACGCATCTATTCTGATCTGTTTGTCAGGTTTCGAATTTGGTGATCTCTTCACTTTGCCTTTCTTGCAAGTCGGTGAAAAGTACGATGATGATAAAGTTAACTGTCGTTTTTCACCTTTCATTTGGGTTGGTGCGAGGTCGTTCGATAGAGACTTTGACACAATTACATTTGGTCTGACACATGGTGGTTTCTTCTTTTCTTCGATCTTGCACTTTTGAGACTGGGAATTATGTGATAGAGACTTTCCATGACCAAAAAATTGTTTTATCGATTGATTGATTTCTTTCACTTCCATTATCGCTTCTTCGGAACGGAATGATAGTTTGCTCATTTCTGGTGTGACTTTATGCCAGCCGAAGCCGTTGGTATGACACCGGGCAGCATCATCTATCTTTCTCTTCAAGGTCTCCGAAGGTTGATTTAACCATTGCTTGGCGAGATCTTTATCCCATATACAAACGGGCATGCGGTGATGAAGCCATTTGATTTCTTCGGACGCATCTGTCGTGAGCATTGCAAAAGATTCAAGCACAGGTGCATCCGGTATGCCTGTAGACACCTTTGTCCATAGCCCTGCAATAAACAATGGATATTTTCCTCGACTCTTCGTCTTAAAATCCTCACCAAGCTCCTCCTTGCGATAAACAAAGTAGGGCTGCTTTGTTTTGTTCATCTTTGGAATCGGATGTGATTTCCATTCAAAATACCCGTCCACTGCGATAATACAAGTTCTTCTCCCAAGTGCTAGTTTCGAGAAGGTAGGTTTCGAGTATATCGTCTCGGATCGAGCATTGAAGCACAGATTTGAAAAGCACAGCTTGATTATATCACTTTCATTATTGTAGAGAGGCTTTTTCATACTTCCTCCTTTTGTGATGAGTCCCCACTTCTTGGTTTCGATCTGAAGATCTCCATTGTCGTCGATAAGCATAACGTCGCAATCCATACCCGGTGAGAGGTTAAAATTGCCAACAGGAGAGCAGCCAACAGGGGAGCTGGATGATGAAGCTGGCGCTCCGTGGAGAGTCTTTGCTGCTATGTCAACGACAGCAACCGTTTGAGCCATCCTTCCGCACATTGTTGTTACACGAGTTCAAGACCTCTGCTAAGGGCCGCAGGGAGTTGGAGCAAATACTTATGATGTTTGCAATCAATTCGAGCTTGGCGCTTAACGTTGCTTGGTGAGAGAACAAGATGATGTTCGTTGTTTTCGAAGAATTGGAAGAGTAAGATTCGCGAATAGGATGAAGCAAGCAAAAACGTTTTCTCGAAATCCCCCAAAATATTTTAATTTCCCTCTTTTTTTAACCTTTTCTTGCATTGGCAACGAGGAAAGTGGTTTTTGCACGCGCTTTCAGTGGCTACGAACTTTCCGCGGGCCTCGAGTTGAGGTCCAGCAAGAGCCATTTGAATTGCTACTGCGCTCAAACCACGACGAAATCATTTTTTCAAAAAACCGAGATTGGACCAATTTACAACAAATAGTTTACAATCGACATTAGCGACACTCTCTCCTGTTCCCGAAACAAACATGTCATTTCACGATACAGGGAGCGAAGTTGGTCATGAGTCCACTGACCAACTTGCCCGCCTGTTTTTCAACGAAGACCATAACGTAACGAAAGAAAGATTTTTTTTGTCTTGTTGTGGGTCCTGGATGGATGAGCTCGTGATCGCGAAAGCTGATGGTACCTATCAAGTCACCTACGAAGTTCTCTGGGAGACTATAAAACGTATATATAGTTTAAGCAAATGCGCAACTAATGATGATCCGAGTCTCATTAGTTGGATTTTGCCTGATCTACCTCAAGCGTCATTGATGGATCCGGACTCCAATAACTTTCAGGCAATGGGAATTGACGGAAAATACAAGGCTTGTCTCATGGATTTCTGGAGAGATATCTTCAAGGCTTGTGAAGAGGGATTATCAGGTTCGCAGAATTATGAAAATGACGAGGAAACGAAACGCCCTGCGAAGAGACAACGACGACTCGGATCCACTAGTTCCGCTTCTTCGGGATATACGAATCTCATTAAGGGCCGCTACAAGCTTCCCGCCGTCTATTTGATGATATCGCTCTACGAAGAGATAGGAGCAGCCACAGATTGGACAAAACTATGTGACTTAGCCCATGAACTTCCATCAACATTCAAAACATTTGTCGAAAGTGATGTTCTTGCTGGTTTGGCTCTGGTTGGGTTGGTCAACATCCAAACCGGAAACCTCCTACCAGGGCTTTCCGCATCGGACTTGATATGGGAATATTTTTTAGGCATGGAGTAAGTAGAATGTGAAAATTGAGGGATTCTACCTTTTCGGATTTTTTAAAGCAAAGTTGCTCATTAATGCTGTTCAATCGTTTTTAACCGGAAAACAGTTCCTATGGTCCCTCTATTTTCTGCATATTGAATGATGCAACTTCCTTAAACATATACAACCTCAGAGCATCAATCTGTCGGCAGGTTTTGAATCGTTTGGAGTCACACCACGACGATTCGGATGGGGAATACGAGTCGAATATTATTGATGCTTGTGCGGCTTGCATCGACCAAGAGCGTCCAGAGAGATTCATTGATAATCTTCAAGCCCGAGGCAAGAGACGCTTTGATACAAAGAGTAGAATGGAGAGTCAATATATCCCAGATAGATTTGCTTCTCCGGGGTATCCATTACTGATTCATATTCAGATTTGCCTTCTTCGACACGAAGTCGAGCGTGCCGCTTACATCACTCGCAAGATGGACTCAAGTTCATGCTTAAGCGACGAAGTGAGAGACAAAGCATGGTTTAGCGTCTGGTGGTACCTTCTGAGTGAAGGAATCCTTTTCTTAGATGGAAACACTGGTTCTGAGTATTTAAAGAAGCGCGACTTTCTTTACACTTATATGGCTTGCCAAGTCTCGCAAAATGCCAAACAAGCCATGATGGATTTCTACCAAGAGGTCGCAAATCGAATTTGTGAGAACGATGATTCAACCCTAGAAGAAAAACAGTATGTCATATTTGCTTGCCAGCAAACTGTTTTGCGGTTGTTGTTCAAAATACGTGGGCTTGGTATCAAAACAATTCTTGAGTTTGTCCGGGAAACAAAATGGCCTACCGAGATCCCTGGGCTAAAATCACACAAAGATTTGAACCTGTGGAGTACCGATTTTTTACTACAGATCCGAGAAATACCAACTTCGCTAATCGATGAAGCAACAGGACTTATTGATCTGCACAAGCGCCTCGAAGGCGCAGTAGAAACACAAGGTATGATCAACTTCGACAGCAGCATGACACCGTCGAGAGAAAAAGCACTTATGACCGAGTCCTCGGCGGCAGAGAAGTTATCTAACGAGGAAAACGATGATAATCGAAGTCAGATACCAAGCCCTGCGACAGATGCTGCGGTACAAAATTACGAGTCCATTGGAATTGCCCAGTCATCTATGTTGGAAGCATTTCACAAAGAGAACGAATCAGATCAAAGATCTGAAATTGATGAAGACGAGGAGGAAGACGAAGACGATGGTGTTGTAGTTCTCGACGACGATGACGATGATGATGAAATTATCGTTGAAGATGAAGGGGAACTGGAAATTGTAGAAGTTGAAGACGACGATGAAATCAGCGGTTCGAATGACCAGCTTTCTTATTCCGATGACAACGAGGATCATGGATACCCTGTCGGAGAAGCCGTCTATCCGGACGACGAAAATACAGGATCTGATGATAATAACGAAAGATATGATGAAGAAGGAGAAACCGACCATGGAGACGATGGAGAAAGTACGAGTAGTGACGAGAAGATCATAGAAAGTGCCAACGACTTCGACGATGCACATGAAGAGAGTGAAGACGATTTGAGCGATGGTGGCTTCGCTCAAAAGAGAAGGTTTGAATCAGATCAAACCAACAAACATCCTGAGGAGAGTGAAGTCGTTGAAATAGACGTTGACGACGCCAATGAGGATGATGTTTATCATGCAAATACTTTTATCGATTTGAATTCTGGAGATCATGACCATAACGATACTTCTCAGAAAGATGAACTTCCCGATAGGGATGCCCCTGGGGAGAAAGGAGACGCTTCCGACCGGGAGTCAGCAATTGATGGTGATGGCACAGAAATGGCCGACGACGCAGAGCTTTTACCATTTCTTCAGGCGGCAAACAATGAGGACGAGAGCAAAAACGACCGTGATGATAGAGGTCAAGAATATCCACAACTACAGAAGACTCACAATAGGACAAAGGCTACTGGAGTGGGGGGTGAATTCGGAGACACTACCGAAGAGGAGGACGGAAGTGACAGGCTCAGAGCGAATAATATAGCTCAGGCTGACCGGCGTGCTGACGCTCTTCGAGCAGGCGTTGGGTATGCATCGCAAGTGGAAGATGGTTATGAACCAGAGGACACTCATGGGTACACCGAGGAAGAAGTTTCTGAGGCAATTCACACTGAAGATGAAGAGGATGAAAATACTGTGAAACAGAAAACCACACTATCTGATACTGATACGTCTCACCATCATGCAGTGCACGAATCACATATCGATAAGGAGGAATTGTCACTTCCACTTTCTGGTCGGCCTCAAGACAATCTTGAAAACGCAGATCGACAGAATTCAATTGAGCCTGCCTCGGATGACATGGATATGGCTGATGAACATACAGAACAAGAAGAAGATGTTGCGGCCGAATTTTCTGAGCTGGAGGAAAATCCCGAAGGCTCCTCTGAATCACCAAAAATATCATCTAAATCAACGCAGGCGAAAACGCTGCTAGAGTTTGCGCAAAAGGCTCAAAACAAAGACAATTGGGGCAACTTAAAGGATGACGAGGTTGAATCGACGACAAATGTTGAGCTAGCTCGAGCTGGGCATGGAGGACTCGTTCAAAACTCAGAATTGACAAAGAACATTGCTTTGTCTTTCGATGCCGACGACGAAAAGTATGCTACTGAGGGATGTAAAAGCTTAGAAACAGAAGAAGAAGAAGATACCGAAAAGGAAGGTGATCTTGATGCCAAGGTTGATGCAGAAATAGAAGTCGAAGCGGAAGCGGAAGAGAATAATTCTGATGATAGCACCAGTGAGCTTGTTGGTCAAGACGACATGGATGAAGTTTCGATTAATGGAGAAAGTGGAAAGGGTGATACAGTCACTACTTCTATCAACATGGATATTGCCGAAGGCGAAGCTCGAGATGTCGATATCCACGAAACAGCCTCCGAGGCAGTTGAATCTGAGAAGATTGAATTGCATGACAAAACTGACGCAGCTGGTAATTCCAACCAAGAAACGTCTGATCAGGAGAGCACGCTAAAACAGTCCAACCAAAATAATATCGAAGACGATGGGTTAGGAGATGGTAACAATGGTGGTGTGAACAACGACGACGTGCCTATGGAAAGCGACGGGGCCGACGTTCCTCGAGTCATTGGTGGTGATCCGGAACAAGTACAATTACTGCCAACTCGTAGATCGAAGCGAGCGACGCGCAGTAAATACAAAGCAACAAATGACGCTGACGGGCAATCATTAGGCGAGAACTCTGAGAATAATGGTGACGGTGGAAGTGTCGTCTCTGGCGCAAGTGTCATTTCTGAAATCTTTCGTTCAGAAACACGGGAAGATGTGACTGTAGAGGAAGACGATCGTGCTGACAAAAAATCTGAGGAGAGTGTTGAGAAATCGGCGAAAAAGGGGAAAACATCTGTGCCGACTGGAGCCGCAACAAGATCCTCGAGAAGACCAACGAGATCTTCAACTAGATCAGCATCTGCTGCAGCATCCAAAACTGTCGAAGAACAGAACGGAGCCTCGCTTGCCCTTAAAACCCGCAAAACTCGCGCGGGTTTGCCACCCAGACCCCCGAACGAAATAAGAGGCCGTGCAACTCGTTCAAAGAAAAAGAATGATGATGAATTGTCAGTTCAAACTGTCACGTCAACGAGATCAACCAGAAGCAGTGCCAGGAAGCAATCTTCGGTTAGCAAGGCTCCAGAACAGAAAGACAAGAAAAGTTCACGTGATAATGACGACGATGATGCTTCAGTTCAAAGCACGATGTCGGTGAGATCTACCAGAAGTGCTGCCAGGAAAACGTCAAAAGGGAAAGAAATGAATGGCGACGACGACGATGCATCCGTTCAGACAACGTCATCCGTCAGATCAACGAGAAGTAGTACCAAAACGAGAGCTTCAAAACAGAAGGAGAAAGAAGCTTCAAACGAAAAGAAGGAAGACGATGCATCCGTTCAAAGTGGGGCATCATCTAGAAGATCTACAAGAAGCACTAGGGCTTCGAGTCGAAAGAGCAAAGGCGGTGATAACAACGACGACGATGAATCCGTTCAAACAAGAACATCGACGATGTCTACAAGAAGGTCAAAGCGAAACCAATCTGCTGCTAACGCAACAAAAGGTAAAAGTGACCCTAACGGTATGACGGTGAAACAGTTACAAGCTGCATTGAAGAAAAACGGCATCTCATTTCCTTCAAAGGCCAAGAAGCAAGTTCTGGTAGATCTATACGAAGAAAACATTCAAAAGTAATACAGCAGAAGCAAGCTAGTTTTGCATTTAAAAAAAGCATTCCGCATGAAATTACCTTTGTTCCTAACTGTTTGGGATAACATATGGTAGTGCTTTTCGTTACTCAAGTAGTATTGTACTTCGTAGTAGAACACTCAAAAAAGTTGAGGGTTCGTATGTATTATTTGATCAATGATGACCTTCGGATCGTACGTGTAAGTGAATGCGCGTAGACTGAATTCACAGTGCCATCGGCAACGGGAAGCTCTCTAAAAAAATATCATCAGAGTGCAATGTCTCCATTTTCTTCCCGTTCAAAGAAATTCGCTCTGGAACGAAGTGAGAAGGTGCTTTAGACTATCTGGCAGTAACAAATAAATGGTGACTGCGTTCATACAATGAGGATACGAACGTATATAAAACTTGCCGGAAACGTATTGGCGTGCTTAGCTTTCATAGATTCCTTCTGCGATGGAAGAGGCGAGGCTACGCTGAAGTATCTTTACGACGGTGATGCATCAAATATTTTCGTTCAGGAGTTTGTCGGTGATAGTGATTCTCGTCCCGATTTCATATATTCTCCAACCTACCCGAATGGTCGAATCGTAACATACTATGCGCAGTAAGTTCTAAGAGAGATTGGTGGTCATTTTTTCCAAGCTGATTTTGTCTCGTATCTCACGACCCCCGTCACATCATGCTGGTCATTTTCTGAAAGCTGGTGCCCACACTGTATACGCTTCAAACCAAAGTACATCAGTCTTGCCAATGAAATTCATGAAAGGTCACAGAACTCAGAAGTATCTGTGGAAACGTTCGCGGTCTCTTGCGTACCACAGAGAAAAATATGCAACGACCACAAAATTAATACTTACCCGACCGTGATGTTTTACCCCCCAAACTCTATTAACGGGACAAAGCTTCAGCATGCTAAATTGCAACTGGACGAAATTTTCAAGCTTGCTGGAGTCTCTACCAACCTGGAAGTTGGAGGAGATGGTGTTGGTGCTATGCAACAATTTTCCGCAAATGATCCCGAGAAACAGAAAAACGTGGCGAAAGCGTACTTTATGAGTCGGAAGACATCTGAAGCACTTCACGATGCACATGTATCGTTTGATTTTGCTATGAAAACTGCAGTGTTTACTCAGAATGGCCCGCTACCCGACAAACCAAAAGAAGCCTTACGAGACTTCTTGCTTGCAATGAAAATGACTTTGCCCCCAAGTTCCAGCATGCATCCGGTCGTTCGCAGCTTGTTGATGAATTTCGAAAGCATTACGAAAAGTCCGGACGGCATAAATGAGGTTATGGCAAAATATTCTCCACCCGAGCCATCCGAGAAATGGAGCGAGGCCTCCTTGCAGCATGGCACTGGATTTACTGCAGGTCTATGGATTCTATTTCACATCATGAGTGTTGGTCTTGTGCAATGGAATCACGACGTCAATGATGATGCACAGAAACTCGCTCCGGCAGATATGGCAGACACCTTGCGAGATTTTGTCGAACATTTTTTTCAGTGTGAAGAGTGTCGTCTTCATTTTCTCGCGAGCTTTGATGCTTGTTCGTTTGATCGTTGCAATCGTCTGGTTACAACAACCGTTGGTGCTACTGTTCAACAGTATATTCAATACCCGCTGTGGCTTTATGAAACGCACAATGCAGTAAATATTAGATTGAGGAAAGAACGGATTGAAGCAGGCATTGAATCAGCCGACTTTACAGCTGAGGGAGATGTTGTCTGGCCACCTTTTGCTTCTTGTCCGCATTGTTGGCCTTCTCGTGGTAAAGACCACTGGGATGAAGTCGAAGTATATAGATTTTTGCAGCAGTCATACTGGTAAGTTCATTATGTTCGAAAAGAATATCGTGCTGGCATTATCGTCGTTAATGATTTGCGTGAGCACAATTTCTGAAGACCTTACCATTCGAATTGAAATTCGTTACTATTACTACGAAGGCAAGAAGAGGATCACGAATCTGAGATTTTAAGGATACTCGCACCTGATTCAATGAACCGACATTATGATGAAAATAATGCTGCCAATGATGATGGGTCTTCCTTCTCTTTATTCTCCATTGGATCATGCTCCATCTTGGTAGCAGTGGCGATTCTTGTTTATTTTAAGAGGAGACAGCGTGGCAAAAAAGGCAAGACAGTTTGACAAAAAAGGCTCTTCATTCATAAAAGTAAATTAGTTGTATCCAAATAAAGTCGACTGCTGAACGTCCAAACTAAATCGCTTATCTGAGTAAAAGAACTCAAGTCGAAGGCATTTTTACTCATGAGGAATTCAATATTTGAATTTGTCGTGAGTCACAGTTCGCTCGTGCCTCTCGTAGAGATAAAAAAGTGTTTCTCTCCTTCTCTCTCAAAAACTAAACAGTATGCAGTGAGTCCCGAATAAAAACGTTGCAGTCATTAAAATGTCTTTCGATAAATATATACCGAAGGCAATAACAAAAGACTCATGTCGGCATTCATCGTGTCTTCAGTCTTGTTTTGTTTTCTCTGCGATCCTGAATTTTTTTCGTTTCATCCCGAACCAATCGACAATCTGAGCTGCATTCTGCTTTGAATAGGAACATCATCGATCGAATACTCAACAAGAAGTGAGCACACGACCTGGATTAGAAACTTAGCCAATTGATAGTCGTACAACTCTATTCCTCACAAAGCAACATGGCGTTAACGCAAGATGTCGGCAGAGTATATAAGAAGAAAGTGGACCCGGGCAAAAAAGTAAGAAAGACAGAAAGTTCACGTCAGAACACTGACACCAATTTACTACAAAGCCGAACGGTCGCAGCGAAGGAAAAGCGACGGAAAGTTGTTGTAGTCGACAAACAAAAACGGGAAGGGGAACTCTCGAAGTTATGCTCTGAGCTGAAAATTAAGGAGGAAACCAAAAAGAAGAAAAAGGCAAAAAGTAAGAAGAAGAAGAAATCTAAGGAGAAAGAGACAAAAGAGGAGTTAAGACCAGTGACACGATCATCGGTTGCTAACTCCGAAGTTAACGGAGAGACTAGAGAAAAGAAGAAAAAGAGCACGACAGCAAAGGATGGGGACCAGAATGTCGTCTCAGTGACCATCAGAAAGTCGAAGAATAGAAAGAAAAAGAAGAAATCGACGAAGACTGACGGGGAAGTTTATTTCGTCGACGATTCTGGTCACAGCAAGTCGAAGAAAGGTGCAAAGCGAAGGACAAAATCAAATGCCAAAAACAGAAACTCAACAGTCGAAAGCGGTGTGAACGACTCCGAGGCAGGCAGACCAAAAAGTGTCCAATCAAAGAAAAATTTGTTTGAAAAAGTCTTCAGCCCGAAGACAGCAGAATCGAATAACGGCAAAGATAAAGTAGCGCCGTTGAACACACCAAAGACACTCAAAAAGGGATTCGTTGCACTTAACACGGTGTCTCCATCTGCCAAAACTCCCCTTTCGAAAGGTCAAAAACCTCCCAAACGAATCATGGATAACAGTCAACACGACAAAGGGAGAGCACAAGGGTATATCGATTCGGCTACCGGTCTCCTTTCAGATAAATCGTGTGCTGGTGAAGTGCAAGAACTCGTACATAGAATCAACGAGGCTGGTGGATTCCCAATCACTCGTCGACTCAGCCTACGAGACAATGAACTTGTCGGACAAATGGTCATGGCCATACGGAATGACCCACGAATCAAATCCATTGAAGTTAGCCCCTCTCAATTTGGGACAATTTCGTCTACGCTACTGGAGCAATTTGTTGGATCTCTAAGAATCAATTTACATTTGAAGTCGCTGACATTCCGTGGGGTCGAGCTTGGGAACGATTTTCTATTCAGCTTGGCGTCAAGCATGGAGTCAAACTTTGTCCTGGAAGAAATCGATTTATCAAGAAATCTTTTCACAAACGCAGGTTTGGCTGAATTTTGTCAAGTTGTGGCAAGTTCGAATGAGACGTGTAGAATTCTAAATTTGGAGAACCAGACAACTCCTATATCGAATGCCAGCGAAGAAGATGTTTTGGAAGCATTTGAACAGAATAGAGTGTTGCAAGAAGTCAAACTTGATTTTGAATCAGAAGAAGCCGCAGGGCAGCTCCGTAAGATTATCAAACGAAACAAGGCTGATTCTTCCTTCAAAGCTTCGAACGACGAGAAATTACTGAGTGTGCTGCGGTACGAAGCAGAGCGTGCAGAGGAACTCCTGGAGGAGCAGAAGGAAGATGATTCAGTCTTCAATATATCAGAAGGAGACTGGGATCACCTGTATCAACTATCAGTTCAATTTGATAAACATAAACTCAAGAAGCATATTCAAGAATCATCCGATGACTTTGTTCCGTCAACGCAGAGGAAAAATGGTGATTCGATGACAAAAGAAGAGAAGAAGAAGTTTTTGTTCGGGGAGTTCCGAAAGAACCTGGGAGAGTCAATAAGCTGCTTCAACGCAGATGGCTCTTTCTTGACACCCGATTTCATTTCCAAGTATTTCGAAGAGGATAAAGAAAACGCCGCGTTGACTTTTGATTACCACGGTCAATGGAAGCTTTTCAAACGATTTCCTATTCATGATCCTGCTCGTCAGTTGATTGTACGCAAGTTCGTAGAGGCACTTGTTAGTCATCCGAGAGCAAATGAAATTACTTCTATCAATATGGCAAATACTGGATGTGGCGATGACTTTTTGGTGGCTTTCGCTAGTCGCTGTCTGGAAGACGAAACCGCTTTGCCTAGTCTGCTGATCTTGAATTTCGAGACGAACTTCATCAATGCTGATGGTGTCACTGCACTTGCCAAGGTCATTGGAAGTCCGAAAAGTTTGAAGTTCCTGCAAGTTGTTCGACTAGAAAATCAAAAGTTCCTGTTGAAAAGTAAAGGCGAACTCGCACTGGCTCGTGCAATGCGTGTCAATTTCAGTGTCGTTGTGATGAGCTTACGGATCCGAAATCTAATGGAAAGACAACAGATTAGTAAATCCGTATTACGCAATGTTGAGCTTATTCGACAAGCTCGTCAGCGACATTTCAAGGTAACTGGAAAAATACGCGAACGCAATGATGTTGAAAAGTTCTTTGATAAAATCGCAGAAAACGATCCTTCAGTTAACGAGGTCAGCCTGGTTGGGAACAAACGATTCTTGACGTTGACATCTGAAGAAAAAAAGAAGGCCGCTAGTTCGTTCGCAACCAATACAAATGTCAAGAAATTGAATTTGAACTCGTGCGGCATCGATGATGAATTTGCGATTGCCCTAGCCTTGGCTTTGAAGCAAAATTCTGGTATCACTAGAGTTTTACTCGAGGGAAATTCAATATCTGGTGTTGGAATTACTGCGCTATTTGAAGCGCTTGCTGAGAACTCTTCAATCGAAGAAATGAGACTGCATAAACAATCCAAGACGTTGAACACTTCAGAAGAACACTCGCTTGCTGATATTCTCCTCCCAAACACGACACTGACCAAAGTTGGAATTGATCTCAGAACGACGATGGCCCAAGTCCAATTGGACAAGAAATTGAATCTCAATCGAAATAGTCAGCTGAAACTAAGGGCGGAGGCAAAGGGTGATACCTTCAGCCCCTCGGATGTACTTTCATCCATCAAATTTTAGATTTGCAACATAAATTAATCGAACCTCTTCCCTATACCATCGAAGGATTCCTAAAGATACTGTAGTTGTTGATATTATTCAACACAGAAACTACTAGAATTTTTTACGAAATGTACATCCAACTCTGCTGAAGCTGCACGATCATCAAGGGAAAACCAACCAAAAGCCAAATTCCACTATGGGCATTTACGCAATCGTCACAGGACTTTCCCCTGAAATCCAACTTGGTAGCAACAGCAGTCTTAGTCCCTTTGATTCGATCATCACTTTTCTCCATTCTAATCTTCGATGATTTCTTCTTCATAATATGAGCTGTCACTGACTTCCTCTTCAACATACTCCTCTTCGCTATACTCATCGTTTGCGGTTGCCGCTGTGCCACCACCACCGAACAAACTTCTTGCCATGTCGAATTTGGAGTTCTTCTTGATCTGGTTTCGCCCTGTCTCTTTCCATCGCTTTTCGCGATTTGCCTGGTGCTTTCGTATTGCCATTTCTCCCGTCTCTTCTTGTGTTACATCCTTCAGATTCTTCTTCGTCTCGCGCGTGACCTCTTTGTACTTTTGGTTTCGGCCGTGTTGGTCCGAACGCACGTTGGACTCAACGGTCTCGGTGATCGTCACATCTTTGAGACGAGCTCTAGTATTTTTAATCTTGGCCTCGGTTTCTTTCTTCTTCTTGGTCTGGCCAAGTCCAAACATTAATTCCGCCATGGTTGTGAAGTCGTTGGCTGAGAGCAGAGCAATATATCAAATGATTAAGGTTCTTCAGTTATCGTGAGAAGAATAGTTCGGTCTGATTTGTGTGGATTTTTTATTTTTCTCTTTCAAGCGATTTTTACGGGGAGCTGCGGTAAAAGATTGAGAACGATCTCTTTGACACTAAAATGTCACGACGAGTAACAACGACAGCTGAAGTTACTGAAAAAGTCGGATGATTCATTCTTGGTCTTTGACTACCTGACGTAATAATTAGGCCCGCCCACTTAAGAGAAGTCATAGTCCCACTTAATTAAAGAAATATATATTGGCGAACTCAGACGTGCAGTCATACTCGTAATTTGAGAGAAAATCTCGAGTTCGAGAATACTTTTCAGAATTTATCATGGATCTCTCTACTGCTTCAGGACGCTCTATTGAAAGCACTTGTAAATAATTACTTCACTTCGTTTGATAAAACCATACTAATGAAAACGTTCTTCTAATTTAGTTTGAGAATACATTCTTTACTCAATGCTGGAGAAAATTCGGTTACAAAATCCGTGAGAATCGGTTTTACAACTTCAACTCCATTTGGCTGTATCATTTCGATGGTGACGTTCATGTCTGCGCCAACATCCATTTGCAACACGTTCAAAGCTTTCTCGATATCTTCTTTTGTGCTCAGAACATTCCTCTTTACCATATTTTTTGCGTTCCTGGAGACAACTCCGTCGCTGTCGTTTTCTTCACCGCGACTTTCTAGTAGAGGTTCTGCTAGAGGGCATACATGGTGCAACGTCGTTTGCAACTTGGAAATTGCTATTGTAGCATCAACCCAATTGTAATACTTAGGGCACAGGATCTGAGTTGGTTTGTAGTCAGCTTTATATCTCATTTTTTGACACGACTCGATACTGAAGAAGGACGAGAGGAAGGTGAGACATTGGATGAATGCTTTTAGATTCTCATTTGCACATTGCAATCAACTCAGTTTTCTCGGCTACATATCGCCCTACGCATTTCGAAAACTTACTAGTAACCAAGGTAGTAATATGGAACCTTGAGAATGTCCCGTGCAAATTCGATTTCCTTCAAGATAGCATATTTTCCCAGCGCAACGAGTTCGTTCGAGAAACCAGGATGGTAGAACAGATATACCGATGACAAGCCAGAGGGCAAGATATCAATCACACCGACGGCAATCAAATATTTCCCCCCCTATTCGGTAGTGCTGATGATACAATCCACAGGGCAAACTAGAAGGTGTATGGTCGATATTTTCATTCTGAAGCCCAGGTATTTGTTGTGTGTCTTGATCATTTTTGCTGGGATTCCCTATCTCCTTGTTGGAATAACCATGAGAAGGAAAAGGCGCCTCGACCAAAAATTGGAAGAAACTGTAGTAATTTGACAACACTGCACGAAGACATTTCTTCGACTCGAGAGGCTTGATGTATGACGCCAACATACTAGCGATTTTGCTAGTAAACGAGGTAGGAGCATCTCCCCAATCCAGCTTTGAAGGATTATCTGTCTCTATTTTCACTTGTTCGTCATCTTCATCCTTCGAGCTGTCCATATTTAGATTGCTAGTGTCTGGATCATCGGAAAAAGGATCGGGATCGCCATGAACGACGTGCTGATAGAGCGTGTACAATTTATGAACCTCAGGGTTTAATGCCGACTGGTGTGAAGGAAGTGTCTCAATGGTAATGCAACGGTCACTTTGCTCAAGATCAAGCCGCTTTCCAGTTGCTTGTTCGTACCATTGCATTAGTTTGTCATCGTTTTTCGCCCTTTTTGTCTTCTGAAAGCCATTATCATATTCCTCTGAAGAGGATTCATCCATTTTAGCATCGCTTTCATTTGTATGAATGGGAATCGGATTTTCCTTGTGCACTTGGATTGTACATGAAATTTGACCGCTGGCTTGATGAGCTTCGATAGATGTAATCGAAACTGTTGAATCGTTCGGTGGCGTTACAAAATCCTCACCTGGATTCTTCTTCGGTATGAGCAAGGGTTGTTCTGAATTTTTGATCGCGTCAACTACATCCTGGACCAACTTCTGTCTAAGAATTGGACTGGCAGGGAAAGCAGAAGTCAATTGGCCGCTAATCTGTGCACAAATCGAAGAAACAACCCTTACTTGTGATTGTTTTCTTTCTCTTTTTGATTGCGCTAATATCCTATATCTGGTTTTCCATTGAAACTTTTTGCTGTTTTGAAGATTGAGCTTGAAGTTGCTTCCTCCGTTGGAAGAAGAAGCCAAATATTCCTCGATTGCACTTGTTGTAGCTTGTTCAAGTCGTTGCAAGATTCCAGACGCTAATATTTGTTCCTCGAATGGCAATGGAAGGGAGGAAGTAATTGTATCCACAGTATTGTCAGCGCAGGACAAACTTTGATTTTGCTTTTTGTGATTTCTTTTTTGTTTCTTCGACGTAAAAGTCGGCGTTGAGGTTGGAGTAGTACCTACAGCCATTTTCACACAGTCTGCAAGCCCCTCCTTCTGCTGATCAATATGAACTTGTGAGGACCCCAAAATTTTTTCCATCTTTTTCAGAACCTTCCTTTGAGACTTCGACGGTTTGAATTCTGTTGTTAGTAACCGGGTTGTCAGTGTAGGGCAACAACTGGAAAAATTCTGAGGCTTGTAGAGGTGCAAACCAGAGCGACGCCAACCGAGGTTGATCAACCCTTCATATATCTTTGGTGATATGCTGTCCGCTAGAACACTATACGATTTTGACGCCAACGACGACTTTGAGGCTGAAGAATTTGTGCCGTGTGGCATAGAACTCAAGTTTGACAACGGTGTAGCTGATTCGTTGTCCTGAAATAAATTACTTCGTGATCCCTTGCAGTACCCGCACTTTGATACCGAATATCCATACGGTCTGATCACATTCGGAATCTCAGAACTTCTGTCGGCAGAAATATCTTGATATCCACGATCTGGCTCCATCATTTTATTGCTGCCCTCGTTCATATTGAAAATTAGTTGTATCTTTAAGCCCAGATAATACAACAACTCTCAGGCTGCTCCATAAAACTGGATTAGCTCCTATGACCACTCAATATTGCAAGAAACATGTACATGCCCATATTCCGTCGCTTGCTTTCCAGGGCTCGGGCTATTCGTATCAAAGGCGACCTTTTTCGATGTGATTTTTTCCTCGTCAAAAAGATGTCGGTTTACGTCAGCGAACAAATGGTTGGCTCATCGACGTAGTGCAATCGTCGATTGATTGAGAGACCGAAAGACTGGGTGGTTCTTTTGCTGCAATCTCTCTCAATTCTTTTGCACTGATACGATTTGATATCAATTCCGCACTCGAGAATTGCTTTCAGCTTTGCTCGACTATCGACAAATTTCCATTTTTTGTATAGAGAGAACTCCTCTTCTTTGCACACGTGAAAATAGCGACGCGGCACATTAACATTAAGAACTCGAATTCTTCTCTCCAACGACGAGAGAGAAAGATCTTGGTGTTTTTTAGCAAGATTAGGGTTAGAATTGTTGGGGGATTTTCTCAAATGGAAGAGGGACATTTTTTGTGACTCAGATTTCGATTTGATTCGGTATTGTATGCAGGTGGAAGGGGCTCCGTCGGAAAGCCTCTAGAGATCAATGGTTAATGTTGTCAGAGCAGCATTAGAGCAAGTATACTAGTATATTGAATTTGAGTAGATGTTCAAAAGAAGCACTCTCATATACTAGTTCGATTATTCTATGATTTCTGCAAGAGAACTATGATGCTATCTAAATTCCTTTTCGCATCTGTAATTGCCTGCTTCGTTTGTTGTAAATTGCTGTCGTCATCTCGGTTGGACTCGTTCGCTTCATCTTTCGAAAAGTTATTTACAGAGTCCAAGTCGGCTATTCCTGCTGTATAGCTCAAAGATGTCGCTTTGCTATACGACTGGGAAAATGCCTCAAATTCTGTTGTTGAAGAATGTTTGCCCAAGATAGTTCATAGTTAATTCACAAACGAAAGATGAAGGTATCAGAAGCATATTCACATAATTGAAGAAACGACTTGTCCTTCAACTTGAGATCCTTTTTTTCCAGGGTAGCAATACTTACCAGAAATGTAATCATCTAAGAAGTCTGGATCGACGAATTTCAAGCCTGATCTGATTTGCTTCTCGATTCCAACCAAAGGGCCTTAGCAAAAGAGAGTTGCGTTTATTAGTAACGCTGCATACAAATTTGTTTCATTTTTCAAGTCATCAAGTATTTTTCTGCCGTATACTTACCTTTGCCAGTGACACCCAGATAGTCACGTACAATCCGATTCGTAGTCTTGCATGTTTCTATCGATGCTGACTTATCAAACAGTGCGTTCGTCGCGGCTTTTTCGAGCAGCAATTCCTTGTTTTTTGTCTCCAATAATTCGCGTGGCACGTCTGCAAATGTGCAGTCGACGGTTGCTTTCTTGTAGTTGGTAAGTAGCGTTTCAAGCGTTTCTTGGGCCTCGACCAATGATTCCAACGGATTCGTCACCGTTGGCGCCTTTGCATTCGAGACACGAGGATTACTGACTACAAAAGAAGCACACACGACCTGTATGCAATTCCTGCGTGTGAAAGTATGGATTTTGTGCGAGTAAGACTCAACCTCTTTCACCATCACGTGGTCCGTCGCGACAAAAAGAGCAAACACCCAGAGGCATTTCGCTACAGGAGCTTTGAAGATGTTCATTTGGAAAGTTTCAGAGTTTTTCGCAAGAAGGACGACGTGGACTGACGAATAATCTTATACTCTCGCCCCCTCTCTATGTATAGGTCTATCGTAGAGGCCTCTTATCAGATCAGTCTACGACCTGCGAAAGTAAAATCGGTTTTGTTTCTCTTTGCCACATCAATCGACTCAAAATTCAAGATTGCTATCTGTCCATCAGGGGAAAATGGGTCTAATACTGTCCATGCGTCCTCGTAGGACTCCTACGCGAGAAGTACGAACAGAAAGGCGCGCCAAAACATTTTGTGATTCAATTCCTTTCAAGTCCCACATCGTTTTTTCACAACCTTTTCATCATCATGATACCAACAACAACATAACGAAGTAGTTATGGGTAACCTTCAATTTAGGTAGCCATTACTGCCTCATCGGCTCATGAAGGCCAACTAATCTTAATGTTGAGAGTAGTTGTAACCTGCAGTAGTTTTCTCAGCAGTGGTGCAAAAGAGAGTTATGATCGTCCTGCTCCTATCCTGGTACTACTACTAGTAGTCGTAGGACCTAGTAGTAGTAGGAGAGGATGTACGAATACTGCCAGGAGTAATAATTGTCTCGCTTATTTGATCGAAAGGACGAGAGGCCTCTGTGTGCGGAGAACGATTGAAGAAGAAAATCAATTTTTGGAGGACCGCCGTATGTTTTGTGGCAACCATTGGATTACTTCTTGTTGCTTGTACTCGTAGGACCTTATCGGCTTCAAGCACTTCTAAATTCTTTGTCGATTCGATACACACACACGCACACAAACAAATAAAAAATCCTCTTTAGAGTGAAATTGAATTATTAGTTTATTAATGAACAAATTGTAATTTTCAGAAAGCAAATATTTGTAGAGTGAAAGTATTTTCGCGAACCGGGTGCAGGTATTCGCGATGGCACTCCTACAAGGAGTAAAATATTAGTATAATCTTCTACTCCATTCGAAGAGTATCGAGATACTTAAAAGAACTAGGCACCTCGGCGACCAGCCGGCGGAGGAGGCGCCTTGATTCCAGCCTTTCGGTTGATTTCCCAAATAATTTTGCCAGTTTTGCCGAAATAGTATTCTTCGATTGCTGCGGCCTGAATATACTCCAGTTGCGCTTCCGCGTTGCGCCCAGCTTTGCGATAAGTGTCACCAGAGATTTCGTGATTGATAGACTTGTAGATAGCATCAATGGCTTCATTAATTTCGCGCCCACTGTAAAGTCCCCTTGCTTGTACTACAAGACGAACGCAATGGTCGGCATTCTTCGTTTCTGTGTTGAACTTTCCATAGAGGCTAACCCGAATCCTCAAGCACTTTCTGTAAGAAACCAAACTCTCAGTGTATTGCTTCTGAGCGAACAGAACTCTTCCGATTTCATAGTATGATTTGGATGTTTCTTCGTGGTACATTCCCCAAATGGACTCGCGAATCTGAAGGGACTTCTTCAACTCCGTAAGAGCAGAATCAAAGTCACCTTTGTTCCACGAAAGATCCTTGCCCAGATCGTAATGCTTTTGGGCGGTCTCGAGCTTCTTCGTTCTGTCAGCCATGGTGATTCTTTAGTAGGATGACAATTTTATAGAAGTTGTTGTGTAATGGGTTATCCGATTCGCTATATTGATCAGACGTTCGCAAAATAGAAAGGAAAAGGGACAATTTGATTGAAGATGCCTGCGTCGGTCACGACATAATTGTTAGTCATTCATATTATTTATTTTCACTAATCGTACGTGAGAATCCACCAACCCCACGGTCATTTGAAGAATGGAACAAAACAATTTTGTTCATCAAGAATTATTTTAATCCAATGGGTCATAGTTGGCTTATGTTGTTGCGCAGTATATCTATGATACATAGGTCCTACTATACAAACATAGTATACGTAGTATTGCCGCATTTTCGAGACATGAGACAAAAATGCGATCTCATCAAACAATTGAAATCGCATCTCAGAACGCCAAAATCCATCTCGAAGTTGAGCTTTGGGGCCTGGCCTGTTACTTTTGAGAGAGAAGAAAGTTCTGGACAGAATAATCGTATCATCAAAATAGCGCAACGAACTGAAAAGTGGAGCGCAAAATTATTTCCGAGTGAGGGTCCCACTTTCATTTTCCGATTCGTCGATGTACGCTCCTCGAAAATCCGTGACAGATTCACAATCATGTGCAATTTGGAAGCGTGTCGTGTTCCCGTTGCACGTTGCGTTCCGCATCTACCTCGCTAATCGCATGCCAATCATGGATTGTGATGAAACATTTAACTACTGGGAAGTTGTTCACTTTCTACTGTTTCGAGGAGAAAATTCATTTCAGACTTGGGAGTACGGAAACGAGTTTGCACTCAGGACTTACGCATATTTGACGCCGGTTGTGAGCGTCGGCCGCATTTACCGAAAGATTCTTCAAAGTGGTATTCTACCTTTATGGCTGTGGCCCCTGCTTACCGATCAAGAATTCGACCCATCGACCTCGCCGAAGATTGCGTTATTTATTTTATTGCGTTCAAGTTTGGGAGCTGCAATAGCGTATGCTGAAGTTTCCTTCTGCAGCGCAATCATTGAAAAAAGTTGCACTGTGGACGATGCGACAAAAAAGGACGGGAATGAAACAAACAAAAACGAGAAAGTCGATAGCAAAATACTCGATCCGCTCTGGTTCACCTTGGTTGGTGGGTTGACTGAGTGTTTGCAACTTTCGTCGGCTGGGATGGCTCATTCTGCAGCTGCGTTACTCCCATCATCCACCCTTATGGGCTTTTGGATGTTAGCAGCTGCGGCATATTTGAGAAGAGAACATGTATACTTCTGCGTATTGGCAATCACTGCTACGTTGGCGATTGGTTGGCCGTTTGGTGTTCTCGTTTTCGTTCCACTTGGGATTGGAGTGTTGGCCCGAGAACAAAAGCAAATTATTACGTTCATATTTCTGAAGATTGTGCCGATAACGATCGTGGTACAAAGTATAGTTATGTTGGTGGACTATCAACACTATGGTCGTCTTGTTTCACCTTCATTAAACATTCTGCTTTACAACACACAGGCAGGTGGTGACGAACTGTACGGAATTGAACCCTTGTCATATTATATCAAAAATCTGCTATTGAACTTTAACTATGTCGCGATCGGAGGTGGAATTGGAGTTCTACCATTATTTTGGTTTGGTTTCTCTTCCTCAGCATGGCGAGACTTTCTAGTCTTGATGGCTCCTCTATACATTTGGATTGGGGTTGTATTTCCACGACCACACAAGGAAGAACGATTTTTATATCCAGTTTATCCATGCCTTTGTCTAGGGGCTGCACTTTTCAGTGTTTCTGCTATTCAGAGTGTGTTAAATTACCTTCGGGGACAAATGTCTAGGGGACAAAAGGAGCGCGAACAAATTTTGAAAAGAGATGCAAAAAGAAGTTTATTCATCTTGACCCTGATATGGGTCCCGGCCGCCACTATTTCATGGAGCCGAACCTTTGCCCTTTCCAAATACTACACAGCACCACTGCATTTATACGCACAGATGCCTGCTGCCATTGAGCGAGACAAAAGAAAATCATCTCGCAGTGTTGAAGCGGATGATCATGTTGCTTCGTCGGCGGATGTCATCTGTACATGCGGTGAATGGTACCGTTTCCCATCGAGTTTTTTTGTGGGATCAAACGTATTCGGCTTTGCGCCGTCTACTTTCAACGGCCAGCTTCCACAGGTCTTCTCAGACGAAGGCAGTGGCCCTTCAACAGCATCCAGCAATCGCTTCAACGATAAGAATCAACCCGAGATGGGATCTTACACACCGCTTGAGAGTTGCGACTTCATTGTCGAACTGTCGGCGTCATTGAATTCTTGTTTAGGACAGAACGGAATCAAATGGAACCCAATCATCAAAGAACCTTTTCTTGATGCTGATGCAACAAGTAGTGCAATCCATCGCATTCTGTACATTCCATTTCTACATGAGCATGCTGTCGAAAGCGGAAAGGTACACTATACTGACTTCGCGCTATATTCAACTGAAGGGGACGTTGAAAATTAACTGAAATGTTTCATGCCGTATTATTCTACATAGTTCTTGAATCGTAGTCCTCTCAAAAGCCTGTATCTACTCTATCTTTGGCCCTCTTGATCAAAGGTTTGATCTCGCTCCATGGGACAAGATAACATCGGTGGGAGTCGGCAGGATCACTCCGCGATAAAATACCAATGACTTTCCCATCATCATTGACACATGGACCACCAGAATGGCCTGTGATAGTCCTACACCCAACTATGATTTCTTCTCTGGGCTTCAATTCTCCTTCGTCACTTACAGAAGAATCATCACTGCTGGTTGATTCGTCATCCATTACGAATCGCCC
>JACLAC010011309.1_pt1 | contig 27382 bp, 40 predicted proteins | sample 8027881 | NCBI WGS metagenome assembly JACLAC01 (sample SAMN15725517, study PRJNA655200) | protist metagenome | isolation source: fluorescence activated cell sorting (FACS) single amplified genomes of... | place: Spain: Blaines Bay Microbial Observatory, Mediterranean Sea | collected 2016-01-19 | reverse complement strand
GCATTACGTGCGAGTTCCGATTGTTGTAGACCAAATCTACTTCCACCAAATGCACCTGCTTGTACAGCTTTACCAGCTAACTGGTTTGATGCCATTTGTGATTGTCTATCAATCTCTTTTAATGCTTCGTTTGTAACAGATTGTTGATAAGGATCCATAAAAGCTTGTGCTCTACTTGGATCAAAATTCATTTGTCCTAATGATTGTACACCTGCTCCTGTTGTTCCAAGAGCCGCGGCCTGTGCATCAGTTGCCGCTTGTAAGAACGGTTGATAGGCACCAATGCCACCATAAGCTTGTTGCATTGCTGCTTGTTGAGTCGGAGAGAATCCTGCTAATTGTTGTTGCGGGACGTTAAATTGTTGTTGCATCAACTGATCTAGAGTATTCGCCATCTTCTCCGTTGGCTTTTCTATATACTCTGGAATCAGTACCTTTGTTTGTGTTGTTTCCGTAGCCATTATCCTTTCGCCTCCAGTCGATCCATTGCTTCGTACATTTTTCTTGCGCCTTCGCGACGGTCGCCTCCGCCCGCACCTCTGACTGCTTTAGCCGTCATGACAAATTCTCCGTCGCTTAGCATTGCAGGAATAGAGTCACTGGTCCCTGTACCGGGTCCCACGGACTCTCCTCCATCCTGTAAATCCATTACTCCACCTTCAGCTTTGCCTCGTGCAAATATTGGATTTTGATTTATTACTCCTCCGTAAGTTTCTCCTGTTGGTACATAGTCTGGTACCTTGTCTCCTATGTCTCCATCATCTTCAAAATATTGAAGAGCTAATCCACCAAGACCTATCATTTTTAAATAATCCATTACACCAAGGCCAGTTTTTGCTGCGCCTTGACCAGCTATTCCTAAAATAGCATTTGCTTTATCACCAGAATCCATACTTGAATTTATAATAGATTCTATACTTGTTTTAACACTTTCATCAGTTTTTGCTGCTCCACTACCACCAAAAAATTCTCCACCCTTACCTATAAAACCAGATTGTTTGTCTTCACCTAAAAAAAATCTTCTTGCACCGTCTTTGCTAAAGATATCTCCTAAACCCATTGCTCCTACTTTGTCTCTACCAAATAATTTATCACCACCTAAAAAACCTCTAATACCTTCACTACCACCACCAAGACCTTTTATACCCGGACTTTGAAATCCAGAAAGACCACCACCAATAGCACCTTCCATACCACTACCAACACCACCTGCTATTGCACCAAGATATGGATTACCTGTTGCAAGACCAACTATTGTGCCTAAGTATTTCTCCGAATCACCCGGTAAGGCTTTTCTTATTTGTGATACAATTTTCTTGAGAAAAAACTCTGGTTGTCCTGTGACAGGATTCTTTGAGTTTAGTTCGTTACCTACAATGTATCGTCCGGGTTCAATACCCATCTCCATCATAGTTTTAAATAATCGTTTTTTCAATACAGGGTTTTGATCTAAAACCTCCATTGGAACAACGGTTTCACCTTCTGCCGCATGCACAATATATGTATCTTCATAACGACCAAGGCCGCCAATCTTTGATACGAAACTTTTAAATTGATCTAGTGCTTGTAATCCCTGCATGCTTATTTCATGACCTCTCCGAATATGTCTAGGCTGTTCACCGTTATAGCGACATCGCGTTTAATATCTTTTTCTTCTGTGGAAGTTGCAGGGTCTTTTACGTCCGCTTGTGCTTCATCTTCACTAGCATATTTTTTACCTGTTTGCGCATTAGTAACTGTCACTGCTGTTTCAATCGGTAAGACATCGGGAGTCTTTTTACCTGCTAATACGTTTTCGTCCTTTTTTATACTCATTTTCCCATCCTTTTGCAATAGTTAATTAGCAATTCCACTTTCTAAGAGACTTATTTATCCTAGAATTTGGATCTCTTGCTGTCTTTGCACTCGTTAAACGTTTCTTCATCCCTGTCATACGTGCACAAAATGACTTACGTCTTTTAGCAGCTTTTGAGCCTTTCTTCAACTTAGAAGGCTTTGTTGTAACAGCAGTCTTCAACTTTGACCCGGGGTTCGCGGCACGATAAGAAGCAACACCTTTTCGGTTTAATCCACCCGATTTGCTTTTACCTGCTTTACGTTGCCATGCCGGAGTCTTAGCCATTATGAATACTTTGTCTTTTTACGTTTACTTTCCATTACCATACCACAAGCCCTTGCTAACTCTTTAGGATTCTTCTTAGAGTTCTTTTTACGTTTTTGTGATACTGATAACTTTTTTTTCATTATGACTTCGCTGTTTTAGCTGATCTTTTTAAAGCTTTAGCTGTTACTGTTCCTTTACCTTTTCTACTTGTTCCAGCTTTTTTTCTTTTGTTCATGTAGTAGTAAAGTCCTTTTTTAGCCGTTTTGCCAGATTTAGTTTTATGATATCCTTTTTTCATTACTTCTTACCTTTTTTCTTTTTCTTCATTTTAGCGGCAGTAATAATATCGCCTCTCGTTATTTTTTTAGGGTCTCCGTACATAGCGGCTAGTTTTTTCTTTTTCATTTTTTTCTTTGGTGAACCACCTTTTTTGTACATCATTCCGCCACCCATCATTTTTTTAACTTTTTTTTCGTCTTTTTTACCTGCGTGAACTGGCATAGTTTTCTCCTTATGTTATGTATTAGATAATTCTAATACGCTTAGTATTACATGCAAATCACCACCGTTTTGTGCTTGCAATTTTATAATCTCCGATTCTTTTAAAACCACTGGAGATGTAGAAAAAGAATAACTGTTAAATAGTTCTTCTGATGTTCCTTTTTGAACAACTCTATTTGTCTCTAACGTGTAACTTACACTGTTAGAATCAACAACAAAACAAGAAACTTTACAATCATTCTCTTCATCAATGTTTGTTACACGAAGAGACTTGATAATGCCTGTTGTCGTTGTTGGTACAGTATACAAAGTAGTCAACGCATTTGTTGATAAGACTGCTTTATAATTTGTATAGACGTTAGCCATTTATGATAAAAACCAACTTACACGTTCTTCTTCTTCACGAAGAGTTTGTGGTACATAGGTGTTATTTAAAACAAATATCATTTGCTCTAGTGTTTGAACCATCTGTGACATTTGATGTTTGTCGTATTCTTCTGTTGCGTCTGGTAAACGCGGTACTGTAATTAGTGACATACTATCTCCTCATAAATAATGACCCCAAACCACCAAACCCAAAAGGATTAAACGGATTGAATGCAGGTCTTTGTGGTTGCATAACTTCTTGTGGTTGTGCCTGTTGCATATTTTCAAGACTAGCAATTTGATTACCAAGGCTACCTAAACCTTTATCAACACTATCTAGTCTATTTGTTATTGTTTCAAATTGTTTGCCCATACCACCAACTTGCTCATTAAAACTACCAAGAGCATCTTGGTACCCGGTCATTTGTTCTCCTAGTCCTCCTAGCTGTTCTCCAAACTTATCAAACTGACTAGAGTAGTCTGGCATTTCTGGTAATCGTGGACGTAAACCAAAAATAGGTCCGGGCATATTATTTACTGGTGGTGAAGGTAATGGTCTAAATATAGGTCCGGGTCTCCTAGGCAGAATAGTATGTATACCCATACCATCACCAGATATAGGTCCCGGAGTTGATCTATAATTATGATCAGGTAATTGATTTATTTGATTAGGAAATAATTGAGGACCTCCGGGAAAACCCATACCTATGCTGGGTGGTTCCATACCCGGTGATATAACTAAACTGTCAAGTGCCATTACCCGCCTCTCATTCCGTCTGGTTTCATATCTAATCTAAGTGTGCCGTATCGCCATTTGTCATCAATACCATCGCTTGATATTCGAACAGATATTTGTCTACCACGTATTCGTGTATCTTGTTTATTTGTGCTTGTTGTTAGTTCAAAAGGACCATGTGTTTTTTGTGTAGCTGTTGGAAATGGTCTTGTCTTCATTGTCATATCCACCGTGCCTGTTTGACCTTTAAAGTCTGGTATAAATCTTCCAATAGACATAAATTGATCGCCGTCTGCAATGTCTATATCACCAGATTCAATATGATTTGCCATAGCAGAACCATCATCATTTACACCTGTCTCATGTAAGTATACAAAAGTTCTACCTGCTTTAAGTCCATTGATTGTAGAGATACTAGCTGTCGTATCTGTAGAATCAAACTCAGCAGCATAAGGCACAGGATACACACCACTGTCAGCCCATGAGCTTCTTGCTAATGTGCCAACATACCATAAGTTTTCTGCGTAATTAAATATAACAACTCTATCTATTTGATCGGATCCACTTGATGGATAGAACCACATGACTTCGTTGAAGTCTGCATTCGCTGCGCAAAACACATCTTGTTTTGCATTAGCATTGATGTTGTCAAAAACATGATCTTGTACTGTACAAGGTATCTTTTTTACGGAACCATCAAACATGAAAAATGACTCGTCACTCATCCAGAAGGATGTACCAGATACATCAACTGCCGCGTGTATTCCTACAGCGCCGCAATTAGAACCTATTTGTTTAAATCCAAAAGTAAAAGGTGCACCAATAAACTGCATTGAATACAAAGCAGAATCTGTCCACACCATTACCGCACCTCTTGATCTAACAGCGGTTTGTATTTGATTTCCGTCTGTTAGTCGATGTGAGCCTGCTGTATTAGTCGCTGTTGGTGTCCATGTAGTTGTTGATTCTTGATCAGACCAACGTATAAACATATTATCTTGTGTTGATGTTGTACCTATTGTTGTTTCCGTGCCAAGACAAATAACGTGTCTATCATCACCGGAGATTAACATAAATCTTGATTTAGTTGGTGCGCCGCTTACTTCTGTTGTAGAAGCTAAGTTACTCGATAGTCCTGCTGACGTGTCCCAATAAAATAATCCACCATCAAATTGTAAGGCTAATACATCTTCACCCCAGTTATCCAATGCCCATTTTGATGATTGTAGTAAAACACCGTCTGCACCTGTCAAACCTTCTCTTGTTGTATTCCATGTACTTGAACTCCATGTACCAGCACCCCAACCATAACCAAAGAGAGCTACCGCTGCTCCTGTATTTATTTGATAGGTTGCTGTTGCTGTTCCGGTGGTCGCGGACGCAGAAGCATTAGCTGGCGCCTCTATAGTATATGTACTAGAACTTGGCACCGTTAATATTTCAAACTCACCTTGTAAGTTAGCTTGTGTTAAACCACCGACTGCACCACTGACACTAGATATAGTAACAAAGTCACCAATCAATGCTCCGTGGTCCGCGTCTGTTACAGTAACGGTTGATGAACCGCTTGTTGTTGCAAATTGTGTTATGCTTCCTGTCGCGCGCGTAGGCGTGATATCAGCATAACTATTTTCTGAATATGCGTAGAGTTTTTTATTCGTACCGTAGATAGCGTACTTGACGCCTTTGAGATCAGAGTAAGTAAGTATTGCTCGAGTTGCGCCGACGAGAGCATCACTTGTTACTTTTTCCCAGCCACCTATTTTTTCTGGTAAACCATATCGAAAGCGAACGTTATCGCAATCAATCCATTTACCTTCTGCACCGTATTCAGTATTTTGTTTGTCTATACCGGGTGCTATTTGTAGTTTAGTTAGTGGCATAATAAGGTATCCAAAAATCTGTTCCGTTAATGTTTACTCTAATATGGCCTGTTAAATCTCCTACACTTGTGTCTGTTGACAAACTTGCTGATTGATCACTTGCAGTTGAACCATCAAATCTAATAAACTCTTGGTCTGCATCGCCTTGATCTAATGTTAGAACAGCGATAGCTCCAGTAGAGCTTGCTTGATCTATACTTACAAATCCACTTGTAGGAGCTGATGTTCCAAATCCTATTTTATCTGCTGAACCATCTATGAACATAGCGTGAGTTAAAGTATTTGTTTCTGCTCTAAAATCTACTGAGGCACCAGAATCATTAAAGGTGAATCCACCACCATCAAAGTCAATTCCGCCAGTGGCTTTAATACCACCGACAACGTGTAACTCTGTTGAAGGAGAAGCAGTTTTAATACCAATTCTGTCATTACCTGCATCACTAAAGAATAAGTTTGCATCACCGTTACCTTCTATTCTAAAGTTAAGGTCTGCACTTGATTCATTGAAAACAAAACTACCACCATCAAGTGATGTATTACCACTGACGGTTAGTGTGCCATTAGCCGTGATGTTTCCTGCATCGTTCAAGACATCGAACATGGTAGAACCATCAGAATACAAAATGTGCTTTGATCCCGCTACAAGGTTAGTTGCTGTTCCGCCTGCTGGTTTAAAACCAAGAGTGTATGTACCCATTGTTGTTGCGTTATCTACAATGTACCAGTTTTCTACAGCTTCGCACTGCATAGTTGTATTGTTTGTAAGAGAGCCTGTTAGTTTAATAATTGCATTACTTTGTTCATCTGCTGTCGTACCGTCTGTTGCTGTTAGTGAATCTGTTGTACTTGCAATCGCTACAGCTACATAACCTTTGATTGCTGATTCTACTTTTGTTAAATTGTTATTTGTTATTGTACCCCATGTTCCCGAGTTTTCCCCACTGGCTTGGAGTTCGAGATTGAGAGTACTTGAGTAAGTTGATGCCATTTATATCTCCTATGCCACGTCGTCTATTAAAGCTGCTACAATTAAGTTAGCTGTTGCGTCACCTGCATCGCCAATGTCTGACGATATAGCGTGTATATTACCCACCGTAGTGTTGGGTAATCTACCAAACCATGATTGTGAAGGACCAATAAAGACAGCGTCAACTAAGTCATTTGCTGCTGTGCCTCCATCAAAACACACATAAACACCGTCCGCGGTGCTGGTGTTTTTAATAAATAAAAATTTTACTTTGTCACTTGTTGTAATTGCTGTTGGTGCTGTGTCATCATCAACGGCTGTGTAATCTAAAAAACTTCCGGCAATTAAGTCTGTGCTTGTTGCTGTACAAGCTGTTAATTTGTAATACCATTTATCGTTTACATCATCTGGCGTCACGGTCATAGAACCACTAATAGATTTAGAAATCTCGTCTGGTAATAATGTCGCGGTTATACTTATTGTTGCATCATCTGCCATAATTTATCCTTAATCCGTTGACCCCGGTTCTACGTCTTTCCATGTTGCATCTCCAGAATCATCTACTTCGTTCCATAAGAAGAAGTTTACTGATCCTGTAGAGAATGAAATTAAGTTTTGGAATGCTTCTCCAAATACTGTTTCTTCTCCTACACTTGCTGTTATTGATCCTGCTGTGGTTGGTGATACATTTGCACCACCTGTTGCTACTTCTGTACCTAAACTAAAGCTTGGCGCTCCAGCAGTTGTCACAGCAAAGGACGCAGATCCTGTCACGGTTTCTGATCCTGTACTTGTACCAACACTTTGACCTAAAGTCAATTCAACAGTGCCAGCGTTTACAACAAGGCCCGATAAAGCCTCTGCTACTCCAAATTGTCCTATTGCTCCGTGTCCTAATAACATATTATCTCGCTGTTGTTGGTACACCCTCTGATGATACAAATGGGTGTTCTGCAAATGCCATGTAGATGTAATTTCCGCCATCTGCATTAGTATAAGTATTAGTTGCTCTTATTTTAAATCCATTAGATAAAAGGTCTAGATTAAAGCTTGTATTAGTTACTTCTGCATCAGATAAATCTGCTTTAAGATGGCTATTTGCAACATTAAAAGTATTTCTTGTATTATCTAATATAGGCCACTCTCCAACAGCATCAGTTCTTTTATGCATAACCCAAGCGGGTTTAAACCCTGTGTAAACAAATGGGCCATCTGCATTACCATTACCTGTGTAGCTACCAAATTTACTGTAGCCTTGTATTTCTGTAAAGCAATAGGCAACATAGGTTTTATTATCATTAATTATATTATTATTATCCATTTCAAAATATGTGCTTGTAAAATCAGAACCATCAAAAACATTTCTTGAACCCGCATCTGATTTAGCGTTAGTTAAATTTAATCGTAAGTAATCATTATCATCTGTTCCTTTGTGATGATAAGTGTACCAGTCGTAAGTACCATCTCTTTCTTTAGTTAAAATAAAATGTGGTACAGCACCAAGTCCATGTTGTATTCTATGGTCTCCACTATCATCTGAGCCTGTAGAAAAGGTGACTATACTAAATCCCGCAGTTGTATTAGCTTGATAAGTTCCCGCTTTAGTTGAACCCGCAGTTGTTCCTGTACCAGAGACACTTGTTGTCGTTCCACCATTAGCTTTCCATTGCCAAGCAACATAAGTATTACTGCTTTGATTTATTGCACCTCCACCTCCTTGAAAAGTAAATCCATCTGAATCAAAAGAAGCTATATCATCAGCATCAGTATTTCCTGTTGTTGGTTGATGTTGTTCTACTGCTGTGCTATTTGAAGCTAAAAATCTAGCTATACCTCTAGAAGTATCAAATAAAGCGTGTCCTTCACTACCTCCCCTTTTTTTAAACCATGCCCAATCTGGTTGTAAATCAGAGTTACCATCATTAGTTACAGCTAACGCACCTCCATTACCTGTATAAATCTTTGTCTGAAAATATGCTGATGGGTCGTCTATTGTTGTATAAGCCATTATCCGTACTCCGCTAAGTTCTTTGTGCATAGTGCATAGTAACCACTAGGTGGTGCGTATTCAAAGTTACCATATCCGTTAGCATCTGCATTACCACTTGATATAGAGAAAGCAGGATTACCAAAATTAAAAGATGCTTTTGTATTTCCACTACCTGTTGCAGTTTGAACTGAAAATCCTGTATTCCCATGTGTCGTATTTGTATGTAAATTATAAGCTGTACCAGAATTTAATGCGGTACCATTTTTATAAATAATAAGTTCTCCGTCATCTAAATTTAAAGCAAATCCTAAAATATCGTTTGATGTAAAAGTGGCTTCATTATCTATAATACTGCCATCAATTTCTACTCCACCACCATATTGATAATTTATATTTGGTCTAGTTGCACCTTGACCCTTTACGTTAAAAGCCTCTAAACCAACTTCTGATACACCAATGTGCATTGTTGATGTTAATGCTTTAACCTCTACATACCATTTACCATTTGATGGTGCTATGGTTGAAACTAAAGAACTACCACTAGATGAATTTGAGTCATATTCTAAAGCACCTTCTGCTACAACAGGAGAAGCATATTTATTAACTATATTTAATGTAGCAAAATTATTTGTAGGTGTATCTGTTGTAATATCTGTTGCGGCTAGGTTAGTTGGTGTAAAATGATTATCATTACCACTTGTATCTGCACCTATACCACTTGAGTTTGCACTTGTTCCTGTTTGTTGAAATTCTAAAAAGAAACCATTAGTTCCATAAGAACCTGTATATTTTTTAGGAATCCAAACTCCGTTGTCATTTGTTTCGCCAAAAGATGTAGGAGCTAATTGACTACCCCCAACAGCGTTAAAATCAGCCATATAGCCATCGAAAGAAAAACCATTATCAATTCCAGTTCTGCCTATAGTGTGTTCGGAATCATCTGAAAATCCTTTTTGGTCATTTTGACCGGGATTATTAGAAGTTGCAAATGATGTTTCTTGAACACCATTAACATATACTTTTACTCTATTGTCTGCTGTTCCATCTGTTGTATCAAGAGCAACAACAATATGATACCAAGCAGAAGGGTCACGAAATAATCTATTTGTTTCTCTATATATGGTTCCAGAATCACTAATTTTTAATTTATCACTTGCATCAAATCTTGCAAAAAATCTATCAGTAGCATTATCATTACCTCCCATTTCCCAAAGATAATGAACAGTAGATATATTTCCACGCTTAACCCAACAGCTAATAGTAAAAGTTTTTCTTTCTGCTACAACTGCTGAACTAGGAGTAAAAGCTAGTTTTGGATTATCACCATTATTAAACCTAAGTGAATTATCTATCTCGTAACCTGTAGGCTTACCATCACCGCCTATTACTGGAAATACCATGCTACGCCTTTACTGGAAATTCGCCTAGTGGTCTCGTTATGCTCTTGTCTTCTTGTTCTGTATAAGTAAACAAAGCGGCTAACGCATCGACATCACTAGCATTATCTATTTGTGTTTGCATCGAGTTACATTTAGTTCTCACACTTGCTCTCCAAGTCTTCCAACCACTATCCATTGTTCCCCCTGTTTCTGTCGCTCTTACTACCATCCAATCACTAGGTGCAAGTAATTGTGCACATTGATTGTCAATCATTTGTTTTTTAAGATATGTTAATCCTCTTGTAGCCACATCTCCTACATCGTCACCTTCTCTAATTAGACCATCAGTTTTATCTTGTTCTGTCCATAGTGTATCAGCCATCTTTTTAGCTGTAGCTGTGCCATATGTTGCTTTTACTTTACCACCAGAGAATGCATAAGATTGATTAGTATTGATATACCACGCTTCATCTTTTTTATTCGTGTTATCTATCTCTACTGTATAGATACCTATTGCGTTTCTCTCTGCTTCTGTCCATAGTGTATAGATGGATGCAGGGTATTGATTACCATTTAAGGTAATGCCTTTATTACCTTTTGGCATTTGTGTTATATTACCACTCTCTACTAATGCAAACATATTACTCCTATGATAATGTTAAGTTTTGGTTTCTACCAACTTCTAGCCATTTACTTCCATTGTATTTAAATACAAATAAATCACCTTTAGCGGCTGTTGTTGTTAATGTTGGTGCTGTGTCATCTTTAAATTCGTATGTAGCGTTCCATGTTAGTGTTCTTGAACCTGTGCCATCTTGTATAACTGTTAGAGCAACAAACTGTCCTGCCGCAGGAGAAGTACCACTTGGAGCTGCTATTGTTCTATTAGCACCTAAAGTTACTTTTGCTACCGGTGATGCAATAACATCCCATGCTATTGTTGCTTGATCTGTTAATGTATCTTCTGTGCATAATACTGCACCGGATACTGTTGTTAATCCATTAGCATCTGCTGTAAATACTTTTGATGCCGCCGTTGTTCCTAGTGTAGCTAAATCTGAATAGTTTAATTCTGCCGCCGTTGATGTTACACCATCAAGAATATTGAGTTCTGCCGCCGTTGCAGATACAAGTGTACCACTAAGTTTTAATCCATTAGATGTATCATGTGAGGCAATATTAAAATCAATAGAGCCATCTGCTATCGTAACATTTTGGTTTTCATCTATCGATATAGCAGGATTTGTTCCTACTGTACTTCCTTGCCCTATAATTAAATCATCTGCTGAATCATCTAGTCCAATATAAAAATCTTGTGCATTACCATCAAATACTAATGCCGCATCTTCTGCTCCTGCATCACCAATGGTAAATGTTGGAGTAGTACCTATTAGAGAAACGTCTCCACTGATACCACCATCTTTGATTAATAGACCATCAATCGTGACACCAGAGCCAGATGTTTTCTCTGATACTGTATCTACTTTTATTTCACTTGCCATTTATATCTCCTATCCGCAATGTAATGTGCATGGAACGCAGTATGAACCATCTGCATACTCATGTGTTTTTTCTGTTGATGTTACTTTAGCGATTGTACTTGCTCGTAAAATATCATCTGCTTGTTTCTTTGCTGTGCCATCGCCTTTACTTTGTAAATAATCGCCAATAGCCACTGTTTCATCTTTGTGTATTCTAACTACAAATGCTCCAAGTGCAGTTACTAACATATCATTAACTCCATCATCTGGGTCATTATCCCAATCCATAAATACTCCGTAAACAGCTTTACTATCTTCTGTATCTGAAATCTTACACATAGGTAATCTTTCATTATCTTCTTTTAATATTTTAGCATTATACTCAACACCTTGATAGGTATGTTTAACTATATCCCCTACTGATTTACCACTTGGTAATGGTATTGATTCTTTTTTAATAACATTTTCTTCATCTATCGTAACTGTAAATTCAACTTGGTACCAATCACATAAAGTTGAAATACTGTCCATAACTGTGCCACGAAGTATTGTTGGTTTTGAATTATCTGCTAGCCTTGACCAGTGAGAGCCTGCAAAAGCATTATAAGATACTGTACCACCAGACTCAGATATAGTGCCGACTTGGCCGCCTGCTTGATAGAATTCGACTATAGTACCTCCATCACCTATTCTATTTAGCATTAATGGTCTAGCACCATTAACAGCTAATGCTACAGTGCTTGTTGGATTAAAGTTAAATCCTCCTGCACCAGAAGAATCATTGTAAACTCCATCAACAGTTGTGCCTATATTTACATAACCGTTTTGGCCGATACCCATTCTTTGCGTTGGAGAGTTTGCACCATCTGCTGTTGTAGCAAAAATTAATTCTGTTGGCATATCATTAGCACCCGGAGTACCATTTACTTTTGCAGATATTTTTGCACCTTTTGTTGCATAATCAGTTCCATCATCAGCACAAAAATGTATTGCACCTAATTCATCATTGTCTTGTACTATTGTGTTACTACCCGGAGTAGCATTTCTTGAAGATAAAAATATTAAGTCAAAACCACCTTCATCAGCCGTAAATCTATTTAAAGACATGGCAGGAACAGAAGTTCCAGATATTTGCAATGCACCTGCTAAAGACATAGGAGATACACTTGTTGCACTTCCTAATAATACCCTGTTGTTACCTCCATCAACAAATAACATATTAGCATTGCCATTAGACTCTACTCTGAAATCTACATCATCTGAATCCTCATTAATAACAACTGCTGTATCTGTAATTGTTAGTTGGTCGTCATTTGAAGATGATTGGTCATCTATTCCTGCTAATGCACCAAATCCATTGGCCGTGCCGCTATTTGTAATAGTCGCTCCAGAATCAATAGTTAAAGTTGTACCAGATAGTACATTGATAGCATTAGCTGTCATTCTTAAATCATCTGCACCTGCAATCCTAAAATCTATTTGGTCATCTGTATCAGCAGTGATAGAAGTATCTGCATCAGCATCTAAAATTAATTCTTGTCCATTTAAATCTACTTTTGTGCCTGCAACAACTGCACTACTACCTAATTCTAATACATCAGTATTAGATGAAATAGTACCGGCTTTTATTTGTGCATAATGAGAATCATCAGCATCAAATAACTTTACGCCCCCTGTTGAATTTACTCTTATCTCTGCCATATGTTACTCCTTTGGATTGTCACTACGAACTTTATCACAGTGGTCTTTGTAAGTTGTTGTGCCATTCTTTTGGTCTTTATAAATCATTTCCATTTGTTCTTTCCAAGATAAGTATTCTTTTTTTCTTTTTTTATCCACTTTAGCATTGTTTTCAAGTTTAGTTGCTTCAGTTGCTAGTGCGTTTAATTGTGAATCTGTTGGTTTAACTTTATCTGATGCACCCCAATGTTTTATATATGGGCCTGCACCTGTGCCAGCGTCTTCTAATTTTATTTCTTCTATAAAATCTGGTGTTCTTCCTAAGTATAATATTATTTTTTTATCTAAATTTTTCATTATCTTATTTTAAAACCTCCAAAACCTAAATTTGTTACTGTGTCATCTGAGCCACTAATTTGTAAACCTTTAGCTTCTATATAATCAGTTGCTGATAAAGCCTTAATTGCTGTTGCATGAATTGTTGGTCTTCTGCCACTCAAATCACCTTCTGGTGCGTGTTCGTGTAAACTCCAATTTGTTTCACTACCATTTACAAAAAATGCAATACTTGTTCTATTAGGGTCATAGTTATTAATTCTAAAATGAGCATAAAAAAAATAAGTACCGTCTTGACCAGCGGGACAAGTAAATCTTCCATTTGATGAATCATAAGAAGTTCCATCATTTGTAACTATTGACGTTGGAACAAGTGTAACGTTTGTACTATTTGCAAAAGTAGTATTAGCAGTTTTGTAAGCATAAAAACAAGGAGTGTTCATTAAAAAATTTGCATCAATTCTTTTTAATGTACCTCCGTCACTTATGATAAATTCATCTGTAGTTGCAGGAACGTCATCTAATGCGGTAGCACCTGTAATACTTGATACATCAAAGCCACCAATATATGTTTTAAGAGTTTCAACAGTAGTCTGTCGCATTGTTCCTGCATCGTTAATTAAAACACCATCACCATCAGCTATTGCTGTTGTGCCTCTAGCAGTGCCCCCATCAATTAAATTTATTTCTGCGGCAGTTGCTGTAACTGCTGTGCCACCTATAGCAAGTTTACTTGCGGGTATATTAAAGGTTGCATTATCTTCTACTGTTGCTACAGTTGTTCCGTCATATTGTTTAAAAACAATATCTTTTGTATCTACTTGCGGTTGTAATACTACATCTGAAGAACTATTAGTTACTTTTAAAAGATTAGTTCCGCCATCTGCAAATACTACATCTCCACCATCAGCATCTAATACAATATCACCCGGTACATCTAGTGTTAAATCACCAGAGTCTACCTTTATCTTTTTATTTACACCATCTAGTTCTATATTTGCCATTACACTACCACCAAGTTACCTTCAACTGTTATAGTTGCATTTATTGTTATAGGCCCTGCTACTACAGAATTTTTTACTATTTGATTTTTATCAATAGTAGAATCATATTCTGGAAAAGATTCTCCACCCGGAGTATCTCCTATATAGATTGGGCCACCTACTTCTGTTACCATGTTATCTCCTATGTACTTATTGCGTCAACTACACTAATCCACGCATCAATGCCGTTAGCTGTTCCACATAAACCTTTGACTACATCACCCGATTGAAGCACTAGCTTCGAGCCACCCTGTATTAATTCTACAGAACTTCCCGGAGGTATGCTTAAAGTCTTTACAATATAGCGGTCTGTTGAACCACCTTCTGTAATATAAACATCCACTGTTACAGCCGCAGTTAATATGTTAGCTAATCTTAATCCAACAACTGCATCATCTGAGTTAGATGTGTAAATTGTTGTAGCAGAGTTTGTTACTCTTGCTCCGTTGGATTCAAAATCTTGTGCCATATTATCTCCTATACACCGTTATACACTATAAGGCAATTGCCATTGCCGTTGCAAAACCTTTACTTGCAAAGCTCGCGTTTGAATTTATGTAAGTAGTCAAGTCTGTTACTGCTACTTGTACCATTGTTCCGTTATCATTAACTACTAATCTATCAGCATCTGCTAATGTTGTGGATGTAGCACTTGTGCCTCCATCCATAATGTTTAATTCAGCAGCAGTTGCCGCTACATTTGTACCGCCTATATCTAAAGTGGTTACAGATATTTCTCCTGCAACAGTTGCAATGCCATCTGCCAAAGTAATTAAGTCGGTGTCATCAGTATGTCCTATAGTAGAACCATTAGTAATTATATTATCAACAGTAAGTGTAGTTAATGTTCCTAAAGAAGTAATATTTGATTGAGCCGCAGTGGTTACTGTAGCCGCCGTTCCAGATACATTACCAGTTACATCACCAGTTAAAGGACCCGCAAAAGCGTCTGCTGTTACAGTGCCATCAAAAAATCCATCTTTAAATTCAACGCCACTACTACCAAGGTCTAAAATATTATCAGCCCCCGGTGTTAAAGCACCATCTGTAAGTATTAATTGTTTTTCATTTCCTGCATAAAAATTAATTGTATCAGCAGTTTCAAAATCTATTTTTGTTTGATCATCTTCACCAATCTTAACATCTGTTGCTAAAATTGATGTAATATTTGTTTGTGCTGCCGCTAATGACGCTGCTCCGTTTGTTGCTATACTAACGTCACCAGATATAACTACAGGGTTAAAGTTTGAACCATCTCCAATAAGAGCGGCACCACTAGTATTGGTTGCCATAGTTAAATCATCACCAGAAATTGTTAAATCACCAGTAACTGTTAAGTTACGACCTATAGTCGCATCATTATTAGCATCTTCAAATATTAATTTACTTGCAGGGATTGTACAGAAAACATCTTTTGTGCCTGCTGCAAAATCAACAGCACTATCACTATTAGAAGAAGATATTACAGTTGTACGTGTAAGATCAGAACTATCACCATCTAATGTACCAAGACCTACTTCAAATTCTGCGGCTGTTTGATGAACAATAGCATAATACGTTGTATTACTATTGCCTACACCAGCAGCAAAAGTTTCAAAACCAGTTACTGCACCAGCAAGAGAAACAGCTCCTGTTCCTGTGGTTGTTGTAGTTTCTTTTACACGATCATTGATGACTAATGCCATTTAATCTCCTAGGCTAATCTTAGTATTGCGTCACTCGCATCTGCTGTTGGAAACTGAATAGTAAATGTTCCACTAGTAGATGTCTTGTCTCCACCAAAATCTAATACAGCTACAGCTTTGTTTGAATCTGTACTGTTAAAGATTAATGCGCCTCTTGCAGTGATAGTTGCTGATGTAAAAGATATATCAGCGAAATCACAAAGTGCAGTAGTACCACTTGTTGTTGGTGTTACGCTTGTAAGCGTTCCGCCTGTTGCTGTGTATGTTCCAGAGTTTGATACCTCGTTAGAACTTGAATAAGCAGTTGTGGTTGCGTCTAGTGAAGCTGAGCTTGTATAAAGTGCTATTTTAAAAGTATCACCGGTAGTAGCTGTAAAATTATGCGTACCTACTAGCAATTCTTGTTTAAAACTTGTGCATACAGCTTGAGTTATTGCCATGTTTTATCCTCCTATGGGTTCTGTGATTGCAAAGGAGTTCTTAACGCCCCGTGCATGTACTCATCTCTTCTGTGTCTTCCTTGCTGTTCTATAACTAGCTCTTGAAGGGCACGTTGATATGATTGTTCATATAATTGCAGCATTTCCGCTGGTCCCTTCAAAAATTTGAAGGCTTCTGCAAGACATCCATAAAGCAATAGTGCCGGAGCATTATTACCCAACCAAGAGGTTGTATTGGAACTAGATAGTCTTGTTGGTAATCTAGTAATTCCTAACTCAACGTTATAAGCTAAATCTGGAGTAGGCGCAACATAAATTGTGTTGTGATCCCACCATGCCCAATAACGAGGAGTTCCCGTTGCTGTTCGATCTGGCCAATATTCGTTCATATAACTAATATCGCGTTGCTCTAAAAAGTCTCTTGTTGTAGCACTAGGAGAAAATATCTGCATTGTTCTAATAGTACCAAGAGATTCTGGTGTAGGTGTCGTTCCACCCGGTAGTGATAAGAAAGCATTACTTGCTACAAGGTTTGCTGTTTGATGAGATTTAAATACATCTAAATCTACATCTCTAAATATCCTGTTTTCTGCGTGTTCAATAAAATCATTTGTTCTTGTAGATGTTAGGACGTCTGTACTAACTTCTGTGTAGTCTAATATTTGTTGTGTTAATTCTGCGTAGGTAACGGCCATTATGATGTACTCACTGATACTGTACCAATAGATGATACAACTGTAGGTTGTTTTTTGTCTGTTGCTGGTTGCATAGAATCATTATAATCAAAAAATCCTGCACCGCCAACAAACACTATTAAAGGCTCCACGCGCGCGGGACGTGCGTCTTGTAAACTTTGTGCATCAGCCGCGTGTTTTTGTCTTTCCAATTGTGGGTGTTTAGTTTCAAACTCAGACTTGTGAACTAAAGAACCATTCCATTCTTTGACCATTTCTTTGTAAGGAAACTCCATACCACTACGATCAGATATTGCTTTTGCATATTTACCAGAAGCATGTGCCATTAGATATACCCTCTCTCTGGTGTAGCAAAGAAACTAGAACGTGGTCTATCTTCTTCCGAAGCACGTTGCCACTCTTCTTCATATAATTGTTTTAGTAGAGGTGTTCTCTCTGGTGCTTTTTTTACTGACATATAATAAGCAAGGCCAGAAGACAAACAAGGTATAAATCTTGTTGGCACTTCTAGTTGATCATTATAATCACCAGCATCCTGTATTTTAGTTAGACCGTAATATTTAAATGTGTGTGCACCATCTGGTGTTGGATATAAATATAATGTTGGAGTTGAAGCTCCTCTCTCTAAAAAATATTGTACAGGTGTACCCTCTGTTGTTTTTTTAGAAATATTTAAATACTCCGCACGACTAATACGATCAACTTCTATATCTGTTGTTGTATCACTAGTTGTAAATAAAACAGCTTCTAGTATATCGACTAGATCTGAATCTAGAGTATAACTAGTTGTACTGCCGGTTAGTGTTTTTGTACGAAGCTCAACAGTCCACAAATTAATACCTCTGTTAGCCCACTCAGCTAACATAATATTAAGTGAACGTCTTGCACTTTTTAAATCGTAACCAGATCTAGAATTTATACCACATCTTTCAAATGCTTCTTCTATGAGCTGATCTACATCTAAATCAAAAGTATTAGTTCCGGACGTTGCCATTATCTACCTACTTTTCGCATTGCCTTGTTATGAGCTTGTTTAAAAGTTTTACCTTTTTTCATATTTTTTTTCATAGAAGCCATATGCTTTTTTGTATGTTGTTTAGAATGCTTTTTTAAAGCTTTCTTTCCACCTTTTGATATTTGTTGTGGCATCGAAGACCTACTAATCATTATTAATAGATTTTTTGGAATTCTGCAATAACTGTGTACATATTACCAGAATCCGCGGCACCCGGTACAACAAGATTAACATCACTTTGATTACTATTACTAGATTTATCTGCTGGTATTCCACCAAATTCTCTAAAGTCCCAATAGCCTGCTCCTGTTAAACCAATAATAGGAATATCTCCATCTGAATCTTCTTCATCTAAACGTGCATAAGAGTCTCCTCCATCTCCGCCTTGACAAGAATACCAAACTCTAAGTAATCCTAAATGTGCTACAGCGGTTCCATCTGATCTAGCAGCTAACGCTGATACATCGCCAAAAACTGTTGTTGCTCCTGTTCCATCTGATTGATTGACTATTTTGATTACGACGCGATTGTCGTTTTGTTGTAGGATAGTCGGTCCTGTAACTGTATCTGCCATGTTCCCTCCTTAATTAAGAACTGTGGGGCCGAAGCCCCACTTATTTATTTATTTTATTCGTATACGTTTCTACTGCAACATACGTAGTGACAGTTAACTGCTTCCGCAGCGGCTGCACCAGCTTCAATACCAACATATGGAATTAAATCAATATCGTCAGTTAAAGCAGTAGATGGAGTAGTACCTGTTGTTACCGCTGTACCACCAGTTGAACCAGAAGTAGTTGTAACATTATATTGTACACCATTTACAAAAATTGATGCTTTTCTATCTGAATCAATTGTAATTTTTAAGTGATAAGGTGTGTTTGCTGCAACAGTGATAGGTAATTGACTTATGTAGTCAGTACCACCAATGCTGTGAACAAAGTGCCATTTAGTAAAATCAGTAAATGCTTCTGAGTTAGTAGCATCAGTTTGAAATTTAAAATATATTTGGTCATCATCAGTTGCAACTAATTGATCATTAGTTAGTTTTAATCCTGCCCAAACTTTTTGGTTATCAATTGCTGGTAGCATAATTGATGTTTCAAAATGAGTTTCATTTTCTGTTCCCCATTTAGTTCCTGCCCATGCTGTTGCCGCAGTATCTAAGTGTGGTGTTAAAATTGCTTGGTCTTGATCTGCACCTGCTGTTGTTGCTAGAACTCCTGCTGAAGTTGAAGCAAATGTAACTAATGCAGTAGTTACGTTAGTTCCAAGTGCTTCCCAGTTTCTATTTAAAGCACGTTGTACTTCTACTGTTGATACTTGGTCAATGTTTGCATTAAGACCCGGTCTTTGTAAAAACCATTCGTCAAAATAAACTCTTCTAGCATCCTGTATAGGAGTACCAAGAGTTCTGTCTGATATTAAACCAGATGTAGTGTTTTTGCTAATTAGCTTCATCCCGTTTTCTGATCGAATAGGACCGCTAAAAGTTGAGTTAGCCATTTTTACCTCGTAAGTAAAGTTATATTGTCTCTACGAGCGTCTGCTAGGGCAGTCAATATAACAAATTATCCTAGTTGCCTTGTGGGGGTATGAATCCCCCACAAGTTAAGAGTAATTATGCTCCCGGTGAACCAAAGATACCTCTAAAGTCAGAGAACCCGAATGAGTATCTCTCTCTAGATTTGTATCTAACGTTTCCAGTTTCAAAATCGCCTTCCATCTTAGTGGAAATTGGCGCTCTTTGGAAGTGTTTTAATCCGTTAGGCGCATCAGTTTTAATGAAAAATGCATCAGTATCAGTTAAGTAGTTATTCACTACATAACCTTGAGGAATCATCCCCATGCTACCAATAGCATTGATATCATTATCAGCCGTACCAACTCTTTGACCAGACTTCATTAGTCTTTCAGCAGTGAATTGAAGATTTACTGGAATAATCATTTTCGTACCGTTGAGAGCGATTTTTAATCCTCTATCGTCAGTAAGTCCAGCAATATCAATTAATGCTTGTTCTAAAGATGTCTCGTTTAGATCAGCAGCAGTTGATAGTTCGTTTTTAATGTTTCCGCCAGTTGTTGGGTGAGCAGTAGAAAATAATTCTACGCCGTCTCCACCAGTAAAAGAACTGTCAAAACCGTTATTTAAAACGTTTGCAGCTTTTACTTGTTTAGCGTTTGCCATTGAACGAGCTAATGCTTTTGTGTATCTTGAACTGATCTTGTCGTAAAGGTTATCCTCTACGGCTTCTTCAGTGATTGAAAAAGCAAGAGCTATAGTTTCGTGTGTGTAGCGAGCAGTAAAAGACTCAGTCGCATCATCATAATTAATTGATGACCCTTCTGGTTTTACCTGTGCTGTACCGAAACCGGATAGCATTACTTCTTCTTCAAATGCACGATCTGAAGTTTCAGTGTCGAAAATCTCCGTGTGTTGATTTTCGTATCGATTGTATTCTAACCCGAACAAAGCATTAAGACCCGGTTCAAGCTCTTTGACCAGTTGTGATCTAGAAATAGCCATATATGTCTCCTATTAGCCTAATGCTGTTGTTAATAAGTAAGAATGTTCTCCAACATTTGGAATTACATACGCATTGCAGTTTGCACTGGATGTATCACTGTTGTTAGGATCTTTCGAAATACCTATTTGTTTAAATTGTCCAGACGTTGTAACTGAAGTAGTATCTAATTCGCCAGATGATCTGCCAGATGTAGTGCTTCCACTTTTACCAACAAAATCAAACCCACCGAAATTCATCGCTGCTGTTCCAGTTCCGTCGTGTTGAACTTCAAAGACGATTCTTGGATCGTCGTATACCTGTGCAACAATATCAGAAGCATTTGTGCTTGCTGGATAATAATTGCTAAATGTCGGCTTACTAGTCGTAGGGTCAGTATAAAAACATCCGCCGAAAATACCTAGAATTACACTAGGAGTTCCAGAAGAATCGTCAGCCACTTCAATACCACCAGCGGTTACCGCTAATACCGGTGTACCTTGAAATATGCTGGTGCCATAATTGGCTGCAATTTTGTACTCGTTCGTACGAATTAGACCGCCTGTAAGATGCCTTACGGGTCTAAACCCGAATGCTGCGTCTTTATTTGCCATCGTTATTTCCTTTTTTTAAAGGGTTAAGTTTTTTAATTCGATGGACAAAAGAGCTAAAAAATTAGTTCTTTCGGTTACCACCGAAGGTTACACGAGATTGCCTGTCTGGTTTAGAGACCGGCATGCTAGGGTGTTGTTCCTTCAATAAATCATTTGCGACCGCTTCTTCTTTATCTTGCACTTGCTGTTTAAAGTAAGCCATTCGCTCTTCAACGATTTCTGTTGGAATTTTCGCCAGCAGTAAACCACCAACTCCTATTACACCTTGGTATTTACCTTCCTGTATTGTCGGATATTGACCGTCGTCGGAATCGGCTCTTACGAGTTCGAAACCTTCTCTCAATCGAGCATTTAGATTTTTATTATCTTCTTGCCCTAAAGTTTCAGCGCGTATCCACCTATGTTTGTACCCATCGGGTGCAGGAGGTGCGTCAAGGGATGACGGGGGTGCCCATGGTTTCCTACGAGTCGTTTTCTCGCGGGATAAGGCAGCGCGTGGAGTCTTATTTTCATCAATTTTATTCATATGCCTACTCCTTCACGTATTTCGCATATTCTTCTAGTGGCACACCTAATTTTTTAGCAATCGCTACTTGAGATGGCGTGAGTCTCACTGTTTTGCGTCCAGTTCGTGTGGTCCTATTAGCAGAAGCAACAGTTTGGACGGGTTGTTTGCTTCCTTGGACTTCTCCCCCATCGTTAAACTTTTGGGGAAACTCAGTTCGAAGTCTTCTGTCAATCTCTTCGTAGTATTCATCAGAAGATGGATTAAATCCTTCTTCTTCCACAAGTTTCTTGTGAATACCAAACGAAGCGTATGTCATAGCTTCATCTTTACCAAACCACTCATTTTTTTCCGCCCATGCTTCCGCTTTTGGGTCCGGTGGAGCAGCTTGTGGTTGTTGTACATTACTTTGTACAGGTTGTTGAATTGTCTGTCCAGCATTTTCTTGAGCTTTTTCAGATAATTTTCTTTGTTCTTCTGTAGCATTTATACGTTCTTGCTCAATAGCTAGTCTTGCTAAAGCTTGATTTGCATTAACTTGTGCATCTACGTCGCCTTTTGCAACAGCGGCTTTTAAAGCTATTTTAGCTGACTCAAGTTCTGATTTTACACGTCCAGAAAACTCATTAACATAACCGTCATCAAGTTTTGTAAACTTTGTTTGTAAATCATCGCGTTCTTTTTTTATTTGTTCTGCAAAACTAAGAGCTTCTTTTTCTCTTCGTTCTGACTCACGAATTTTATATGTTAATCTGTCAATACGTTTTTTGACACCTTCACTATACTCTTCGCGTTCATCTTTTTTTTCTTCTTTAACTTCTACAACAGGTTGATCTTTTGTTTCAACCTCTTTTGTATTAGCTTTAGAATCATCTAACTCAACATCAACAGATTTTCCAGTTGTATCTAGGTCAACCATAATGTTGTCGTCTTTTATTGCTGCTTCTTGTGCTTCGGGCATGGGTTCCTCTCCATGTTAATGTGTTACTGGTGATAAGATACTTTCGGGGTCTTCAACAACACCTAGAATTTCATCATCATTTAGTAAGCGTAGTTCGCCGCCTTCAATATTAAGACGTGAACCTGCGTATTTGGCAAATATTACCCAATCGTTTTTCTTGCACCAAGCACCATTTGGAAAACGACTTTCGTCGTTATATGCATCTGGTCCTACTTTTAATACAAGCCCAACATTAGCTGCAATTTGTGTTTCTTGTACTGTTTTATCAGATAAAATAATACCACCTTTGGTTTTGCCTTTACCCGAATGAGGTAAAATTAAAAGTCTCCAGCCTGTTGGTTCTGGTAATTTAGTTTCTTCTTTTTTCTTTGCTTCTTTTTTTACTTGTTTAGCACGCGCTTTTGCAACGTGTGTTGGTAAAATTAAGTTAGTCATTTTGCTCCTGTTTCTTTAGCAGGTCCGAGAGTTCCTGTTCAATGTAATTTAAAGTATCTAACTGTCCTAAATGATTTTGATAATCATTCCAATCTTTTACTTGATTGTTCACAATTATCTCAGTTAGTTGGGTTTGTCTAGTTCTAATTATACGAAATATTTTTTCCGCTAGTACGATTGAGTCCATAAGTTATTTCTTCTTAAATAAACCTACAGCTCCTTTCGCGCCCTTAATGCCGAAGCTTGCTGAACAGGCAATATATAATAAATGTTTATAATAATCTGGGAGAGATTGCAAGGCGATAAATCCAGCTTGAATATGCTCTGTCATTCCGGGAAAAAAAACTAAAGTTGCCGGAGCGAGAAGACAAATTAAAATTAGTTCGTCTTTCCACGAGCCTTTCATTTGATCTACAGCCGAAGCTTCCCATGCTACTTTACCAGCGATCTGATCTTGCTTTAATTTAGTCGCTGCTTTAACTTCTGTTACTTTTAATTCTGCTTTTGCCTTTTTAGTTTCAACGAAACCCTTGACGCCGTCAGCGACGACGCCAAGTAAAGGTTTAGCTAAGAGTTGCCAGACCATAGGTCTAAACTCCTCCTCCAAACTGGCTAAGTATAATCAGTACAATAATAGCTACTATACCGGCTTTTATCCAGTCCTTCATTTTCCAGTCACTCCACTCTTTGAGATGTGACCATAGATCTTTAACTAAGTTCATGTTTCCTCCTAGTGTTCAGTCAAGTCAAAATCTGGTTCAAACTCAACTACTTTTATTGGATCTAAAACTTCCTCAAGTTTTTGTAATGCATCTTTTACATCATGTTCGCAATTTAAGCAACCACAATGGCATTTACCGCCATTACCATGGTGACATTCATGTTCACAATGCCTGCAACCAGCCATTAATGTATTGTCGCCTTTTCATATTTGTGGTTCTCTAAATCTTGTGCAAATGCATAAAACATTTCTGAGGTTTGCTCTGGTCCCAATATATCTAGATAAATTGTTTTTGCTACAACTAATAATGACGCGCTAAGAGCCATTGGATCTTGTTGATATTGGTCTGCAAAATCAAATACTTTATCTAAAATCTGATTTGGTTTATTTTTTTCGTTTTTTAACAACTTTTTTCTTTTTTTTAACAATATAGCCTCCATCTTTTGCGTAAGTAGATACCCTAGTTCCGCCAAGAGCTTTTCTTATTTGTGAAGAATTATCAACTTTAAAGTCTTTTTTTCTATATTTTTTCTTTAATAACTTTGCTATCCTACTACTAATTGCCACTACGCCCCCTTTGACCTGCTAAAGTTACTTCTGCTCGTAAATCTGCTTGATCTTCTTGGCTTTGTAGCTTTTCTTTGTCCATTTCATCTTTTTGTGCTAGTTTTTGACCTTCAAAATTAAGTTTTTCTGCGTCTAAGTCAAGTTTTTGTTCAGCAATGTTTTTATTTTGCTGCATTTCTTGTGCACGAAGCGTCAATTCTTGTTGTTTTAGGTCAATAAGTGGATCAGAGTCTTTTTTACCAAGGTATTCTTGCTCTTCGGCCACTAATTCTTCTGTCATTTGTACAATTCTCTCTGCAATTTCTGTTTCATTTTGCATTTGAAACTGTTGCATTAGTTGTGGTGGTACTTGTCCGCCAAATTGTGCTGCTTGTTCTTGCATTGCTTCTGCATTTTTTGCTGTTATCTCTTCTCTTGCCATCATGGCAATGTGTTCAGAAATATGTGCTTGCAATATACCCATTGTCGGTGGATTATTTGCTACCAAAAATGAACTCATGAACGCTTGATGTGCATTTATATGCGCCGCATGGTTCTGTCCTTGAAATGCTTGTAGCTTCATCATCTGTAAAGCTTTAGAATTTTCCATTCCCGGATCTTCTGGTTGTGGTTGTTGAGGAGGAGGAAGTAACATGTCAATATCTCTTACACCAAGTGCTTCATACATACGTCTATACGCTTCATGCATGTTATGCATTTGCGGATTTGATGTAGCCATTTGCATTTGTGTTTGCGCTAAAGTAACGCGCTGAGCCATAGAGAAAATATTCGGATCAGAAACAGGTAGTATGTCAACCCGTTCATCAAAATCTTGTTGTTTAATAACACGATTGCCGCCACGAACAGCATAAGGATACTCAGCCGGTAAACTTTCTGCAAAGACTCGTGATAGTAATTTAAATTCAACTTTTTGTGCGTAATGTAATCGTTTATGAATAGCGTTCATCACTTTCGTGCCGCGTTCCATAATTGCCATTGTTGTGCCTACAGGATTTGCTTGTGAGCCTTCACCCATTTTGTTATCAGCAATAGCAGCAAACTTTCTGCCTGCATCGACAACAAACCCTAGTAAAGCAAAAAGAGTTTGACTTGGTTCTTTGTAAGGTATCAACATCAAGGATTCGCGGATCGCGCCTCCCGGTGCATCTACATCCCGAAACTCTCCGGGTTGGAGTGGTTGATCATCGTCTCGAACTCGCAACCCTCTTGCCTTAAAACCGGCAGGGAGATTGGACAACGTACCTGCATCAATGAGTTGACGGAGTGCTGACGTAGCTGTTCGGGAGAGACCGCCGAGCATGTGGATAAGACCAAAACCATAAAAACCAAGGCCGGGTAAAAACTTATAGTGAACAAAGTATTGTATCTTTTTTCGGAGAGGATCGTCTTCTCTGTAGTTTCGGTATATGGCCAAAACTTCTCCCGATCCTTCGTCAACAGTAACAACATAAGGCAACTTAATACCAGTAGGTTCTCCTGTTTGCGAGTCTTTATCTTCGAATCCGGGTATGTCCAAATCGCAATGAAACTCTAAGAGTACTATGTCTTCTGCGTTTTGCGGAGTTGAGATACCATCAAGTTCATCGTACTTTTCTTGTGCATCATTTTTATCAACTTGTGACATTGTCACATCGATATCACGATACATTCCGCTTACTTGTTTCTTACGTAATTCATTACCCATTGTTTTAATAACATGTGTAACACGTTCACAAGATTCCATGTCCGTTGAAACATATGGCATCACCACATCTTCTGCTGGTACAAATTTTGATACTGCTCTACCTCTTACGCTTTCATAGTAAACTTTTTTAAAGGCACTACCCGCTAGTGGTAAATGAAAAAGCATTTGATCAAGTTCTTGATCGTACTCTTCCATCTCATAACTAATTTGATAGTTCATGAACTCTTTCACACGTTGTGATTGTTGTTCAATCTCTGGATTAATCTCACCCACTATTTGTGTGCGGATAGGACCTTCGGGAGGGAGTAACTCTTTATAAGCTTGCGCTTGAAACTGTGTAACTGTCTCTGCTAGTAATGGGTGTGTAACACCTGTTGCACCAGCAAATGGTTTTGTTCTGTCTTCGTATTTAAATCCTAGTAAGTCTAAGCCATCTGTATATGTTTTTAACCAGTCTGCTCTTGCATCTTTATCATATTCGTAATCACTCATTAGACTTCCTGCAAGTGATTCTAATTCATCTGTTGGTATTAGTTCTGCTAAGTTAGCATTGAAGGCACCTTCCATAGATGTGTCTTCCATTGGATTGACGATTGCTGAACCATCATCCAACATCATCGCATCACCTTCCATCATTGGTGTAGATATTTCTTGTGCTGAATCTGGAACTATCTCTAGATCAATCTCTTCATTTACTTTTTCTATAGCCATTATACTCCTATAGGTTTTGTTATATCATTAATGTTAGCAATACCACCATCTTTAAATGACATTGGTGATTGATCCATTCCTAAGTCTCTTGCCATACTACCTAATATTTCTTCTGGTATTAAATCAGCCGCTATCATTGATGGACCAGCGCCCATGAAAATAGCTTTTGTTAAACTCATTACTGTTTTTTTTGCTAGTTGTGGAAAGTTCTCTGAAACTTGTTTAACAATAAAATTAAATTTACTTGTGTTTCCATCTATTTTTTCTGCGGCTTCTGAAATAACTTTAAGTCGTATATTCATCTGCGCTCTTGGACCTCTTGTCTCTTTTGGATTATTACCAAACGCTTCTCTTTCTGCTGCTGCTTGTACTTTATTTA
>JACLAC010023408.1_pt1 | contig 27428 bp, 24 predicted proteins | sample 8027881 | NCBI WGS metagenome assembly JACLAC01 (sample SAMN15725517, study PRJNA655200) | protist metagenome | isolation source: fluorescence activated cell sorting (FACS) single amplified genomes of... | place: Spain: Blaines Bay Microbial Observatory, Mediterranean Sea | collected 2016-01-19 | reverse complement strand
ACTGAAACAATTTTACAATCCTCATCACCAAGAGCTGACAGAAACTGTTGAGGAATCTCTCTCAGACAATAATCACTGTCTGATTATAGACAGGCACAGTTTCCCTGCTCTACCTCTACCTTATGAGCTACAACAAACAGCTTTCCGGCCAGACTTTTGTTTAGGGACGGATGACTTACATACTCTTGAAGAGCTAGTGGCAAAGATTGAGGGTGAATTAGAGAGTTGCGGCTATTTGACTGCTCGGGATCAGCCTTTCAGTGGAACCATTGTCCCGATGAAACATTATTGGAAAGATCAGCGTTTTTAATCACTGATGATTGAGATCAATCATTGGCTCTATTTGGCTGAAGATTATTCAGTTGATTCGGAAAAGATGAGAACATTGATTGGGGTACTGAGGCGTGTTGGGGAGGTATTGGAAAGCCATTAATTTAATTGTTTTGAGATTCCACTTCTTCGATTAGGGGGTTTTGTACTTTTTTCAGCGAAATATTTATGATGTTTGAAACATTCAAAAAATTTTATGTTGAATGTAAAAATTCAATTCGAAAGGTGCTTCCTTGATTAGGAGCGCTGATGACTTGAATGCTAGCTCCATGGGCTTGAATTATACCCTGAACAAGACTTAGGCCGAGACCGATTCCTTTTGTACTTCTGCTTTTGTCTGCCCGGTAGAGCCTTTCAAAGATTCTGAACTGATCACTCTCAGAGATACCGACTCCAGTGTCCTTGATTTCTATGATTACCACGTTGGGTTCAGAATGGATACTCACTGTTATGAGTCCTCCTTCTGGTGTGAACTTTATCGCGTTGTCAAGAAGATTTCCGATAGCCTGGCGCAGCCTGACTGGATCTGCTTGAAGAAACACGGATGCTTCTGCAAAATTCTTTTGCAGGGTTATTTGCTTTTCTTCAGCTAGCAACTCATATAACTCACAAACCTCCTGTGTTAACACATTCATGTCAATCAATTCTTGATTCAGGCTCATAGTACCTACTCTAGCTTCAGCCTGATTCATCAACGCAGTCAACAGTAATTGAATCTGCTCTGCTTCTTCCGCAACATCCAATAAAGCCTCCCTAAGTTCTACTACCGATGCTGTCTCGTTAGCCATCACCAACTCTATTGAGTTACGCAAACGCATCAGCGGGGTTCTCAGGTCATGAGCTACATTGTCAAGTGACTCATTCATGGTCGTAACCAAGTGTTCAATACGTTCCAACATCTCATTGTAGAGCCGCGTAAGTTTAGCTAGTTCACCTGAGGTGTCAGGCTCTGGGACACGAGCGTCTAAGCGTCCCGCAGCTACTGTTTCAGTTGTTTTCACGAGATCTTGGATGGGTCGCATGGCTTTTCGTGTAAAAAACCAGCCTACTAATATACTGACAATTCCCACTGCCAGGAGAATCCGAAAAACTTTGCGTCTGAAAAGTTTGATATGAAGTTGCGTGGAGGCATGGGACTCTCCAATGGCCAAAACAGAGCCATCGGAAAGAACTCGCGCAGTAATCAGAAGCTCCTTTTCAAGATCTAGTTGATGATGTTCCTCAATTGGACTACTGCTTGACAGTTCGATATTCTTGGGAGGTATAAGACTCCATTCATTACCGGAAAGTAAATGGGTATGCAGAAGAGAACTCATTGTTGCGGGATCTTTTTTCCAGTCCCCTGGGATTGTTTCCCAAAGAACTTCGGAATCTTCTTGCCAGTGGAGCCAAGTTCCACGTATTTGATTCTGATCGTCCTCCTGTTGTAGGGTTAACAAAAGCAAAGCTCTGGACTGTAGATGTAGCTTCGAATAGTGCTCAAGTTTCCAGAGAATGCTTTGCTGAAGTCTGGACTCAAACTCTTTGTGAAGGAAAAATCCAGAAAAACCAACTACCAACAAGGCGGAGAAAAAGAAGAGGAGGGCACCAAAGATTGTCATCCGTGCTTGAAAGCTCCGGGGTCTCAAGCGTTCAAAGCTTAAGTACATATCCCACGCCTCGAAGTGTATGGATCAGTTTGGTTTCAAAGTCTCTGTCTACTTTGCTGCGCAAACGTGAAACAAGCACATCAACTACATTTGTCTGAGGATCAAAATCATAATCCCAGACATGCTCTAAAATAAATGTTTTGGACAGTACTCGTCCCGGGTACCGGAGAAAGTATTCCAACAGGCTGAATTCACGTGGCTGCAATTGTAGGGGATACTTGGAGCGTAACACTTCCCGGGTAAGCAGATTCATCACCAGATCTGCATATTGAAGGGTAGTTGGTTCTGCATTTAGCGAGTTACGTCGGATCAGAGCTTGTACGCGGACAAGCAATTCTGTGAAGGAAAAAGGCTTGGTCAGGTAATCATCCGCTCCCAACTCAATTCCATTCACTCGATCTTTCAATGTGTGCTTGGCACTGAGAATAAGAACAGGAATTGGATTTTTCTGCTCTCGCAGCTTTTGAATTACGGACAGTCCGCTCAAGCCTGGAACCATAACATCCAGTACGGCCACATCATACTCCTCTGATTGAGCTAAGCTCAGAGCAATCTCACCTTGTGTAGCATGCTCGACAACAAATCCTGCTTCTCTTAGGCCTTTTTTTATGAAATCAGCGACCTTGGGATCATCCTCTAGCAAAAGTAGTTTCAATGTAGCTTCTCCAAATAATGAAAATGATGCATGAGTTTAGCTCGGCTTATCTAATCTGGAAGTCGTTTCCATAACCTTTCTATTTTGTAAGGTTTCCGAAAGGTTGGTGAAAGATTTCTCTCCTAAACTAATTGACAGTTCAATTGCCCCGAATGGTTCAACTGATAGTACATAAGGGTATTTAAGTCACGCTACTTTAGGAGAAGCGCTATGTCAGAATCCAAAACTTTCAAAACACTCAGGCAGTCTCTGCTAATCGCGGTTACATCAGCAACGTTTTTGGTAGGTTGTGGCCAGCAAGATACTATGAGCACATCCGACATTGTTTCAGAAACATCCAGCACACTAGATCTAAATGATTTGCAGACGCGGGAAATGGCCAGGGTTGTCGATACTGCTCGTCCTGAATTTAAGATACTCAAGGAACTTCGGGCACAACTGCGAGAAGAAATTATCACTCAGATGCAGCAAGATTCAGTGGATGTATTAGATGTGAATGCTTTGCTTGAAGCCAACTGGGCTTCTGTTCATGCCAGGTTGCCAGAGATAGCACAAAATTTTACTGATTTCCATACGATGCTGACTCCCGAACAACGCATTAAGTTAAAAGAGCAAATGTCCAAAGGTTGGGAATCCAATCATCTTGCGCGTCTAGAATCTTCAAATATATCACGCATCGTCTTCGGAATGTCCATCGCACTAGATCTTGATAATACTCAGGAGGAAGAGATTACAAATATAATCAATACTTTACGAAGTAAATCAGAGGGATTTAGGGAACGCCATATAGGGTTGAGAGAAGAGATGTACGAGCAGATGCTGCAGGACTCAGTAAATGTGGAGGATGTAAAAGCTCTGCTTGATATTAGGTGGTCTGAAGTCCAGTCCAAGCTTCCATTATTGGCTCAGGGGTTCACTGACTTCCATACGATACTGACCCAAGAACAACGAGTGAAGATCACTGAGAAGTTAAAAAAGAAATGGGACTCTGGAAATCGTGGAAGCAGACAATGATCAGTCTTGCTGATAGATAAGTTGTAGCTACTAATGAATTGCCTTTACCGCAAAGGGCACCAAAACAAATTTATCTCGAGTACCTTTCCTAAACTAACCAAGGACAAATGTCTGGTTTGATAAGCACATCTAACCTGAAGGGTTGGAAATGTTACGGGTGTCTACTGGTTTTACTTCCTCTCCTTGCACCTGTTCGTTCCTGTTATCACATCCAGTACATGAGCTTAAAGACATTCGGCTGGTTACCTTTGTTGACTATCTTTGGGCTAGTTCCTTGGCAGACTAATTAGTAAGCAACGATCTGATCAATTCTCAGGAGGATGAAGTTTATTCTTTGGGTAAGGATCTCTGGTACATCTGACTGCTGGTTCTAGTTTTTCTATTGCAGTTGGTACTAGTGATCTGGGGTGTTGATATCTTTGAAAGCAGATACATCGTTCAAAAGTACATTAAAATTGAGGAGAAGGCTCTGTAAACTGGTGACTGCAAGACATCACCCAGAGCAGTGAATCAGCTTTTCAAGCACCTGAAAATCTTTTAACATTTTCATGCAATTCACCTTCTGGAAGTGATCGAGAAAGATCAAGATAGCCTCGAGGATTTGGTTCATCAGTTGCTCAAGTTGAACACTGCTCTAGATAACTGGTCTTATGTTCTGAGGGCCCTCGAACTGAAGGTAAAACTAGCAGGTAAAGAGAAGGGGGAATGGGACTACAAAAAGATATTGAATTATTTGGAGTTAGTTTGTTGAATGAGCTCAAAAAACTTCGAGCAAGTTTCAGAGGCCCTCTATAAAAAAACTGGTCGAAGTCGCATTATCAATTCGAATTTTCTTTGCTAACTGATATTCTTCGCAATTATACCAGTTCATTGCGGATTCCTTATCGGGAAATTTCACTAATACCATCCTGGTTGGTTCCCACAACTCATTTTCCAGCAAGTTGATTTCCCCGCCCCTGGAAAGATACTCACCGCCATAACTTTCGATCAGTGGTTTGACCTTTTCTTTGTACTTTCCATATGCGTCTACATCATGGATTTTCACGTCCACTACTAGATAAACGGGTTGAGCCATCATTTCTCTGAAGTTTTGATTTTATTGAGTACTTGTGATTTTGAACATTTATCAGAGTACTCCCTAACGGGATTTATGACAACACTCCTGCTGTAACCTACAGATACCTACAGCAGCAGTCAGGCAAGTATGATGGCCTAAAAAGAATTCAGAATTTCAGGTTAGTTTAGCCGGCTATTCTTTTAGGAACACAGAGATTTCAAATGACATGATAACACTACTTTGTGGAGGGCCAGATTAGGACAGAAATTCTAATTGCTTGGGTGGACGAAAAAGTTGAACCTTTTTACTGGAGTGAAAAATTGGCATCGAGTAAACGGATCAAAATCATTTACCTAGATGTGTGGTAAATAGAGAGGGATGATGGGAGAAACTGCCGCATTAATTATCGCAAGCTCGAAGATATGAAAAAAACAAAGAGAGATTAGAAACCAACTTGCAGTATTGGTTTGTAGCAAAAGCCAATGCAGAGAGGATTAAACACATAAATAACCAGTTTACTCTAAAACTAGAGTTCAAATGTAAAATCATTTGTTGAAGTTCCAAGGATTTAACTGATTAAACTGAAAATCAGGATGTGTTCTTTGGATATTTTGAATTGAAATAATTTGAGTCCAGGTTTCAAAAATACCATTACAAATATGAGGTAATGATCGACGAATTGCGATATGTAATTTTGGAAGGTTGTAGAAAGGAACACCCGGAAACATATGGTGTTCAATGTGGTAATTCATTTTCCAATATAGAAAGGATAAAAAAGGATTTAAAGATATCGTTCTACAGGATTTGCGAAAATCATTGGAATTGTCGACAAGTCCAGCGTGCTGAGTATTGTTTATTAAATAGAATAACCATCCACCATACATTGGTGTCATAGAAATAATAAAAAGTAATTCAAATTGGAAAGTTACCACACAAAAAATAGTGATCAATAAGTGGCCTGTAAGAAGAAATCTTGACCATTTCACAGCCCTATTTCTGTTAAGAGGTGTCGTTTCTGAGAAACTTTTCTCTTGCCATCCTGGAAAAACTTTTAAAGTCGCTATTGAAAATTGATTTTTAATATTTGAAATAAATTGAAGCGGAGATAAAAAACCTTTTTCTAAAAAATCCTTGATAGTGAAATGTTTTGGGGGATTAAGAATAATTTCTTGATCAAAAGGTGGATGAAGAGTGAATTTGTGGTGTTGCGTATGGCTGGCCCAAAACGCGTAATGATTGTGCCAACCTACGAAGGCGAAAATTGAACAGAAGAAAGAGTTAAGATACTTGTCCCTGAATGGTGTTCCGTGAATAAGCTCATGTACAGCATTTATGGTAAAAGCGCATACAGTACCATGCAAAAAAATAGCCAAGAAACCAACGGTGTTACCCAAAAAATTAAACGACAGCAAAGGAAGTAGACCAGTACAAATTATAAGTGATAGGTAGCACAAACATTGAGAAAGAGCTTTCAAATTATCTTTTTTGTGCAGAACGCCAAGAAGATCCTTGTCACATGGAACGCGATACCAGTTTATTTTCAGGTGGGAATTGACAGATTCCATATTGATTTGAATTCAATAAATTGAGGTAGGCCAATTAAAATTTTGCTAAGTAGAATCTATATCTACAAAACAATCAGTACTATTCGACTCAATCCCCCATGGTCTTGGCAGAGGCTCAGGCGGAACAGATTTCGTTCACTGGCTTTACATAAAAACGAAGAAAGAATTCAAAGCCTTAAGTTGTAACTCTTACCGTAGATTAAGTAAGAGAGGACATGCCCAATAATGCTATCACATTAAAAATAAATTTACTTGATTGTGATTGGTGAGATTGATTTCAGAAAATCAATCTACTAAAAATTTTTTCTAAAATTAACTAGTCAATATCAAGAATATATTTAGAGACAGGGTCCATTTCACTTTTAACATCCTCATCGAGATATATTCTTTGATTAGTTTGTTGTGGAAATTGTCTGGCTACAAAGTAGCAGTGGTATGCTCGACGTTTTTCTCCACTTTCATTTGTGTAACTACCGTGCCATAAATGTGAATTAAAAATTGCCAAATCTCCAGCCCTACCTTCGAGAAAAACTTGTTCAGGGTGATCATCTAACTTGTTTTCAATTAATTCGTCTATCCTTTGCTTTATAGTATGGCTTTTCGGTATAACCCGTGTTGCACCATTACTAATGCGAAAATTATCAAGCATCCAAATGGAATTTATTACGTGATTATTACCATCAAATGGATGTTTCCAGTCTGAGTGAAATTCCTGAAGCCCGCCTCCTTTTAGAGGATCATGCCCATTAAGAGAACCTAGTTTAAAAGGCTTTTTTAATATAAAAAGTACAGTTGTTAACAAAATTTTATTTAGATAAATCTGTTTGAATAATTCAGATTTATTGATAAGATTAGCCAATCTTCTAATTCCTACCATCTGGGACACTTCTGTTCCAGCTAGAGACCCTTCTTTAGCATAAAGATCTTCGAATATTTTTCTAAATTCTTTTATTTGACTGTCACCTAAAACATTCCTAATGATAATAAATCCATTTGATGCTAACTCAGGTAATAAATCCATTTTAGAGAAGTCGCATTTAAAACCTCTCTTGAACAATTCAGGATCGTAATCTTTATAATTATTATTCATTCTTAATAGTATTTTGTTTGAATATTATCCATTTGAGTTAAGAGAATTATTTTCTCTAATTCACTGTAAATATTTTAGACGACTAATTCACTGAACTATATGCCATTAAAGTTATTAGATTTAGCTAATCTTGTCAAAAGATGAAATTTTGGTCTCCCCTGGCTCCAGCAAAAGTAGGAAACGATCTTTTGACTATGAAGGATTCAGGAAAATCGCTGATTATTGTGAAGCCGAAGTACTTACCGATATGGCCCATTTCGCAGGATTGGTAGCGTCTGGAGTTCATCCCAGCCCCATGCCCATGTGGTCACTGCGACAATTTTTAAAAATCTGTGCGGATTCGGTGGAGGGTTGATCCTGTCCAAGGAAACCGATTTGGAAAGAAAGCTCGACAATGCTGTTTTTTATGAAGTCAGGGGTTCTGATCCAGAATGCAATTGTGGTCAAGCATGTCTGGGTGAAGCTCCGAAACCCGATTTCGTCGTATATGTATCCCAAGTCGGGGCCAATGCTTGGGCCCTGGCAAAAACTCTTTTTGAAAACAGGATTGACGTCATTACTGTAGGCACAGACACCCCTCTGATATTGATGGATTTGCGGAATTTTCAGTTGATCTGACAACTGGTCTCGGATGCCCTTTGAGCCTCAGACTTGATCTGCAAAACAGTTTCCGTAGAAAACTAGCCTCTCTAAATTACATCAGAATTAAGTTTTAGAGTTTCTGAAAGGGCCACTTGGGAGTTCGAGGAAAAAGAATTCACCATGAGTGGAGAATGGATTGCAGAGGTCCACATACCTCTTTAAAATGGGAAAAGTAACGAAAATAATTTCTAACTCAATCAATGGAAAAGTTCTGGAACTGACCCGAGAATTCCTGATTTATGAGAACCAATCTTGATACAATACAAAGGCTTCTCTTTTTGCGAACAACCTTCAGGCCATGAACAAAACATACGATTTCATCATTGTAGGAAGTGGTTCTGCAGGATGTGTTTTGGCAAACCGGCTTAGCGAGAATCCTGAAAACCAAGTATTATTGCTTGAAGCAGACAGACCAGATTCAATTTGGGACATTTTTATCCACATGCCTGCCGGACTGTCAATCCCTATTGGTAACCGGTTCTACGACTGGATTTACGAAACCGAACCGGAAGCCTTCATGAACGGTCGGAGAATCTACCAAGGCCGGGGTAAAGTTCTGGGAGGTTCCAGCAGCATCAACGGTATGATCTTCCAACGCGGGAATCCACTTGATTACGAACGCTGGGCGGCCGATCCAGGGATGAAGGAATGGGACTTCGCCCATTGCCTGCCATATTTCAAAAAGATGGAAAACTGTCTAGCGGGAGGAGATGATTTCCGGGGGTGTCAGGGACCACTCAAATTGGAAAGAGGTCCTGCTTCAACCCCATTGTTTCAGGCTTTTTTTCAGGCAGTCCAACAGGCAGGTTTCGAATTGACGAACGATGTGAATGGTTTCTGTCAGGAGGGATTTGCTACCTTTGATAAGAATGTCTTTCGGGGAAGACGTCTCAGTGCAGCTAGAGCTTATCTTCATCCTGTGATGAATCGATCCAACCTCAAAGTAATCTGCCGTGCCCACGCATTATACATCCGTTTTGACGGAAACAGGGCGGTAGGTGTAGATTTCAACTACAAAGGGCAAAAAGTAAGCCTTCAAGGTGGAGAAATCATCAGCTGTGGAGGCGCCTTCAATTCTCCTCAACTACTACAGCTTTCAGGGATCGGGAACCCAAATGATCTTGAGTCCCTGGGTATCAAAATAGTTCACGAACTTCCGGGAGTGGGAGAAAACCTGCAGGACCATCTGGAGGTGTATGTGCAGCATGCATGCACCCAACCGGTTTCGATGCAGCCAGCACTTCGTTGGTGGAATAAACCTTGGATCGGTTTTCAATGGCTTTTCTTTCGAAAGGGCCCTGCGGCCACCAATCATTTTGAAGCAGGAGGTTTTGCGCGAAGTAATAATCAGGAGTCTTACCCAAACCTGATGTTTCATTTTCTGCCTCTGGCGATCCGTTACGATGGGACCTCTCCAACTGGAGGACATGGGTATCAGGTCCATATCGGACCAATGTTTTCCAATTCCCGTGGTTCAGTAAAAATTACTAGTAAAGATCCCTTTGCCAAACCTTCTTTGAGAATGAATTATCTTTCCACCCTTGAGGACCAAAAAGAATGGGTGGAAGCCATCCACTGCGCAAGGAAGATTCTTGGACAATCTGCGTTTGATGAATTCAGCGGGGTGAAATATCTCCGGGGCCTTCTGTCGACTCTGATGAAGAAATTCTCGAATGGGTTCGAAGAGATAGTGAAACCGCCTATCATCTCTCCTGCAGTTGTGCGATGGGAACCGGAACCCAATCCGTAGTGGACCCAAAAAGTTTCAAGGTTCATGGCATGGAAGGAATTCGTGTCGTGGATGCCTCAGTCATGCCCTATGTACCCAATGCTAACATCAATGCCCCAACCCTGATGCTCGCCGAAAAAGCTGCTGACCTCATTCTTCAAAATACACCACTGCCCAAGCAAGCTCAGGAATTTTATCGAGCTTGATCCAAATTAATTGTGAATTTGATAAGAGATTATGAAAAGAATCTGGTTCATTGAAGTATGCAGCTAAAAACCCCACGGTAAGAACCGCTCTTGCTTAATACTAAACAGATGAATCAATCAAAAACTTATTCACATAGCTTCAGAATTTTTTTGGTTGGTTTCTCCGATTTGAAAACTTTCAATCTTCACAGTATGCCTCCTACCCCTGTTATTCTTTGCGGAGCCTAATATCGAAGTCGCAGAATACACACCCAAAAAAACCTTTTTCACACTCCTTATCTACCCTGACGCGGTGAAACATAAAAGGGGATGATAGCAGTTATTTTTATAATGCCTGTTATAGTTCAAGCCTTTCTGAATGCTATGAGCAGGATCCTCGCTTGAATCCAGATCGATGAGCAACCTGAAGCCTTACTTGGTTGAGAGGAGATTGATACACCGTTTGAAAACACCATCCATAGCTTAAAGTCCCTACCGATTACAAAGGATTTTTTGAATCTTGAAAACAGTAACTAGCTTGCCGGATAAGCTTTGAATTCATGGAAAAATAAAATCGGTCAGGAGAAAGTTACAGCGCTTCAGCAGCGTATTTTGATTCAGTCGGAGGTTTGATATATGAGGAAATTTTGGTTTGGAGGCCTTTGCCTTCGATCCCGGCAGGTCATCCATTCATGCAATATTTTGAACTAAGGATTGATAGTCCTGGAGTGAGGGCTCAGTTTAAAACAGTTTTAGAACCTACAGCAGGTATGGGATTTTTATCTTGACCGCCAACTTTCATACCTGCATCAATTCATTGACCGGACTGGATCAAGACCTTTGGAAACACTTAAGCTGCACTGGAAGGATATTGATTTTGATCGAAGTAACTACACCAAGCACGAAACCAAAAGTGGTAAAACCCTGCTTCAACCGATGAATGGAAAGATTCGTGTGGTGCTGTTGTAGCAATATTGCTGGCAACCAATGGGGGTTTATCCAGATTAGATAGTCTAAAAAAGTGGTTCAGCAAACTAAGTGATCGGGCGGGCATCCTCAAAGAATTCAGGCTAAACTACTAAGGGCGAGATACGATCGCCTCAATGACGCTCACGAATGGAGCCACCTCGGCTGCAGTCGCATATCAATTGGTACATGCCCGAGTTCCCCGATAACTCTGCGCTACGCCAAATTCATTCCTGCAGCACAACAAAGTATCGCTAACAAGGCCAAGGCCCAGGAAGTGATGAGCTGTTTGCTGGCGACAGGCAAATAAATGAATTTTGAGTGCTTCAAATTACTGAAAAATATGAAATTTATCGACACTAGCAATCATCTCTTGACTGTCGATATCTACGCCTGCCTCCTTCCTCATCCTCATAACCTCTGGGTCAGATAAAAAAGCTTGAGCTCCCTCCATCGTTTTTGCCTCACTGACATCGTAGATCATAGAACCATCCTCGCTTTCTGTAGCAAAGATAACTCTCAAACCATGCTTGTCGGTGTGAGGTTTCAAATCACTAACCAACTGTTGCCAGCGCTCAAAGGTACATGTTTTTTTAAAGCTACCTAAAAATCGCATGTTTGACTCAAATTAATGTGTTAAATATTCAAATTATCAGAAGTTGAATAATTGTAAGTTAGGTCAATAGACAAGAAAGAATCACACCCTAACAAACAAAATCAAAATTACGCAGCCTCATTTGCCGAGAGCTAGTCCCTCCCTACGTGGATCTGCTCCACCGACCAACCCAGAAGGGGTAACAACAATTCCTTGTAGTCCACTAGTCAGTGGGCGAACTCTGACCTTGTGTCCTATTTGCTCCATGTCTGCTTTCAATTGCTCCGCTGAAGTGCCAACCTCGAATTCCATGGTACCGAATTTTTGGCAATGTTTGGAAGATTTATCGCCTCTTGAATATCCATATTCCATTCTAGTACTCCCAAAAGAGTTTTTGCAACGTACGGGATAATTCGGCTACCACCAGGAGAACCGACAGCCATGTGTAACTGCCCACTTGAATTAAATACGAGTGTTGGGGATATGGAAGATCGGGGACGCTTCCCAGGCTCAAGCCGGTTGGCAATCAGCTGGCCATCCTGCTCAGGCCGAAAGGAAAAATCAGTTAATTCGTTATTGAGTAAAAATCCTCTGGTCATCAAACGAGAGCCAAACCCATTCTCAATGGTAGTCGTCATACTTACAGCATTGCTTTGAGTGTCTACAATCGTGAAGTGACTAGTGGAGGGAAGCTCCATGGAAGCGTCAGGACTGAGCTTATAGTTTAAGGCTGTGGGCGGTGAGCCTGCTGACATGCCATCAGAAACCCTGCTTGAATTGATTAGTTTGGATCTCATCTCCAAATATTTAGTGTCCAGCAAACCTTTGGTTGGCATGTCCACATAGTCACTATCTGCCATGTAAAGGCCTCTATCTTTGAAAGCCAGCAGATTAGCCTCTGCGAAGAGATGTACGAATTTTGGCCCGTTCGGTGACAAGTCATCTAGACTGAAGTGACTGAGCATTCCAAGCATTTGCCCAATCGTAAGAGCACCTGAAGAAGGAGGCCCCATTCCACAAACCTGATATTGCTTGTAGTCATGACAAACCGGTGGCCTCTCAATCACCCAATAATTTCTTAGATCAGCAAGCGATAGTTTGCCGGGATTGCCTTTAGCTTCTTGCACAGTACGAACAATGTCTCTTGCAATTTCACCGTAGTAGAAAGGCTCACTGCCGTGTGCAGCAATCAGGCGTAATGTTTGGGCAAAATCTGGATTGTGTAACAATGTTCCTTCAGGAATCGGAGTGTTATCATTTAGAAAGAAATAAGATTTTGTAGCTGGAAAAGTCCTGAGTCGCTCTGCATCCCTTTCAACAGAGACTGCCATCCGTTTTGAGACTCTGAAACCTTTTTTCAGCTAGTTGAATTGTTGGTTGAATCAAATCTTCCCAGGGAAGTGAACCAAAGTTTCTGTGAGTTACTTCCAGAAGTTTCAAGGTGCCAGGTGTTCCAACAGACCTTCCGCCTACGACCCCATCAAAAAACTTCATAGGGCTACTATCTCCTTTAAGAAACAGATCACCCTTCGCTTTGAGGGGTGCTGTCTCTCTACCGTCAAAACTAGAGACTTCGTTCCGCTTTGCATCGTAAAATAGTAAGAAAGAACCACCTCCGATTCCTGAACTTTGTGGTTCAACGAGATTGAGCATCAGTTGAACCCCTACCATTGCGTCTATTGCATTACCACCACGTTTTAAAATGTCATAGCCGACTTGAGAGGCTACTGGGTTGGCAGTAGCAACCATAAATTTACGCGCTTTCTTGGAACCCTGAGCGGTAGCGGAAATTGCCATCAGGCTAGTGATGATGGAGCTTAATAATAGTCTTTTTATCAGCATAACTCCTCTATTTGTATTTTTTTAAAGTATTGGTTTAAAGGCTGATCTTTCATAATCCCCACGGAGTCCATCAATTGAGGGTGGGTATATGTCATAGTTCACACATACCGAGGACAACCATTCTTTAGATTGCTCACAAGCTACCAATTAAATTTTGGAAATCTTATCATTAATAATCGTGATCTTCGGGGGATATCCACCGAAAAATTGAATATTTAAAAAGTTTGTTAGAAAAAGTAAAAATTAAAAAATATAAAGTAAACAAAAGCTGTAAGGGTTTAGTATCGAGAAAAAAGATTATTAAAAATAGTTAGATACAGTAGCTTTCAATAGTTGGATGTTTTTGAAGCTTCTCTTGAATATAGGATTAAATTAAATAGTTAGGAGAGATAGGTGCCCAATGAACAACTAAATACAATTCGAAAAAAGCTTAGCCGAAAATCCAATTGTTCCTACGGACGCAAATTTGGACCAAATCAGAGAAATCTTCGACAACATGGGAAATTCACTTCCCCAAACTATGAATATTTCAGACACCATCATATCTGAGCAAAAATTTAGTGGGATGTGGGTAGAAGTCAAAGATACCGAACCCCAGAGAGCTATACTGTACATTCATGGCGGAGGTTTTGTAATAGGATCACCAAAATCTCATCATGAACTGATGTCACGGCTTGCAGTTTCAGCAAATGCGAAGGCTCTAGGTCTAGATTATCGAAGAGCGCCCGAAAATACGTTTCCAGCTCCGATTGAAGACATAATGAGAGCCTACAGATGGATGCTTGAATCAGATATTGAACCCAAACAAATTGTGATCGCAGGAGATTCCTGTGGTGGTGGGCTCAGTATTGCTACATTGATATCAATCAGGGATGAAGGTTTGCTGCAACCCGCATGTGCTGCGTGCTTATCTCCTTGGAGTGATTTAGAGTGTGCAGGTGAATTAATGAAGTAAAACGAAGAATTAGATTTTTTTGTACAGCAAGAAAAGTTGCTGGAATGTGCAAAGATCTATCTGAATGGTGCAGATCCTCGCTCTCCTCTTGCGTCTAACATTCACGCAGATCTCTCAGGACTAGCACCTGTGTTAATCCAGACAGGAGGTGCAGAGATGCTGCTTACAGATGCTGTTCAACTTGAGAAAAGCTTAAGTTTGCTGGAAATCAGGTTCGGTTAGAAGTCTGGGAAGAGATGACTTATAATTGGCAAATGTTTGCTCCAATTCTGGATAAGGGTCAGGATGCAATCGACCAAGTTGGCTGATTCATCAGAAATCAAATACCGGATTAAATGCTCTGCTTTAGTCCAATAAACTCTGTTCAGCTTTAGGAATCAATATTCTTTTGTCGTCCTTACCAGCTTGCTATTGGGCTATGCAGGGCTATTCTCAGAAGTTTTTTTGTAGGTGTCATTTGGAGATAGGCAACAATCCGTTGCCACTACCCAAGTTAAAGAGATTCCTACGCGAAAGAATCTGGACTCGTCCAAATATTTTGAACTTCAACGTTCCAGAGCATATCAGCACCATCGTTTTGAAGAAATCCAGCCTAAATGCACTTTTGTAGATCTAGAGTTGGAAAAAAGCTGAATGTTCTGAACCAGCTAATTGATTACAAATCGGAGAGATAATAGTTATGGGCAGAATTGAGAGTATCGCTGAAAATTTATTCTTTCCTGAAGGTCCAAGGTGGAATCAGCGAGATTCAAAACTCTATTTCAGTGACGTCTTGTCTAGCAAAGTGTCTCGAATTAATGAGGCAGGTCATGTTGAAACTGTTTTTGAACCAGGTGAATTTCCGAGCGGGCTCGGCTTCATTCAAAATGGTGATCTTTTGGTAGTAGCTACTTCAAGTCAGGAAATATTGAGGATACCATCCGAATTATTAACTAAGGGTGGGCTATCAAGGACTGATGCATCTCATTATGCTGACATTTCAACTAGATATAATACCTGTTCAAACGATATGGTAGTAAAGTCAGATGGAACAGCATACGCAGGTGCCTATCTACCAGGTTTGAGTGAATCATCTCCTCCGGGCCCATACAATTTACCAAGATTTGGTTACATAGTAATGGTCAATTCAGAAGGAGATTCAAAAATTGTAGCGGATAGAGTTTGTTTCCCTAACGGTGGCATAATTACGCCGGATGGTAAAACACTGATAATTGCTGAAACCTTCTCATACTCACTTACAAAATGGGACATTAATCACGACGGAACGCTATCCAATCGTTGTCCCTTTGCTTACCTCGGAGTACCAACAGATGGGATTTGTATTGATGAGGAGGGTTGTGCTTGGGTGGCATGTCCTTACTTTACTTATGGAGATTCTGGGGGTTGGATTCGTGTTGCTGATGGAGGAGAAATTAAACAGGTCATTGAACTCGAAGATCCAGAAAAAAGTGCTTACGCGTGCATGTTAGGCGGAAATGATTGTAGGGACTTATTTCTTTGTGAATCAACCGTGTTGGGCCGTGAAAGGTTTAGTGGTGATGGTCGTATAAGAAAAATCCGTGTGGATGTGCCTGGAACTATGAATCAGTAAATAATGGTTGCATTACTATTTTAACAACTCCTTTGGTTTACCATGGTCTAAAAAGGAGGCTTTGCTCTTCGGATAACCTGGCGAATGTTTTCGGTAAAATAAATGGTTTTTCATCCATTGTAGCCATATTTTGTGACATCATCCAATGAGGGCCATAGCCTACATGTATTGTTTTACGTGATTGTTGTGAAAAATTGCTAAATCCACCGTGTCGCAAACTCTCTGTGAACAATATTGCATCCCCAGCCTCCACTTCCAACCCAACCATACTTGGATCCATATCAGGATTTCTATTGTATGGACTAGTTAAATTAGACTTGTGAGTACCAGGAGAAACACAAAAAGCTCCTTGATCATTTCTACAATCATGCACGAAGTAAATCATTCGTATCATCATACAGTCGATGCCATTTTCACCAAAACCATACTTGTATTTTTGAGAGGATAAGTTTGAGGATCTGCCATGGGTGTTTCCACCATGACTGACAGTCTTATTTTGATAATAACGAATGCGTATTTCTGAGTTATTGATAGTCGGGCGTGTTTGAATAACCGCATTAATATACTGCATGGTAGGACCATGATTAATTAGGCAATCAAAGGTTGAATCCGCATTCCAAAAATCTTCAATAATTATTGATCCACCATCTTTTTTTTCGCCCTGGGCATGATAGCCTTTTTTTGCGTTAAGATGATACTCGGGACCCCAAGGGCTCATTTTACGCGGTGGTTTTTTCAAATTTTTAATTGCATGTTTTTCCAATAAATTTATAGATGAAAGCAAATTTTTAACCTGTTCTTTTTTTAGCAGTTTCCTGATAATAATATATCCTTTACGATCGAATTCGTACTTTTCTATTTCATTCATTTTAATTTTGAAAAAAAATTTTGAGAATTCCAAATTTAAATTTTTACAGAAATTTATACCTCCAAAATACAAAAACACCACTATTTTGAAAGAATTCTTTAGGTGCGCCCTTTTTGGGAAGAAACAACTATTGTGCGTTGACTGAATCGACAGCTAATGATCTTTCTAACACACGGTGAAAAAGTTTGAATTATTAGAAAAGGCTTGTTCAGTTTTAGAAATTTCTGTGCCTTCAAAACAGGCCAGTGTGCAGTTGATGATCTAGACTATTCTGATGAATTTTTGCGAGCAGATTAGCGGGTGATTTATCATGATTTAATGTAATTGATTGACTGATCATATAATCTGATTCTCAAAAGCAAATTGAATCTGAAGAATAATTCTTAAATTGGCTCTTTAGCTATAAACGATAAATCATCTCTTCTAGGTCGTGAATTTCTCCACTGTGATAAATTTTTCTTAAGTCCTAGTGTCAATTCATCCAATGCTGATGACTTATGCTCAACTAATAAATTCTGTAAATCTTTTCTCCCATAAGACATTCCTGAAGTTTCATTCTCTTCATCAACAATGCAATCACTGAAAAGAAATATTCTTTTGGAGTATGTGGTTAATTTTTACAAAATACCCTGTGCTTTTTTAAATCATCCTGTAATGAATCTAAAAATGAACTAGAGAAGGTGATTAAATTTTTTTTATAACTATTAGAGACTGTTCCAATCGTAGTTCTAGGTATTATTAAAAGAAATTTTCCCCAAATCTTTGAAACTAAGATCCTCGATATTTTCAACCATTTTCTACATTCAGGTCGGGGCGGGGGACTCTCAGATTTTCAGGCAAGTAACCGTAAAAGTTCAAATATTGAATCGTAACCTTTTTATTTCTTTCAAAAGTTAATCTGGAAATGGAACAATTATGACTCTGAAAAGCGATGCTATCTGCAATATTTAAATTAAAAAGTGAACTTAAAAAACTACTTATGAAAACCCCATGAGTCACCAAGCCTAAACGAACATTTGCCTCTGCAAGATCTTTAATGATATTGAGGACTTTTTCTACACGCAGACTTACTTCTTGAAGAGTTTCCGCACTTCTATTCCACCACCCTTCATCGTCAATGCTTTCTGGAAGTAAATAATCTGGAAAATTATAATGAATTTGTTTTCGATTCAGCCCGGGGAGTCCAATCTTTTCAGTAAAATTAGCATTGAATTCATAAATTCCTCCTACTTCATGGATGTCAAGCCATACCTCAGGTTTGAGCCCAATTGAGACACCAATCGGACTAACTGTTTCTAGAGATCTCTGCATTGCACTGCAAAAGATTTGGTCAAAAGGTTTTTTATTTTCTTCAAACTCTTTATGGGATAGATGAAAGCCTTTTTGAAGAAACTCCGCCAGATAAGTGCTTTGTAAACGCCCATTCTCTGTGAGTTCTGGATCTGAAACACGTTCCTGATCGTTTTTACAGATATTGTTTCTAGATTCCGCGTGACGTATCAAAAATAAATTCAAATCATACCCCTTAGCTATTTTTCAGTGCACTTAATCCGAAATCAACTGAAACTATTCTGGCTTAAATGCTTCCTGAGATAATTATTAGAGTGGGAAAAAGTACATAGCTCTTGCGTGTTGATCTATATCCAGTTCGCTATAATTGAACATTAAGGCAGTTTTTAAATTTAGGCAACTATACGTTGCTATTCCCTAAAAGCTCAAAGGACTCCTATGTGAAATGAGCTATAACAAACTGCTTACCGACCAGACTTTTGCTTAGAGATGGATGAATTTCATACACTTGAAAAACTGGTGGCAAATGTTGATGAGAAATTAGAGGGTTGCAGCTATTCAACTGTTCTGGATCAGCCATTCAGTGGGTCCATTGTGCCACTGAAACATTATCACAGAGATCAGCGTATCCAATCACTAATGATTGAGATCAATCGTTAGCTTTATTTGAAAGATCATCATTCAGTTGATTCAGAGAGGATGAGAACACTGATGGAGATATTGAGACGGATTAGGGCGGCGCTGTGTATGATAACATGGGGTGTTGGGGTGTCAGTTCGTTCCCCTTTCATCATCAAAAACCATCACCTACTTGGATGATTCTAGAGCAAATGAAGGATGCTTGGTACCATCACTAAATCCACTGTCGGATGCTTTGTCGCTCCTGCTTTTTCAAGTTGAAGAAAAATCAAACAAATATAATCAATAGGCTTTAATTGAATTTATAATTAATTACTTTCATTAAAAAAATCTTTAGGGTGGATGATAGGATCCGAAAACTAGAAATCAGTACTGTAATCTTTTGACTTAGTTTCTATCAGATGAGCCTAGAAGCATTCTGATCCCAACGTTCTTTAAATCTATTAGTCATCCACAGGCATATGTCCCAAATATCTGCCAGTGGTTTACCTGATGAGGGATGAAACGGCTGATACTCTGGTGGACCGAATTCAGGATTAATTGTAATAAATTTTCTCTCCTGATCGCTGCAACTTTGTATAACTCTATCCCACCACTCCTCAAAGCGTTCGGTCCACTGTAAACCCATACCTATTCTTGGATCTGGTACTTGTGGTCCATTCTGATAGCCAACGCGAGCATGCAAGTGAAATGTCCTAGGTATGATGAAATCCATTAATTCCTTATATCCATTACCACACATATTACCCTCTGAGACAGTCGTAAAATGGCTAAAATCTCCTGTTAGATTCATGTTAGGAAATTCTTCAAGATACTTTTTCGTAGTCCATGGTGCATAGAGTAGTCTTGTTCTGTGAGTTTCATAAAGTACTTCAACGTCTACAGATGAAGCTATTTTAAAAATTTTTGCAAAAAAATCACAACCTCGATCAAAATCCCAAAAATCTCTTCCAGGATGGCAGTTGATTAAAATAGGTCTTCTATTAATTACTTCAGTAAGTTGCTCCTCAAATGCTTGCTCCGTATCACAAAACACCATAGCAACATATTCTAAGCCCAATTCGTCTGTGTAATCAGCAAATTCTTTTGCATCCATGCCAATATTTGCGCATTCAACACCGTCATAACCAGCATTCTTGTACATTTTAAGACGTTCTTTTGGGTTGCCATAATTTTCCATACCCCAATCACATTTCAAGTATTTTATCCTCATGGTAATCTCAATTTATGATATTATCAGTTGAAAAATTCTCATCACTTTTTAATATAATTTTTTATCTCAACTTACAGTAAGATTGTCTGACAAAGTTTTATCTAATAACCTCTGATCAACCCGAACTTACATCTGTTTGAGAAATTCCTTTTCGCAGGCTTCAAAAATAAGGAATTATCTCCAAATCTTTTCTTAAATATCATTTATTTAGCTACTTTTCACCACTACTTTAAATGATTGTCTTTTAAAGAATTGAATTAATTGTTTCCAATATAACTATAATCTACACCTGATTCATTAATGTCAATTGATGTTCTATCTAATATTTTGTCGAACACATTTATAAAAAATTAGAAAAAGCCTGTACTCAACAGCATAAAGAGGTGAGGTGTCAGTTTGTACCCCTTTTCTTATCAAAAACCATTACCAACTTGGATGATTTTAGAGCAAGTACAGCATACTTGGTCTTATCGCCAAATCACTCCTGTATGTTTTTGCACCACTGCTTTTTTTCATTTGAAGTACAAGCACATAAATAAGAGCAAAGGCTTAATTTGTATGGCCCTTTGAAGATGTAATTGCGATATTTTTGCTATTATTTTGGAAAATGTTTGTATTTATTTGTTAATATCCCGTTATTCATAGTAGTTTATTCTCTTTACACTGTGGACTATAAATCCGTTGGCCTAAGCTTTAAGTCTAGATAACAATTAATTTTGTTGAATCTTTTAGTTACCAACTATTTGATTGAATTTCACACATTGATGTTAAAATTGTTGCGTCTAGGCAGAACATCCACTGGCTACAGGAGCAAAATGGCACTTCACATGACGAGAGCAAACCGAGTAATGAAGCCTTCAAAGGCTATGTTGACAATCTATCGGATCGTGAGGCTGCGCTCGAAGCACTTACTGGTGGGCTTGGTATGAACATGCTAAAAACGCATTTCAGCGTCAACACAGCTGAGATAGTAACTATTGCGGAGGTAACTGCTGAAGTAATTGCAGCGGCTGAAATGACGATTGGTTCTTCAGGAGCAAATACAGGCATTGAAGTTATTGAACTAATTGATTCGAAGTCAATGACTGCCGCCATGGAAAAGGCTAACAAGGTGGCCTCTGCTTACCAAGCACTTAATAGGTAATTAATATTTACGTCAAAGGAATCCTATATAAACTGGATCCTACCTTCTTCAGTATCGTCTCGCCGGCTAATTTAATTAATGTCCGACCCCTCACTCCATACAGAAAATCGAACTTTGACAGCATTTACTATCGTCATTGGAACGGTTTTCCTTTTTGCCTTAGGTGAGGTTTTGACCAAGTATTTGACAAAACGTTACCCAGTTGAGTTAATCATGGTCATTCGTTCTGTGGTGAGCTTGATACTTATCCTGGCTTTCATTTGGCCAAAGATAGGTAGAAATTTATGGAAAATTAATCGTACTCGCTGGGTACTTCTCAGAGGACTGATCTTGGTACTAGCTTCTCTATCAATAGGCCATGCTCTGCGACTCATGCCCGTGGGTGAAACGATTTCCATTCTGTATTCCTTTCCGATCCTAGTGATGATCATCTCTATTCCGCTGATGGGTGAGCAAGTAAGTTCAATAAATTGGGGGTTTGCTACATTGGGTTTTGCAGGAGTTTTGATGGTTGCGAGGCCCGGAGGAGATTTAGAAACTTTAGGCGTCACCTTTGCCCTGCTAACAGCGTTACTGGCGGCTACACTGCACATGATGACCAGAGTACTTACCAAGACAGAGACCAGCTATGCTCTACTTTTCTATTCTATCCTGATTAGTGTACCCTGTTCTGGACTACTCACATTGTTTACTTGGGAGGGCTATTTCCCCAACATGATAGATCTTGGTTTGATAGCGCTGCTTGGAATAATCATTAATGTGGCACACTACCTCTTTGCAGTTGCATACAGGTACGCACCAGCTTCCCTGATTGCACCTGCCAATTGGGTGCACGTTGTTTGGGCAGCCTTATTGAGTTGGCTATTTTTCGACCATCTACCGGATCAATTGACGATCCTCGGAATGGTAGTGATCGTTGCTGCGGGAGTAGGGATTGCCATTAAAACACACAGAGAAAATTCAAATAATCTGACCAGCACTTCGGTTTCATAAAATGTTGGACTGTAATTTTTTCACCAGCAGCCAGTTGTATAGGCACAACTATCAAATGACTTCCCTGAAATAGCTCTACTTGCTTTTTGCTAACTCGCTAAATAATACTATTTTTTTGCGGAAAATCTTTAAGTGGGTTTAGTGCCCAAAATCAAAATCGATTATTTACTCCAATGAGAAAACAAGGATGGCCAAAGCTTATATTATTGCAGTCTACGATGAGATACACGATCCCGAAAAACTGAAAGCGTATGCTGTTGATGCCGGGCCTGCTATGGAAGCCAATGGTGCCCAATTTCTTGCTCGAGGCACCAATATCATCAGTAAGGAAGGCAACACCCCGCTAAGAGCAGTAATTAGTGAATTTGAAAGTCTGGAAGCTGCGCAAAAAGCTTATGATAGTGAGGAATACAAGGCAGCTTGTGCAAAATTGAATGGTGGAGTGGATCGTCAGATGTTCATTTTGGAAGGGTTATAGAAAATTTTGCAATACTTGCTTTGGCCCATGAACCGTTTGCTGAAACCCAATTGAGTTTCACACCATATTCTCAATTACAGTACCCTATGTAAGGCCTCTAACATGATGCCGCACACCTTGAGGGTGCCAGTGAATGGAAGATCTTCTTCTTGGCACTGCTGATTGCCCAACCGACAATTGCAGCTCTGTGCATCGTCCTTTTCCTGGCTTCCTGGAATAATTCCCTCTGGCCACTTTTCGCCAACACGCAAGCTGACATAATGACCGGACCTGTTTCACTGGGTAGTTTAAGTGGAATCGCAGATGTTTCATGGGGGCAGATAATGGCGAGGGCGTCACATTCAAATTGCCGATGCTAGTTCACTTTGTCCTTTGCAACGAAATTTAATCTCAGGTGACACCGCGGGAAGAATCGAAAAAATTAGGATGCTAACCTGATAATCGATACAAAGAAGAAAAATGGTTTATCAATTGGGTGAATAAAAAGTCGATTTTAATACTATCTTAGGAGAAATTAAAAGTTCTTATCTTAACGAAGATATATAATTATTATATGAATGATTAAATACTGATGAATATTTATGTTTAAGACAATTAATTCCTCAAAGTAAGGTACTAAATGCTAGAGAAATATTCTATGAATATTTAAATAAACAAGAAATATTTACTGAAGGTTCAACCATTGAAAAACCAGAAAGCGAGAATGAATCGTGTTTTTTTGGAGGGAAAAAAGAGATAACTCATCACCCTGAATTTATTAAAATTTTAGAACATCCGAATAGCTTTAATTTCTTTGCAAAACTTTTTGAAGAGCCTGCAAAACCTTCTAAATGGGTTAGAGTTGTTGGTAAGAATAATTATGGTACAGAAGCCTGTATGGATGTTGTTTATATGAGTATTGGATCCAAAAATCTACTTACTATGTGGATTCCAGTTGGCAAAGCAACTAAAGATAATGGGCCTATGGTTGTTTTGGATAAATCACATAAACACCCAAATCTTAAAAAATAAGAGAAACTTATGAAAGAATGGATGTTGATAAGGATTTAGTTGAAGGTGGATGGTTTACCAATAATTATTCTGAATTAAGCAGACTTATAAAAACAAAGTGGTTAGTCGGAGATTATGACCCAGGAGATGTGTTAATAGTTAGTATTTACACCTTTCATGGTTCTTTGAGAAATAACTCTGATATGTTGCGCTTTACATGTGATGTTAGATTTCGACCTGAATCTGATTCCATTGATAATCGTTGGATTGTTGAAAATCCTATTGCGTACAGAGACTGATGGAAAGGGGACAAAGAAGGTAAAAATATAGAAATTGAAAAAGCACGAGAATCTTGGGGCGCTTAAAACCATAAAAAATCATATTTTATCAAAACCTTGAACTTATTTCGAAGTATTTATAGAGTTGAAAGTGAACTAGAAAGTTGTAGTTCTTGTAATGCTCGATCCACTTTTCAGTGGAGCCATTGTTCCGATGAAACATTATTCCAAAAATTAGCGTGTCCAACCATTGATGATTGAGGTCAACCGCTGACTTTGCTCGGGAGAGGATTATTCGATTGATTCAGAAAGTGCTAAAATTTTGTCAGCATGTTGAGACGTTTGGGAGAGGTGCTAAATGATAACTAAATTCTGTAATTTGTAGGTTAAACTCGGATAGAAATTCCCACCAATTTGTTAAGTGTATGGTTGGGTAAATCGAAATCTGGGAAAAGATCGGAAAGGTAGGGTGTTGGTCTCAAAAGACATCCCAAGGTAAGGCAGCATTAATTGAGGCTTAGGAGGCGAGAGTAAGAAGATTATAGATTCAGGCAGATCTTCTAGCCAGCAAGCACGGTGAGTAGATGAATCAAGCACTTTATGCATAAGAATTCGAGACTGCCCAGAAAGCTCTAAATCAGCCGTTTCAGCGACCGAGGATCTTTGAGCGGAAGCGGGCTTTACACTGCTGGAAACCATCGAACTGGCCCCGATTGATTGGGAAGGTACGCTGATAGCAACTGTCTGGATGTTGACGATTGCCAGGAAGTGTGATGTGTTGTTGAAAGCCTTAAATCTAAAATCTCAGCTTAAGCAACCTGGCAATGCGAGAGTATGTATGAAAAAGCCCTGCTGAATTTGGAAGTGTAACCTAGCTACTAAATTCTGCGTTAGATTGCTTCATTTAAGGCTTTCTTCAGAACTTTTAAAACTAGCCTGCCTCCAAATCAGGCTTAATCGTCCTTGATTAATAACTCTCTTCAACCAAGCAAATTTTAGTTCGGCTGAGCAAGTACTTTCGCTCAATAGTTTACTTTGCATCCTCTATTTTAGCATCAGTTAACGTAAAGCCTGTGTAGTTTACACTCTTCAGTTCAGTATATTCATGTAACCCACTAATACCGAGTTCACGGCCAACACCAGAGCAACCAAAACCGCCGCGAGATACAGCTGGATGCTCCGCTAAAATACCCTCACCAGTTGATGTGGCATACACTGCCCCGGCTCTTATTCGGTTCGCAACTCTCATAGCCCTAGCCGGATCTGATGACATAACTGTAGATGCAAGTCCAAACTTTGTAGAGTTCGCTTCTAGCACAGCTTCTGCCTCGCTAGAAAAAGATCGAACAGATAGAACTGGGCCAAAAACTTCCTTTTGCCAAACATCTGTTTCTTGCCCTACGTTAACCAAAACAGTAGGTTGAATAAAATATCCACCAGAATGCCCTACAACTTTCTCATCTGGCACTCCCCCACCGGTTAAAATTTCAACACCAGCTGCCTTGGCTTCATTCAGAAACCCCAAGATTTTTTTGTGTTGTGAATCACAAACTACAGGCTGCACTACATCTGTTTTGCCATCTTCCCAAGCTCTATCGCCACGATTTTTCTCAGTTATTGGGTTTGTGCAAAATGGAAGTCTCTCCAGCTCTTCCTTTAACCTATTGAGCAAGGGTTGTTTAAAATTATCTTGAACTATGAGTCGTGTGTGGGCTGTGCAGATTTGTCCACCGTTGGTGAGGAAACCTTTCATAGTAGTCTCAACGGCTTTATCAAGGTCTGTGTCATCAAACACTACCAGAGCTGATTTTCCACCTAATTCAAGTGCGACCTGTGAAAGTTTGGGTGCGCAAGCTTCCATAACCTTGCTGCCTGTGATCGAAGAGCCTGTAAAAGAGATCATTGATACTGATGGTGATAAAGTCAAAGCTACACCTGCATCACGATCACCAGTGACAATATTAAAAACCCCAGGAGGAATACCAGCATCGTGGGCAAGTTTTCCAATGAACATACAAGACAGTCCAGCAATTTCAGATGGCTTAAGAATGGCAGAGTTCCCCGCGATTAATGCTGGACAAACTTTACGGAACGCGACGTTGAGAGGATAATTCCAAGCTGAGATCAAGCCTACCACACCTATAGGGTCTCGCCTGTAAACAACGTTCCACTCTTCTGGAGGTAGTCCACCTTTCCCACCACCAGAATTAACTGGTAAATCTTGTTCTTCATCTAAAGCCTTTCCAAGTGAACACCAGTATTTCCCCTCATTTGCAGCTCCACCAAGAGTCATAGAGGCTTGACGAAAAGGCTTGCCAACATCTGCCGCTTCGATTTCAGCAAGCATTTCTTTGTTGTCTTCAATTCCTTGTGCCATCTTTGCTACGATTTTTGCGCGATCAACTGCGCTCATAGCTGCCCAAGTACCTTCGGCCCAAGCACGTTCCGATGCTGAAATAGCGGCATGGATATCATTAGCCTTTCCTCTCGGAAACTCATGTAAAAGCTCTCCAGTTGCAGGATAATAAGTTGGAAGTTTTTCTCTTTCGATGGGTTCAACAAACTTTCCACCTATGAAAAGTTTATTGAAGCACTCTCTCTGGAGGTGGGATCTAACTTTATCCAAAGAATTATTTTTTGAATCCTGTTCCATAAAAATCCTTAGATCGAAGTTTCTTTGAACCAAAAAAAGATTGGTTGTAAAATCTACCAAATTTATCAATTCAAAAAAATCATACTGTTAATAATTTAAGCTCTTGTTGTGATCATCATCACTGGTTAACAATTGCTTAGAATTTTAAAATGTGAATTGTTCTTGCCAGCTGCATAAGCAAGATGAGTCTCAATTTCGACATATGAAGATTTCAAAGGCCCTAGTTCTAACAAATTAAGATAGATGGTAAAAAATATAAATCTACATATTTTCAGTCTCATCAACGGGGAATGCTCTCAAGTGAATAGGCAATGAAAAAACAGTCTACGACATTTTTTTTATTTATGCACACTAAGTGTGCTTGATCAACATTGATACTTGCGGTGTCGAGAAAATGAAAATGCTAACCTGAAGTTGCCGTCGGCAACTGATAGGAGAATTTGAATAATTACTTTCTGTTATTTAGCTAATCGGATTTATCAGAGAGAGTAAAAGATAAGAAATACCGGAGTGATTTTACAATCCTCTTCACCAAAAGGTAAAAGAGGCAGTTGAGGAGTCTCTCTTGGCTAATGACCATTGTCTAATTCTTGAGAGTCATGGCTTTCCAACTCTGCCTCTACCCTATGAACTAATCTAAACAGCTCTTCAACCAGACTTTTGCTTGGGGACGGATGACTTTCATACTCCTGAAGAACTAGTATCAAAAGTTGAGAAGATAACTGCTCGGGATCAGCCTTTTATTGGGACCATTTTTCCAATGAAGCATTATAACAAAGATCAGCGTGTCCAATCACAAATGATTGAAATCAATCGTTGGCTTTATTGGGGAAAAGATTATTAGGTTGCTTTGCAGAGGTTGGAAACGTTGGTCGAGATATTGAGACGAGTTAGAGAGGTGCCAAGAGCGATTGATATACCTCGCGTAGCAGCCAGCCTCTGATTCCTTACTTTGATGACTATTCCTTAAGAGTAACAAAAAAACCTTACTCCCTTTTACACTAAGATTCCTGTGTC
>JACLAC010013030.1_pt1 | contig 27458 bp, 19 predicted proteins | sample 8027881 | NCBI WGS metagenome assembly JACLAC01 (sample SAMN15725517, study PRJNA655200) | protist metagenome | isolation source: fluorescence activated cell sorting (FACS) single amplified genomes of... | place: Spain: Blaines Bay Microbial Observatory, Mediterranean Sea | collected 2016-01-19 | reverse complement strand
GGACGCCATAGATGCCATTGATGGTTGGGATCTGGATCGCAAAGTGGAAATTGCCATGGATGCTTTGCGTGTTCCTCCCGCTGACAGTCCCGTTCAAAATTTGAGCGGTGGAGAACGGCGTCGAGTTGCATTGTGTGCCTTGCTTTTGGCGCAGCCCGAATTGCTTTTGCTCGATGAACCTACAAATCATCTCGATGCGGAATCTGTGGCTTGGTTGGAGCGAACCCTGGACGAATACAGTGGTACTGTCGTTTTTGTCACACACGATCGGTACTTTCTCGACAATGTCGCCAAATGGATACTTGAAATCGACAATGGAAAAGGGGTGCCGTGGGAAGGGAACTACAGTTCCTGGTTGGAACAAAAGCGCCAGAAAATGGAGTCCCAAAAACGAGCTGGTGAAAAACAAAAAGCCATGGCTCGGGAATTGGAATGGATCAAGATGGGGCGCAAAGCCCGACGTCATCGCAACAAGGCCAGGATGAATCGATATGAGGAATTGCTACAAGGGACAAGTGATGCCCACGAAAATCGACGCAAGTTGGACATTGGTATTCCCAATGGTCCTCGACTTGGAAGTGTGGTGGTCTCTGCACGATCATTGCGGAAAGGGTACAACGATCGCTGTTTGATTGACAATTTGAATTTCGATCTTCCAAGAGGGGGGATCGTGGGGGTTATCGGAGCAAATGGCGCCGGAAAAACAACGTTGTTTCGAATGATTATTGGTGAAGAGACTCCCAGTGAAGGAACACTGCAAGTTGGGGATACTGTTCAGTTGGCGCATGTGAGCCAACACCGAGATGAATTGAACGATGTGCTTTCCGTGTGGGAGAACATCACAGGCGGTCATGAGATTTTACGGGTGGGTTCTCGTGAACTCAATTCGCGGGCTTATACTGCCGCATTTGGTTTTCGTGGTTCTCGACAGAATCAGAAAGTGGGTACCCTCAGTGGGGGGGAGCGCAATCGCGTCCATTTGGCGAAATTGCTACAATCCGGAGGGAATCTTATTCTTTTGGATGAGCCTACGAATGATCTTGATGTGGAAACTTTGCGTTTGCTTGAAGAGGCCCTTGAAACGTTTGCGGGTTGTGTGATGGTAATTAGTCATGACCGTTGGTTTCTCGATCGCATGGCCACACACATTCTTGCATTTGAGGGTGATTCCAATGTGATTTGGTTCGAAGGCAACTACGAAGAATACGAACGTGACCGCAAAGCCAGGATGGGAGTGGACGGAAACCAACCGACTCGTATCAAATACAAACCACTGCAGCGTTGAAATGTCTCAGATTCTCGTTGTAGAAGACGAACAAGATTTGGCAGAGACCCTTTGCTACAATCTTCGATTAGAAGGGCACAATCCTCGAATGGTGCACACTGGAGCTGCTGCACTGCGTTTGCTCCGTGATGCGGATCCACCAGATTTGGTATTGCTCGATCTGATGCTCCCAGACATCTCTGGATTTGAAGTGTGTCGAGAATTGCGTCGAATGCATTCTGCTCAACGTGTGTCTGTCATTATTCTCACTGCAAATGGAGAAGAGATCGATCGAGTCGTTGGTTTTGAGGTGGGCGCGGATGATTACGTCACCAAGCCATTTTCCATTCGAGAGTTGATGCTTCGGGTGAAAGCAGTGTTGCGTCGAACGACCTCGAATGTTGCTCCCAAAGAGGTCTTGCAATTGGGACCGTTTCGTGTAGATGCGGGTGCGCACCGTGCCTGGGTGGATGAGAATGAATTGACCCTTACCGCGTTGGAGTTTCGTCTGCTGTCTGCATTTCTTCAGCGCCAGGGACAGGTTCAAACCCGTGAGGCTCTTCTTCGCGATGTGTGGGAAATGGATCCCAATGTCAATACCCGCACAGTGGACAAGCATGTGCAACGTCTCCGCCAAAAGCTGGGTAGTTCGGGTGTATATATCGATACCATTCGAGGGGTTGGATATCGATTTCAATTCGAGGAAAGATTGAAATGAATCCGGTTGAATCGGAACGAGGAAACATGGTGCTCTCCGTGATTCGAGAGGGCGTCATTGCGGTGGATGGAGAAGAGAATTTGATCTATTGCAATCCATCTGCATCCAATATCCTCGAAATTCCTCTTCCCCTTGACGTGGGGCCATTGAATCGTTTTAAACTTCCAGTTGTGGTGCGCAAAACCTTGAAAAAAGCCAGGAATGGAGAAGAGTTTGAGACCATTTGGAAACAAGGGAAAAAACCCGAGCGTCGATATTATGAGCTCCATGGCTTGCCGTCCCTTTCCACAGAGGGCTGTGTGTTGGTGATTCGTGATATCACCCGTGTTCGACGTTTGGAGCGCGTGCGTCAAGATTTTGTAACCAATATCTCTCATGAACTCCGTACCCCGATTGCCATTGTCTGTGCAAATGCGGAGACGCTCCTCAACGGTGCCCTTACCGATCCGGATTATGGTCCACGATTTTTGTCCGCCATCCAGCGAAACGGAGATCGAATGAGTCGACTTATCGATGAGCTTTTGGAATTGTCTCGATTGGAAGCTGGGCAATATGATGTGGACTTGTGCAAACGTCCGGTCGATGGGTTGATTTATGCTGTTGTAGAGCGTTTGCGTCCCCAGGCTGAAGCCAAGCACCAGACCATGGAACTTGACCTTTTGCCCTCTCACATGGCTTGGTTTGATGGGCCGGCACTCGAGCATGTTGTGTCGAATTTTGTGGAGAATGCCATCAAATACACCCCAGAAGAAGGCAGCATTCGAATCGTGTCAGAGCTTCGAAATGAACGTTTGTTTCTTTCTGTCATCGACAATGGACCGGGTATTCCTGCCAAATATCGTCCACGGGTGTTTGAACGTTTTTTTCGCGTTGACAAAGGACGCTCAAGAGCGGAGGGTGGAACGGGTTTAGGGCTTTCCATCGTTCGTCATTTTGCGGAAGCCATGGGGGCTCAAGTAGGAGTGGCTGAAGCGAAACCACAGGGCGCTCTTTTTTGGTGTTCTCTGCCAAGTTCCTTACCTGAAGCTGCCGAAGCGCGGTTGGTAGAGGAAGAAGAGTTATTGTAAAGCGTTCTTGATCTGTTCTTTTAAGGTGACCAGTGTAGGATCCAATCCGTAGTGGGCTTCGAGTCTCTCTGCTCTTCGTAGGGACTTTTCGACTTCTTTGTTCGCCAATTCTACCGAAATAAGGAATCGCTGTATCAGTGGGTTGTGGGGCAGGGCGATCTCAAGCTCTACGAGATAACCCAGGGTTTCATGCGCATCGTTGGGTTGGAGTTGGCCCCGTATCCAGAGCGCGTAGGCGAGATCGCGTTTGGAATTCGGAGACAAAAGCAGTGCTTCGGTGAATTCGCCGTATGCTTCCACAAGGTCTCCTTCTTGAAGCGCATAATGGGCTTGGCGAAAGTGACATTCTTCAGGGCTGTTTATGTCATCTGGACACCCAAAATACCGGTATGCTTCGGCCAGTGATTCCAATTGACGTTGGGCGTGGACACAGCGCTGGTGGAGTTTATGGGCGAGATGTTTGAGTTCAGGCAGAGAGAGGGTGTTGGTCATTCTGTTCAGATGAGCGATTTGTGCTTTCGCCCGCTCTTGTAGTTCCAGGAGATCCGTTGATTTTTCGATGTTGAAAACGGCGAGAGGATCTGCACTTCTGAATCGCAATTCGTTGAGCAATGCAGCGGCATCAAAGCTCGTCAGTTGCTTTTCTTCAGGGATTTCTTTGGGTTTTGGTCGTGGATTTGGGCGTGAAAACCGTAATAATCCAAGGATACACAGCGTTTCGATGTCTTTTTCTACCAAGGAAAATCGTATTCCCAAATCTTGTAGGTGTTGTTGTAGTGTTTGTTCTCCGACCTTTTCGGTAAGCAATCGTCTGGTATGTTCCGTCAATGGAAGATCCTCTGCTCTCTGCTGGAATTCAGTAAAGACCATGCGCAAGTTTCTACGTTCTCGGAGGAATCCGGGAGCAGTGCACTCCTGGGCTGCCGTCCACAAGAGGCGGCCCACTGTGATCCAATCGCCGAATCCATTTACTTTGCGGTGTTCAAACAAAAAACCATCGCCATAAATGCCGCTTTTGATGACGGCTTCACCATTGGTGTCTGTGATTCCTCCATTGGATATCGCTGTGGTTTTTCCAGAATTCTTACAAGAGATCAATCCTCCAGCGCCCGTGCGCCAAATTTGGGTCAGCTTCTCCAGTCCATGGGGATGTGGCTGATCTGCGCCTCTTTCCTCGTATCGGCATTCCATGATGATGTTGATTTGTTCGTGTAGTGATTTTTCTTCTATATTTGCATCGAGGATGTAGCATTCTTGCTGTCGAATGAGGGCCTCTCTGAATTCCGCAGGTTGATCTGCATGGATGATTGCGATGACTGGAATGCGTGCTGCAGAGAATCGATTTCGAAGTCGTGCCACGAATCTGAGGGCTTCTCGTCCAAAATCAGCGACATCTACCATTACGGTGTGGGGCAACGTCGTCATGAAATCTTCCAGCATTTGATCTGGTTCCTCGTGGATGATCACCGGAAGGATCGGAAGAACCTTGTCTATGGTTTGCTTGTTTCGGGTCAGGAGATGGTGGATGGAATTCATATTCTTTTTGTATCTTCTTGGGTTCCTTGTCGCACCGCGTGAATCATCACTTCGTTTATTTTGTGTGGGAGGTTGTTGTTTTGTAGGATAAAGTGTTTCGTCATCACCATGGAGTTGTCATGATTCGTACCGCCTTCGCTACTGTTCTATTGTTTTGTTCTTCCATTGCTTTTGCATGTCCCATGGCGGACAAGGCAGCGTTTGAATCCGATGCTGCAGCAGTGCAGAAAATGGAAGGAGCGCACGCTACTTTTTATCTTACTGGCATGACTTGTGGTAGTTGTTCAGGCAAGGTTCAAACAATGCTCAACAAAGTGGAAGGAGTTCTTCTTGCCGCCGTAGACTATCAATCTGGTCGTGTAGACGTCGCCTTCGATGATGCAAAAACAGACAAAACGAAACTTGAGACAGCGCTTGGAACCTCCGGTTTTAAATTGGTCGAAGCCCCAAAAGGATAGGTTTCAGTAAACGATAGAATGGAAGTCACTGTCCTGTCGATTTCTGTTTTGCGGGCTGTGCACCCAAATGCCAAGAGCGATATTTGGGAGCAGGCGCTGCGGGATAGTGGGGTTTTTGTTCCACTGCCGACGGATACTTCCATTCAGAGCATCCAGTTGATGATCCGTTTGCGGGATTTGTTCAATCTCCTTGTTCGGTTGGAGGAGGATTTAAGCGATACGATTCATTCAGATGCATTTCGTGCAATCCATGGCCTACCGCCCGCCATACAACGGAGCCTATTTGCTTTCTTTCTTGGCCTGATCTTTTTTATTGGCTATGGCCTCGCCTATTGGGTCATGATTTTGTTTTGTGGTGCTCTCTCCTGTGTGGGTCTGGTCTACGTTTTTCGTGGTGATCACAAACGTAGAATCCAGGTGAAAGAATTAAAGGAAGCACAGGAACAATGTCGACTTGATTTGATTGCGGCGGTGAACGATTTGTCGGCTGAGAATTTCTTGTTTTGCTTTCAGGGGCGTTTGATCCTCTGCCAACCTCGACGAGATGAGTTGGTGAATGCTCTTCATCTTGCGCAACGGGGTTGTGAAGATGGGCCGATTGTGGTGGCTTCAACTGCACTTCGTGAATTTGATGCGCATGTTGATCAGATCCGTCAACGATTTTATTCAGACCATCGAACGATTGAATATGTAGCATTGTGATTATGGGATGACGTCTTTATTTGCGTTTACAATGCAGTCGATCCATATCTACCTGGAGAAGTTCCCCCCATTGAGTGGTGTACCGGGGTGAGCGTCTACGTTGTTGCATTTTCCAGGATGCTTTGGTTGGATTTCCCTGGGCAGCAAGGCGAATGGTATCTCGACCATACCGGAGATTGATGTGATCCATGGCGTGCATGACACGGGGGTCGGGCAAAGGGTAAAAGAGACTTTGTTGGACCATGGCGTCGGTGCGTAGCTCGAGCGCCATGACTCCGGCTTTGATCCAGATATCTCCGGGCTGATGGAGCTGTTCGAGCATGTGGCACGCATACTGGATGAGGAGTCGGCTGTCATGGGTGGGTGGGCTCAATCGGCAAATCATGGAGCGACCCACACGTTGGTCTTTGAGATCGTAGGGAGGGAGTAGGAACAGTCGGAGTACCTGGGTTTGGCGCTGGTGCTTGCGTAGCTTGGCAGCGAGGCAGGCAGCATAGTGGGACACGGCTTCTCGGAGCAGAGGAAGGTCTTGAATGCGCTCCCCAAAGCTTCGACTGTGGATGACACTTTTCCGGGTGGGAGGGGTGTGTTCGAGTGCTATACATGGAATTCCACGCAATTCTCGGTGGGTATGGAGTCCGACGATGGTCATTTTTTGACGCACCCATTGTTCGGGTAATTTTGTGAATTGCAGGGCGGTGTGAATGTGGTGGCGCCGTAGCATTTGGGCGTGGGCACGGCCCACGCCCCAGATGTCGCGGACAGGAAAATCAGAGAGAGCATGGCGCTGTTGTGTTGGTGTGGAGATGGCGCAAATGCCGGACGTCTTTTTGCCAAGCTGATTGGCGACTTTGGCAAGTGTTTTTGTGGGTGCGAGCCCCACGGAAACAGGGATACCCACGTGTTGGGCGATGTGTTGGCGAAGTCTCTCGCCATGACTTTGCCAATTGTCGACGGAAATGCCGTCGAGACAGAGAAAAGCTTCATCGATGGAATAAATCTCCAGTTTGGTGGCCATGGCAGCGATGGCTTGCATGATTCGATCCGAGAGATCACCGTATAGGGCGTAATTGGAGGAGAACAGAACGGTACGGTGGGCTTCGAGAAGGTGGCGAACCTTGAACCAGGGGGCACCCATGGGGATACCGAGGGCTTTGACTTCTGCAGAACGAGAAACGAGGCATCCATCGTTGTTGGAGAGTACCGCTACTGGATGATGCAAGAGTTCCGGTCGAAAAAGTCTTTCGCAGGAAACGTAGAAATTGTTGCAGTCTATTAAGGCGAACATGATCGCAAAGAATGAATGGCGTGCGTGACGACACCCCAGATGGAAAAGTCCATGCCATCGTGAAGGGGGATGGCGGGGTAGTTGGGGTGTTCTGATTGGAGTTGCCATCCCCGACGTGTTCGTGTCCACCGTTTGACCGTAAAATCGCCGTGGAGCACGGCGAGAACGATATCCTTGTGCCGAGGCGTGAGTGCGCGGTCTACAACCAGTATGTCGTTGGGACAGATACCCGCTCCTTCCATGGAGCGTCCCTGGACCCGGACAAAAAATGTCGATGCTGGAGATGGAATGAGGAGGGCATTGAGATCGATTTTATCTTCGATATGGTCATCAGCAGGAGATGGAAAGCCTGCTGATACGAAACTGCTGGCGAGGGGGATTGGATTTGTTTGAACTGGAATGAGTACCCTGGATATTTCTATGATGTGCATGTTGACCCCAAAATACTGAATAAACGTTCAGTATCATTTCCTCGTGTGAAGATCGAGAACAGGCCGGACAGATAATGGTCGTGTTCCAAAAATTCGTCCGTAGAGTTGTGCTATGATGCACGACAATGGTGGACTGTGGAGGCAGTGAAATGGCCGTGCTGGGGTTGTGGTTGAGTGTGTCATTGGCACTTGCAGAAACATTGGATTCCAGTGATGCGGGTGATGTTGGTGATGTTGGTGATGTTGGTGACGCCCCTACTGGGGAAGAGGAAATGGTCCAAGAGACCTGGAGATTCTTGCCTCCATTGGTGGATCCAAAGTGGGAAATACCTGGTTATGGCGCCAGTGGTGTGGCGTTGTTGACTTCTGGGGTTTTGTTGATCGGGAGTCGAGTGGCGCGGACGAAAACATATGACAAGTTGGAGGAATCACTCTATGCTCAAAATGAGGAGGTTCAGTCTCTTCGAAGACGCAGCAATCGTCGGGTTCGTTTGGGATATACAAGTATGATGCTTGGCTTTTCCGGTGCTGCATACACGTGGTATTCCTACAAGGATGTGGGAGAACCCACACCTTCTTTGACGTGGGAGTTTCGCTGGTGATTTTGTCTTTGTGGTTGGCGTGTGTATTGCAGGACCGCGATCTGGAGGAACACCTTCGCGACATGGGGGTATTTTGTCATGCCGATCCTTCGGGGACTTTGATTGCAGAAGATCATGATTGTGATGGGGTTGTGACGGCGTTGGACTGTGATGACAAGGATGACACTCGACAAGCCCAGGCATTGGATGGTGACTGTGATGGGATTCTCACCTACGCCGATTGTGACGATGATGACTCGTTATTGGGGGATCAGGCGTTGGATCTGGATTGTGATGGCGTCCCTCGTTTTGTGGATTGCGATGATGCGGATCCCAACGCTCCCTTACACGATCAGGATTGTGATGGGATTTCTACATCAGAAGATTGCGATGATCTAAACGAAGAGGTTCCATCACTCGATGTGGATTGTGATGGATGGTCCACAGAAGAGGATTGTGATGATGGTGACGATGCGGTTCCACTGCTGGATTGGGACTGTGACGGTGTCTCCACAGCGGATGATTGTGATGACATGAACCCTGCATCAACCACAAGAGAAATCGATGGTGATTGTGATGGATGGAGAACAGAAGAAGACTGTGATGATGCGGATGAATCCATGCCCCTTTGGGATGCGGATTGTGATGGTGCACCCCGGGGAGAAGATTGTGACGATGAGGATGTTGCACTTGGATTGCAGTCTCAGGACGGGGATTGTGATGGGTGGCTTTTGGGCGAGGACTGTGACGATACTGTAGAGTCCATGCCCCGGGAAGACCAGGATTGTGATGGTGTACCTACGGGTGCGGATTGTGACGATGCGGATGCTGCAGCCATGGCGATTGGGGAAGACCAGGATTGTGATGGATTGGCCACGGCCATGGATTGCAATGATTTGGATGCATCCCAGCCGACGTTGGATTTGGATTGTGATGGTGTATTGGGCCCATTGGATTGTGATGACAATGACGTTCATTTGGGTGCGATGAGCCTTGATGGTGATTGCGACGGTGTATTGGTTGCAGATGACTGCAACGATGGAGATGCCAACTCCACCGAATTGATCGAAGATGGTGATTGCGATGGCGTGGTGACAGCCTTGGATTGTGATGATGGGGATTCCAACTCCACGGTGTTGTCTGAAGATGAAGATTGTGATGGCGTACTCACATCTGGAGATTGTGACGATACCAATGCAGCAATGCCCGTGGGAGATGAGGATTGCGATGGTGTCGTGAGTGGCATGGATTGTGATGACAGCGATGATCAGATGCCATTGGGCGATGGTGATTGCGATGGGGTGCCCACCGCCGAGGATTGTGATGATGGTGATGTGACATTGCCGTCATTGGATGGCGATTGTGATGGTGTCCTTACCGATGATGACTGTGATGATGAAAATGCCTTGATGCCCGTGGGTGATGAAGATTGTGATGGTGTGTCAGAAGTCGATGATTGCAATGATGAAAATGCCTTGATGCCTGTGGGTGATGTGGATTGTGATGGTGTCCTTACCGACGAAGACTGTGATGATGGGGATGCCAGCCAACCCGCGTTGGATTTGGATTGTGATGGTGTTTTGGGTGTGGATGATTGTGACGATGGAGACCCTGTCTCCACTGTCTTGTCCGACGATGGTGATTGTGATGGTGTATTGGCGGCCGATGATTGCAATGATTCGGATCCTACTTCAACGTTTTTGTTCGACGATGGTGATTGCGACGGTGTTCTGACATCCAATGATTGTGACGATACCAATGCAGCCATGCCCGTTGGTGATGAGGATTGCGATGGTGTTGTGAGTGACATGGATTGCAATGACAACGATGGTCAGATGCCATTGGGCGATGGTGATTGCGATGGGGTGCCCACCGTAGAGGATTGTGATGATGGCGATGTGACATTGCCGTTATTGGATAGCGATTGTGATGGTGTTCTTACCACCGAAGATTGTGACGATAGCAATGCATCCATGCCCATGGGTGATGTGGATTGTGATGGTGTGGCCACAGCCTTGGATTGTGATGATGAAGATGTCAATTCCACGATGGTGTCCGAAGATTTGGATTGTGACGGCGTGTTGACGCAAAACGATTGCGACGATGCCAATGCGTCAATGCCCACGGGTGATTTGGATTGCGATGGCGTAGCGAGTGGCATGGATTGTGATGACAGCGATGGTCAAATGCCTTTGGGTGACATGGATTGTGATGGTGTTCTTACCGCCGAAGATTGTGACGATGGCGACATGACCATGCCATCATTGGATGTTGATTGTGATGGGGTTCGCACCACGGAGGACTGTGATGATGGAAATGCCACGATGCCTGTGGGAGATGCCGACTGTGATGGCGTGTCAGAAGTCGATGATTGTGACGATGAAAACGCTTTGATGCCCGTGGGTGATGTGGATTGTGATGGTGTCCTTTCCGTCGAAGACTGTGATGATGGGGATGCCACACAACCCACGTTGGATTTGGATTGTGATGGTGTATTGAGCGAAGATGATTGCGATGATGGTGATCCCATTTCCACCGCATTGACAGAAGATGAAGATTGTGATGGTGTGTTGACCGCTATGGATTGCAATGATGCTGACTCATCTTCCACAATCTTGTCTGAAGATGGTGATTGCGATGGTGTCATTCAAGTGGATGACTGTGATGATACCAATGCGACAATGCCCGTGGGTGATTTGGATTGCGATGGTGTAGCGAGTGGCATGGATTGCGATGACAGCGATGCCCAAATGCCCTTGGAAGATGGTGATTGTGATGGGGTACTCACATCCGAGGATTGTGATGATGCAGACATGACCTTGCCGTCATTGGATTTGGATTGTGATGGGGTGCTCACTGCAGATGATTGTGATGATGGAAATGCCGCCATGCCTGTGGGCGATGCGGATTGTGATGGGGTGGTTGAAGTCGATGATTGCGATGATGGAAACGCCTTGATGCCCATGGGTGATGTGGATTGTGATGGTGTTTCTGAAAGTGAAGATTGTGACGATGAGGATGCCACTCAACCCACGTTGGATTTGGATTGTGATGGTGTGTTGACCGAAGAGGATTGTGATGACGGGGACCCGCTGTCAACGGTCTTGTCTGAAGATGGTGATTGTGATGGTGTTTTGACTGCGGATGATTGTGATGATGACAACTCCTCTTCCACTTACTTGTCCGAAGATGGCGATTGCGATGGTGTCATTCAATCGGAGGATTGTGATGATGGAAATGCGGCCATGCCTGTGGGCGATTTGGATTGTGATGGTGTTTTGAGCGAAGATGATTGCGATGATGGTGATCCACTGTCAACGGCTTTGACCGACGATGGTGATTGTGATGGTGTATTGAGCGAAGATGATTGCGATGATGGTGATCCACTGTCAACGGCTTTGTCCGAAGATTCGGATTGCGATGGTGTCATTCAATCGGAGGATTGTGATGACGACAATGCATCCATGCCCACTGGAGACATCGATTGTGATGGGGTGGCCAGTGCGGTGGATTGCGATGACTCAGATGATCAAATGCCCTTGGCGGACGCGGATTGTGATGGGGTAAATACCACCGAAGATTGTGATGATGCCGACCCTGCATTGCCGGCCCTGGATGGCGATTGTGACGGGGTGAACACCACCGAAGATTGTGATGATGCCGATGCCACCATGCCTGTGGATGATGCGGACTGTGATGGTGTGTTGCAAGTGGATGATTGTGATGATGCCGATGCCACCATGCCTGTGGGCGATGTGGATTGTGATGGGGTGGCAGAGATCGATGATTGTGACGATGAAGACGCATCCAAACCCACATTGGATTTGGATTGTGATGGTGTTTTTACTGCTGCGGATTGTGACGACGAAAATCCGGAGGTATTGGCCAAGGTCGATGATCGGGACTGTGATGGCGTCTTGACCGAAAACGATTGCAATGATGATGAAGCAGAGATGCCATCTTTGGATGCGGATTGTGATGGTTGGTACACCACTGTTGACTGTGATGACACGGACCCCACTGGTACGGGAATTCCGGAAGATGGTGACTGTGACGGTGAAATAACGGAGGATGATTGCAATGATTCAGATCCCAACTCCACCTTTGTTGTGGATGATCTGGACTGTGATGGGGTGCCCAACGGTATCGATTGTGCCATCCTTGATCCCGATTTCCCTGCTTTGGATGGTGATTGCGATGGTGTGTTTACTGCCGAAGATTGTGATGACACGAATGCGCTAGTAGGCGCCATTTCGTTGGATGCGGATTGTGATGGGGCCATGACTGCTGAGGATTGCGATGACACGGACCCGAACAGTTCTGTCATGGCCACAGATTTTGATTGTGATGAGATTCTGGCCCATGAGGATTGTGATGACACCCAGGTCTCTGTTTATTCCATCCTTGAAGATGCGGATTGCGATGGGGTGCCCACGGCTTTGGATTGCGACGATGACAACAATGGTCTTGGTGCCCAATCATTGGATTTGGATTGTGATGGTGTGGTGACCCTTGAAGATTGCGATGACGACAATGTGTCTCTCCCAGCAACGGATGGTGACTGCGACGGCGTTCTCACGGCGGATGATTGTGATGATGCCGATGCTGATTCTTCCGTTGTGGCGGATGATCTTGATTGTGATGGTGTGCTCACCGCTGATGATTGCGATGATGGGGATGCATCTCTCGGCAATATGTTTTCAGACTTGGATTGTGATCGGGTGGAACGCACCGAGGATTGCGATGACAATGACTCCTCAAAACCCACGCTCGATGCTGACTGTGATGGTGTGCTCACGGTGTACGACTGTGATGATGCAGATCCCTTGATGCCTTTGGGTGATGGTGATTGTGATGGTGCACCGGCTGGACAGGATTGTCATGATGGTGATCCAGACCTGGGTGCCATGATCGATGATGGCGATTGTGATGGCATCTTGAGCGGGGCTGATTGCGACGATGCAGATCCCCAGATGCCCCTTGCAGACGCGGATTGTGATGGGTCATTGACTGTAGATGATTGTGATGACAACAATCCCGATATGCCGTTCGGTGATGAGGACTGTGATGGTATCAAATGGTATCGTGACTGCGATGACAACGATCCCAACAGTCATTCAAATTTGGCAGATGTGGATTGTGATGGGTATTTGGCTGCACAGGACTGCGATGATTCAGATCCCTCGCGACCCATTGGCGATGAAGACTGCGATGGTTATTTGACGGCAGATGACTGCGATGATCTCGATCCCACAATGCCCAGCGATGATGCGGATTGCGATGGGGTGCTCACAGAATTGGATTGTGATGACAATGATCCAAATCTTGGCGCAATCAGTGATGATGGCGATTGTGATGGTGTGCCCAGCGCACAGGATTGTGATGATGCCGATGCTGCGGTGGGCTCCAATGAAGATGATGCGGACTGCGATGGTGTGTTGAGTGGCAGCGATTGCAACGATACCGACCCCAATTCCACCGTCATCACCATCGATTCAGATTGCGATGGCGTGATCTATGAAGAGGATTGCAATGATGCGAATCCGGCATTGGGGGCCCAATCGTTGGATTTGGATTGTGATGGTTGGCTCACAGCGGAAGATTGTGATGATGCCGATGTGGATGTGCCCGAATTGGATCGGGATTGTGATGGTGTATTTGCTGTATTGGATTGTGACGATTTCGACTTCTTCTCCAATGCCATTGCCGATGATGTGGATTGTGATGGTGCCATTACAGAAGATGATTGTGATGACACCGACCCCAATCTGGGTGCTATGGACAACGATGCGGATTGTGATGGTTATCTGGTGGACAATGATTGCGATGACAACGACCCACTGACACCATTGGAAGATCAGGATTGCGATGGACATCGTTTTGATGTGGACTGTGACGATTTTGACTTCGGTTCCACCTATGTCGCCATCGATGCGGATTGTGATGGTGTTCCCAAATCCATCGACTGCGATGACAACTCCACGTTTTATGGGAGTGTCGCCCATGATGTGGATTGTGATGGTTGGCTTACAGCAGACGATTGTGATGACACTGATGTCACCAAACCCAATGAGGATTCCGACTGTGATGGAACCCTCGCAGTGGTGGATTGCAACGATTCAGATGCAGACCGTTCGCTTCGCCACGAATGTTTGGAGATGAACTTTGTGTCCATTGATCCTGGGGATGATCTGGAGGGCAGGTATTCCATTGCAACCGGCTTCCGCATGCTCGATACCGAAGTCACCCAAGAAATGTATGCAGATCTCATGGGGTACAACCCCGCTCATTTCACCACTTGCATGGGCAATTGTCCTGTGGAGATGGTGAGTTGGAACAACGCAGCGGTGTATGCAAACAGTCTATCTGAAGCAGAATTTCTGGACTCTTGCTACGATTGTTTGCTCACCATCCCCACGGATCCCACTTCGGTTGTCTCTTGTGAGGTGGCAGCAGATTATGCAGCGGGTGCGATTGTGGATTGTCCGGGGTATCGTTTGCCCACTGAGGCGGAATGGGAGTATGCAGCACGCGGTGGCGAATCCCATCGTTTTTCAGGTTCCGACACTTTGAGTGATGTGGGTTGGTTTAGTGCCAATAGTTTTCAACAGACCCATCCCGTGGGCTTGAAAGGTGTCAATGCCTGGGGACTGTATGATCTCTCAGGCAACGTTTGGGAGTGGAACCATGATGCCTACGTGTTGTCGTGGGAGCCCAGTGGCGACGACCCTGTGGAAGAAGGGATTTCAAGTGCAAACCGGACCATTCGAGGGGGGAGTTGGAACCTCGTGAGCAGTTACCATGAATTGGGTTACCGCGAAGCAGGGTTGCCCGGTTTTGGATTTTACGCCTATATCGGTTTTCGATTGGTCCAGACGACACCTGCCAATTGAATGATCTGGAGGCCGTAAAAGATGTGGATTTGCTCTGCACTTGTGGGATGATGCGGATTTGGCTTGTGAAGAAATCAAGTCTTTGGAACCAACCGATGAGCCTGGGAGTAAGCCGACCATGGAACCTGGATCAGAACCTGCGAGTCAGCCCGAAGATGGCCTTACAACGATTCCGATGACTATTTCAGTCGATGATGAAAAAGAACAAACGGAGAGACGCTGTGGATGTCATGGTGTGGCCGAGAGGACGGGGTTTTGGCCGCCGTTGGAGAGTAGGCTTGCTCTTCGTCGAAGAAGGACGTCAATTTGATCAGTCCAGGGGTTTTTTCCCTGTGACCACCGAGTACAATCCAAATGAAGGCGTGGCCTGAACGTCGACAAATCCTGCGCTTCCAAGAAGTGCTTCGAGCTCTGCAAAAGTGAATTGTTTTCCAAGCTCGTGGACCAACATACCCACCGAGAATGCGGCGACACCAAGGGGACCATCCTTCAATGGAGAAAGGAGCATTTCATGGAGGCAGATATAGCCACCGGGCTCCAGGGCTTCGAAGGATTTCCGGACGAGGGATTGACAAGAATCGAGGTCCCAGTCGTGGAAGATGTTGCCAAAAAGAATACCATCAAACCCGGAAGGATAGTCTTCGAACATGTTGCCCGTTTCTGTTTGGATTTGTTGGGAGAGGCCATAATCCTGAATGTTCTGGTCCGCGATTTTACAGACGGGCGAGAGATCGAGAATGGTGATTTGTATCGTTGGATTTTGGTTTGCGATGCCGATGGAAAGGGCTGCAGAACCACCGCCAATGTCCAACAGATTTGTGATCTTTCGAAAGACCGCCTGGTTGCCCAGAGAATGGGCAGCAGGCAGGGTCATTCGGTGCATTTTGTCGATAAAGCCCTGGATGACATGGGGTTCCAGGGCTTCTATGGATACCGCGATTGGGGCCACAGGTTTTTCTCTGGAGGCGAAAGCCGCGCGATGCTGAACAAACGATGGGTCGTCTTCTGGCAACAGCAAGGAATAGCAAAATGGGCTCTTTTTCATGAGGTAGGTTTGTGCTTCTTCGCTGAGATAAAAATTTTCCTGTCCTTGGGGTATGACGAGCTTCAAGGAAGCGAGGACTGACACCATTGCTTCTGCAGCCCTTGTTGTCATGTCAAAGTCCTGTGCAACACTTTCGATGCTGAAAGCATCGGTTCCAATGCGATCAAACAGCTGAATATGTTGGGCCGTTGCCACCGTGGCAAGGGCGCGTCTCATGCCCAAAAGTGTTTGAATGTTGCTGTCTGTTGTTGGGGGGGATGGGCAATGTTCTGGTCATGAACAACTTCCTCTTCGTCCGAAAGGCACACTGTCCATATCCATCCCCAGGAGACAAACCCAGAACTGAATTGGTCATATGTAGCGAGCTTCGCCAAAGACAAGCAAGTGGTGTTGGACCCATTGAAACAATGGAACAGAAAATCTACTGTTGCCTTGTGCGCTGCTGAACCAGGTGCGATGACAGAGTTCTCATTGTTCGATTTCAGTGAAGTACGGGTTGGATTTCTCAGTGTGGATTTCCAATAAATTGATTTTCATCCCCTCTTTCGTCAGGTTTTGTTGTAGAACCGTAGTTGTGTGAAAGGGATTCTACTTGTTGAGAATTACTTCATCCTGTAGTGCCGAGGCCCTCGACAGATTCGCAACCATTTTCATGTATGGAGACAAAATGAACGGTTCAAAATTATTGTGCAGCTTGCTGATCATCGGTTTGGTGGGCTGTACTGACAAAGAGGAAGACACGAGTGGCGCCAGCGACACCAGCGACACCAGCGACACCAGCGACACCAGCGATACAGCCACAGCGGCAGTAGTGGATTGTGCCGCGGTTACTTCTGTCGCTTATGGCTGGGGGGGCACCACTGGTCCCTGTGGGCCGGACTACCTCCTGGAAGTGGACAACACCGGTGCGGTGAACACCAGTGCAAGTGGGGCAGAGCCCCCGGAAGGAGAGACGGATTGTGAAGCCGTAACCACGGAAAGCACCTTGGATGTGGCGGATGCAGAGACGCTGTTGCAAACCGTATGTGACGACTTCAATGATGGTTTTGATGATGAGGGTCATTGCGAGGGCGCATGGGAAGCGATCATGTTGTACAACGGGGAGGAGAATCTCATCTCCAGTGGGAATCTTAGCTGTGGCGCCAGCGGCGTAGAATCCGCCCAGGCTGCATTGACCGCCGTTTGGGATGCTGCCACAGCGGCGGATTGAGCTTTGGACAGCGGGGGGTGTGCCGAAGGAAAACGAGTGATTTTCCTGTGGGCCTCATCCAGAAGGAGTTGATGACCAATGGTACGAATTGAACAGTATGGATTGGGGTTGATGGCCTTTTTGTTTGCCCTTGCTGCCCTTGGTGGATTGTTTGCGCCAGAGTTGCTCTTTGACAACATTGGAATTGCCATCAATACGCCGGCAGGTGCAGCGGAAATACGCGCCATCAATGCTGGCCTGCTCGGTGGCAGTTCCTTTCTTTTTGCCATGGGCGCGAAGCATGAATCCCATCGCGATATCGCGCTTGTCATGGCGGTGATTGTCTTGGGTGGTTTTACCCTGGGACGTTTGGTGAGTCTGGTGATGGATGGTGTACCGGAACACCCCATCGCCTTTGCTGCTTTGGTGGTGGAATCCATTGGCTTTGTGGTGGCAATTCTGCTGCTTCGTCATCATCGCAAACGACTTGTTGCGGATTGAGGTAGAGCGGAAATTTCATTTTCATTTTGATGCCGAAGCGGGCCTGCTTTCCCCTCTTTTGGGCGAAACCCTCAGACAGGGGGCTTCAACAAGGGTGGATGGAGCGCGCAGCCACCGAGAATTTCCCCATTCCATCGGGCAGAAAGAGCGGACTTTGCATCCTTGAGTTCGAAACCATGGGACACATGGGGTCGAATTCGTCCTTCTTCTGCCCATTCCTTTAGCTTTGCCACCCTTGGGGGGCGGATGGCGGGGTTCTTTTGGCTGGAGATGACCATGGGGCATCCCAGAACTTTGAGGCCTTTCATCATGATGAGGTTGGTGGGAAGCTTGTTTGCATTGGGGGCTCCTCGACCGCCTTTGCCTTTGGCCACCAGGGGTGTGGAGGCCCAGCCTACGATGAGGAAACGAGCACCAAACTGAACACAACGAAGGCTCTCGAGGGAGATGTCACCGCCCACGGAGTCGTAGACCACATCCACTCCTTTTCCCCCGGTAAGGGATTTGACGTCGCTTCGAAAGCGGCGGATCCCTGGTTCACCATCTTCTCTGCGCAGATGGACAATGTGGTCAGCTCCTTGTGCCTTCACCTTTTGAAGCTTTTCCATGGTTCGGCCGGTGGCGATGACTTTGGCCCCCAGGACTTTGGCAATCTGAACAGCTGCGAGCCCCGTGGCTCCAGATGCACCATGGATGAGAATGGTCTCTCCGGCTTTCAGGTCTGCACAGTCCACCAGACAATGGTAGGCGGTCTCAAAATTACCAGCAAAATTACAGGCCTGGTCGTAGGTGAAATTGTCTGGCATGGAGCTGACGGCGTCCATGGGAGCCACCGCATAGGAAGCGAAGCCACCGTATTGTTGGTAGTCCCCGGAAGAACGAGGCCCCGTGGTAAAGCAGGCCACATAGACGCGATCTCCCAATTGGAATCGAGAATCGGGAACATCCTCTCCCTTCCAGGCCACTGTGCCCGCGTATTCCATACCAGGGGTATAAGGGAGCACTGGGACGTGCTGGTATTGGCCGCTTGTCATGAGAACATCGACCCAGGAAACCGCTGCACTTCGGATGGCCACCATCACATCGGTGGATTTGAGTTTTGTGGTGTCGGGTGGGGGTTGTTCTTCCACACGAACATTCTGGATGCCCAGGCCTGGGTCTTCGGCGAGTTCAGGGACAACGGCCCGGATGCCGGTGGGCAGATTGATTTGTGGGGACATGTGCATTGCTCTCATTGGAAATTGGATGGCAATCGGTCTTATCCGCATTCGTACAAGGGGCAATGGCATGTGGGAAAGAACAGGTCCTTTTAAAGACAATTGAAAATGCCAACAACAATCCGTCCGTGGGGGTTCGAAATATTGGGACAGATCAACGATGGCATGGCCCATACTTCATGTGGGTGCACCCTTTTGGGTTTCCTTCGCCATCTACGGGTTAGGCATTTTATCGGGGAGTATGAGATGAAGAAGATGTTGTGGGTTGCACTGTTCTCAATGAAGGCTTGCGTATCGGAAGAAGCGGAAACGAACTGTTCAGGCGATTTTCACATCCAATCCCAAATGGACCTGGACAGGGTTGCCAACTGCGAGAGCATCTCTGGAGATCTGGTGATTTATGACAACGAAGCCCTCACCAACCTCGACGAGCTGTCAAATCTAAGGAATGTTGAGGGCTACCTGTACATCGAAGGCAACAGTGCCCTCACCAACCTCGATGGCCTGTCCAGCCTCAGGTATGTGCACTGGAATGCCGAGATCAAAGACAATGCAGCCCTCACCAATCTCAACGGATTGTCCCGCCTCACGACTGTCGGGGGCGACCTTCATGTCTATGACAACCCCTCCCTCTGCCAAAGCCTTGTGGAATCCTTCCTGGAACTGTTTCCTGACAACACCACAAGCTTTGGGAACAACGATGACAGTTGTTGACCGCTCCGTTGGTGTGCGCATGTGTCAGGGGGCTTCCAGGCGGGCAAGTTAAGCATCTAAGAATGGAGTTTGAGATGAAGAAGATGTTGTGGCTTGCCCTGTTCTCAATGACGGGTTGTGTATCAGAAGAAAAGGAAACAGGTATTGATGACGCTGAACCGACCAACGAAGAAGTTCTGTTTGACTGTGCAGAAGCCGTGCCTTGTTCTGGCGATTACGACATACAATCCCAAAGCGACATGGCTGGGGCTTCCACCTGCGAGAGCATCTCTGGAGACCTGACAATTTATGAGCAGGATTGGCTCACCAATCTTGATAATTTTTCCTGCCTCACGGCTGTCGAGGGAGACCTCAACATCCTTTGGAACAACGCCCTCACCAGTATCGATGGGTTTTCCAGCCTCACTTCTGTCGGGGGCTTGCTGAAAATCAGCGGTACCAACTCCCTCACCAACCTCGACGGCTTGTCCAAGCTCATGACAGTCGGTCACTTCTTGCAGATTTCTTCCAACGACTCCCTCACAAATATCGATGGGCTGTCCAGCCTCCTGGATGTAGGGGGCGGCTTTGACATCGAAGGGAACGACTCCCTCACCAACATCAACGGGCTTTCCAGCCTCACGACCATCGGTGGCTACCTGGACATTTCTTCAAACGAGACCCTCACAACCATTGACGGTTTGTCCAGCCTCACATCTGTCGGGGAAGACCTTTACATCCGCTCCAATGAAGCCCTCTGCCAAAGCCTCGTGGATGGCTTCCTCGCCCTGTTTCCAAACAACAGCACTTTATCTTCCGGCAACGACGACGGTTGCTGACCGCTTCTCACTCCCCAGAATTGAAAACCCCCAGCAACAAAGGGTCACTGGGGGTTCGACATGGTGGGCGATACTGGACTTGAACCAGTGACTTCTACCGTGTGAAGGTAGCACTCTCCCACTGAGTTAATCGCCCGAGCGCCCATCTCTATTCTGTCCATGACGCTGGATCAAGGCAAATCCACCCCTGGGAGGATAGACCCATGGCACAGGAGTTTGACATGCTTGAAGAAGTGCGGCTAACGCAGTTTTCCCATGGCGGTGGTTGAGGATGCAAGATCGGTCCGGGTGACCTTTCACGAATTCTATCCGCTGTGCCTCGTTTCTCCGATCCCCGTTTGTTGGTGGGGAACGAAACCGGAGACGACGCTGCTGTGGTACGTCTGCGAGACGATCTCGCGGTGGTCCACAGCCTTGATTTTTTCATGCCCATTGTGGACAAGCCGTACCATTTCGGTCAAATCGCAGCCGCCAATGCTTTGAGCGATGTCTACGCCATGGGCGCCACACCCACTTCGGCATTGGCCATTCTCGGTTACCCCACCAAAAAACTCCCAGTGGAAGTGGCTGCTGAAATCATGCGCGGCGGAGCGGACATCTGCCACCGCGCTGGCGTGGCCTTGTCGGGGGGGCATTCCATCGATGATGCGGAACCCAAATTTGGCCTTTCCGTGAGCGGCATCCTCCACCCAGATGAGATCTGGACCAATGCAGGGGCCCAGGTAGGCGATGCCATCGTGCTCACCAAACCCCTCGGAGTGGGCAGCATGGGATCGGCCATCAAAAAAGGCCGACTCTCCGCCGAACAGTACGACGATTTTCTGCGCACCACCACCCACCTCAATGCGAGTGCCATGCGTGCCGGACGAACAGTGGGGGTACATGCCGCCACCGATGTCACGGGGTTTGGATTGGTGGGTCATTTGTTCGAAATGTGCAAAGGTGCCAATCTCACTGCCGCCATTTCTTTTGGGGCACTGCCCGTTCTCGATGGTGCAATTGAACTCATCGCTTCCGGTGTGGTGCCTGGGGCGACGGGTCGGAATTTACAGCATCTGGGTTCGCGCCTGTCTCTTGCATCGACCTTGCCTCCAAATGCGGAAAAATTGCTGGCAGACCCCCAAACCTCTGGAGGCTTGTTGTTTGCAGTGGCGCCAGAAAAAGCCCAAGAACTGTGTGAATCTCTTCGATCGGAAGGCGCTCTTTGTGCCGTCCAGATCGGTTCCTTTCAAGCCGGTACACCCGGGATCCAGGTGGTCGACTGACACCTATTCTTCTTCGGTGTAGCCCAACAAAGAGAGTTTTTTAGCGATGATTTGATCATCTGTGGAGGCGGGTTTGCTTTGTTGGGTGATTCGACCCAGTTTTTGGAGCAAACCCACAATTTCATCTGCAGCCTTATTTGCATCCATCTGGGACAAATCCACCTCGATTTCTGGAGAGAGTGGTGCTTCATAAGGGTCATCGTGGCCGGTAAATCCCTGCAATTCTCCCGAGATGGCACGGCTCCATGTACCGGTGATGTCACGTTCGATACAAGCTTCCTTCGGAGTGGAAACATAGACCTCGACAAACCCCCTCAGTTCATCGCGAATGGCATCCCGTACATCTCGATACGGGCTCACCGCTGATACCACTGCTGTGACACCGTTCTGGGTGAGGAGATTGGCTGCAATGGCATGTCGCCGAACATTGGTTTCGCGATCGTCGCGACCAAAACCCAGGGTGGAACCCAGGGGGGTTTTGCGGATTCGGCCGGAATCGATGAGATCCACGGGGTGGTGGATCTCATTCAACCTTTGGACCACGATCATCGCGACTTCGGTTTTTCCTGATTTGGGCAGCCCTGTGAACCACAGTACAAATGGTTTGGACACGTGACCTCCAGCCCCGCTGCACGGGTCTGTCGTGTTGAAAATCAATGCAGCCTATCTTGTTGACGCTTTCTGCACCACAGCCTGTATCCAGGTGATTGGTCTCTATGAAGCAGTCAGATGTTGACAGATGGTGGCCAGGGTGTGATGAACCGCAAAAAGGAGAAAGGATGGAACTGTCTTCTCGCCATTTGGAGGCCATGGAGCGTTGGGGTGCCCGATGCGAACAAACGCCAGCAGATCTCGCGATTTGGAAGACCTTGGAAGGTTCGATTCTGGCCCGTGAAAACACCCCCGACGATTGGCTTCAATCCATTGTTCTCCATGATCTGTGGGACGCTGTTGTTTCGCTGTTGTCTGTTCGTGCGGGCAGTCCATTGCGACTCAATTCAAGATTGCCTTCGGGTCAAGGTCGACCAGTGGCTTGGGCCTTGGTGCAATTGGCATCCAAAGCACCGTCATCCCATGTACTGAAAACAATTGTTCTTTCTGGAATGTTGGATCAACTCCATCGCCAAACCTTGACCAAGGCCAGTGTAGAAAACATATCTGAAGAGGTTCGGGAACACCTTTTGAAAACGAGTCGTCGATATTCCCTGATCCCCGGTGGCTATTATTGGGTGGGCACATCCGCCGGAACAAATGTTCTTCAACCCCAACGCGTTTGCCTGGGTTCATTTGAAATTTGCCGCGTTCCTGTCACGCAAATGTTGTGGTCTCAGTATCGCAGCAAGAACCCAAGCAAGTTCAAAGGGGTTGTTCGACCTGTGGATTCGATCAAATGGCGTGCTGCCCTTGAGTTTTGTAACCTGGTTTCTGGCGAAGAAGGGCGACAGAAAGTCTATGATCTGAATGACCGTCGTCGGGTGGTTTGGCGGGCGGATGCCAATGGTTATCGCCTGCCCACAGAAGCAGAGTGGGAGGTGGCTGCACGGGGAGAAATTGCTGGGGAAAAGTTGCCCTTAAGGGAAGAAATCGCAACACCTCCGATTCCCAAGCGATTTGCTGGTTCAGACAATTGTGGTGATGTCGCCTGGGTGGCTCAGAATACAGGTACCCGGCCCGTGGGATTGAAAAACCCCAACCATTATGGGCTTTATGACATGTCAGGAAACGTGTTTGAATGGTGTTGGGATTGGTACGGCGTACCCTCAACGGAAGAGAAAAAACGAAAGAAATCCGGGTTTGAATATCTTTACCAACAACGCACCGAGGAGGCACTTCTGGGACCCAGGACCGGTACACATCGCGTGTATCGGGGTGGCAGTTGGTGTACTGCCGCCCACCACGCGGAAACCACGTCTCGTTTGGCCAACACACCGGATCTTCGAAGTCCAGCAGTTGGATTTCGCATGGTACGAAATTCAGCTTGAAGAAGCTTCGATATTGTGTACATACACGTCCCTTTTGGGGTAGGGAATTTCAATTCCATTTGCTCCCAAAGCCTTGTAAATCAAGGTGTTCGCCTGATCTTGAACGGCGAACAGGTGTGTTGGATCGTGAATCCATACCCGAAGCATAAAGTCCAGGCTGGAATCTCCCATCCCCACGAAATGAACGAGTATTGGCATTTCTGAATCGTTTTGGATCACATGCTCCAGTTGTTTGCCTACTTCGAACAGGATTTCTCTTACTTGATCTGTGTTCGAACCATAAGCCACTCCAACGGGTATTTCGGTTCGTGCGTGGCGGTGTGGACCGCCCGTTAAATTGGTAATGAGGGCATTGGCCATGTAGGCGTTGGGGATGACAATTTCGATTTGTTCTCGGGTAATGAGTCGCGTACTCCGGAATCCGATGTGGGTGACCTTGCCGCTGCGTCCATCCTCGAGAATCAAGAAATCCCCAAGGCGATAGGGGCCGTCAGAAAGAATGGCCACACCTGCGAGTAAGCTGGAAAGCGTGTCCTGGGATGCATATGCCACAGCGATCCCGATGACCCCTGCTGAGGCGATGGTGGCGGTGGGATCTACCCCCCAGGCCGTGAGCAAAGAATAAATCCCAGCGAGGACAATCAATGCCTTGAGAAGCAGATTGAAAATGGGAATGGCCCGGGCCCTGTTGTCTGCAGGGTCTGCTTTGACGTACAGATGGGACAACCATTCTCCGGTTCCCCCCCAAAAACCCTTGAGCCAATACAAAATCCCAAGGGACCACAGAAGGGATTCGAATGCATCTCTCCAAATGGTGTGCCATCCAAGGGTGTCCATGGCATTGATGGTGCCCATCAAGACAATGGTGAGCGTAAATGGACCGCGGAACAGACGGTACAAGTGATCATCAATTTTGTTTCGCGAGCGTTGGATCCACTGCAAAACGAGGCTACCAATGACACCATAAACAAATGCGGCTGCAACCAGACTCAAAGAAAAATGGAGCAATGCTCGTGAAGAGGCCGACAGGCTGCGCACATATGCAGGGATTGCCCAGGGATCCGGGACTTTGTGCAAAACGACCAACTCCGCATACAAGCCCACGCCCAAAATGCCCACGGATGTAAATGAACGCCAATTGCCAATGTCTTTCAGGTGCCGATGGGACAGTACGCCCATGGAGATTACCCATCCCACCACCAGTAGATGTTGTCCCCATTCAGCAATGGTGTTGTATTGTATCGATACAGCAAGGTTGTGAAGCCCTGTGAAGCAGCCATAACAAAGAAGACTGATAAGGCAGGCGCGTATGAGGGCTTGTTGGGAGATGGTGAGTGGAGCATTCGCTTCTCGCCGGTCCAACAATCGAAAAAATCGAGGCAATTGTTTTCGCAGTACCAAAGCAGCGAGAAAGGTGGCGACAAAGATGCCAATCGACAATGTATTTTGGGTCAATTCCATCATTTGAATTCTTTATTCCGTTCGGATCGCCAAAGAATGTAACAGATGTAAAATGCACCGCAGTTTTGAATCATCCAACAATAATTGAAGATTAAAATTCGCATCTACCGCATTGAAACTTGTGTTTCTTTACATTAACCGCGATGATTCAATTGTAGAGTTCTTGTCATGTCAATGGTAATTTATCCAATCTTTACCCTTTTGGGGTGCTTCCTCCTGTCCAATGACGATAAAAATGCTTCGTTGGATTCTGATGGAGATGGCTACCTTGATGGTGTAGACTGCGCGATCGATGATCCAGCGATTCATCCAGATGCATTGGAGATCTGCAATGGTCTCGATGATGACTGTGACGGTCAAGTGGATATCGCAGACCCTTCTCTGGATCCGGAATCATCTGTGACGTCCTACCTTGATTTGGATGGTGATGGCTACGGGATTGAATCTGAAACAACCGTTGAATGCGTATTGTCTGCAGAACGAAGCCTTGTTTCAGGAGACTGCGACGACAACAATGGCTTGGTTTACCCCAATACCATGGAAAAGTGCAACGGGTTGGATGACAACTGCGATGGCGTTGTGGATACCGATGCTGTGGATCTGCAATCATGGTATCTCGATACCGATGGTGACGGTTTTGGTGATTCCAGTACGGAGACTTTCTCTTGCGATTCCATTGATGGCTATGTGTTGGAATCCATGGATTGTGATGACACCCAATCCGCAGCATTTCCTGGTGCTGTGGAAACATGTGATGAAATCGACAACGATTGCGACACCCTTGTAGATGACGAAGATCCTGATTTGGATTTGGAAGGAACAGTCTTTTTTTACCGAGATGAAGATGGAGATGGCTACGGTGACAGTGATCTATTTGTCCGTTTCTGTGCCATGCCAGAGGGATATGCATCCTTGGGTGGGGATTGTAATGAAGAAGACCCGAACGTGTCTCCAGGGGTCATCGAATTGTGCAATGGCGTGGACGATGATTGCGATGTAGGAACCTCCGAACTTGGCATGGTTTCGCTTTCACTGCAGACAGGTGTGCCGTTTGATGTGTCGACCGATTTTCAAGGAATCCCGTCATCATCGGAGGAAATAACGGTCACGGAACCCAGTTGGTATACGTTTTGTGGGGGATCTTATTATGTTCAATTTTCGTCCGATGCGGATCTTTCGTTGACGGGAATTTCCGGGGCTATTCTGGATGGTGCTGGAGGGACGTTGGTTTCCATGACGGGTGCCGAATTGACCGTCGATGGAGTGACCTTACAAAATGGATCCCCAGCGATATATGCCACATCTTCAATCATCTTGATGAGTGATGTTTCCTTTTCTGACAACAACAGCGCTGAGGGAGGTGCCCTTCATCTGGTGGATAGCGAAGCAAGTGCGACTTCTCTCGTTTTCGAAAACAACAGTGCCGCTGGTTCAGGGGGCGCTGTTTTTCAAAGTGGGGGAACGCTCTATTTGGAAGGCACATTGATGGAGGGGAATGTTGCCGATCAATCCGGTGGCGCAATCGCAGTTGTGGATGGGGATATTTCTTTGGTTGATACTGAAGTGTTGAACAACATCGCAGACTCCGGGGGCGCAATGTCTATCGTTGGAACAACGGCGACTTGTGATGGAAGTTCTGGTGTGGGTGGCTTTGAGCAAAACAATGCATCAGATGCCGCCATTTGGGTGTCAGCTGATTCCGTTTTTACGAGTATTGCATGTGATCTTGGCGAGATTGGAACCCATGACAACAGTCCCGCTGATATCGAAACCGAATCGGGCTTCACTTATCTTGTGGGAGACGATGGTTCTTTTTTGTGCAGTGGTGATAGCTGCGGAACATCTGTGTCCTATGGGGTGGGTGGTGTGCTGGCATACGACTATTCCAACAACAACGCTTTTAGAGGCAACGTTTTTGAGATTTCTGGATACCCCACAATAGATTCATTTGAGATGGAAATGAGCTTTACATTTTGTGAGTTTGATTTCTATCTTTTCGAAAGAGAAAGCAATCTCTTCGAGTGGTCATTGTTGTGGCACAACAACCGTACACTCACAAGTACCTCCAATTGGGCGGCATCCGGAAACATCGGAATTCCCCTGGTAGATGGAAACGAAGTGCTTGTGGGTGTGGGATGGAACTGTGATTCGAGCCCAGATTATTACTCTTATACGGGTTCAGATATCATAGACTATGGAATTGGTTTTTGGTCCGGGATGCGAGCAATTGATACAGACCATTTTGACGAAGACCCGCTTCTCTTTCTTCCAGAGAGCACGTTGAATTCTTCATACGTGTACCGTCAGCGTTTGTATGTCACGGAATTA
>JACLAC010018873.1_pt1 | contig 27505 bp, 31 predicted proteins | sample 8027881 | NCBI WGS metagenome assembly JACLAC01 (sample SAMN15725517, study PRJNA655200) | protist metagenome | isolation source: fluorescence activated cell sorting (FACS) single amplified genomes of... | place: Spain: Blaines Bay Microbial Observatory, Mediterranean Sea | collected 2016-01-19 | reverse complement strand
GATGTCAAAGTGCTCTAAGCAACTGTTGTCGAAAGCGCCATTTTTGATTTGATTCGTATTGTTCTGTTTGATTAAAAAAACGGTTATGATCTATGTATTTTGTTGACATTAAGTTAGATTAAAGAGTTTGATCCTGGCTCAGAATGAACGCTATCTATTCGCCTAATACATGCTAGTTCAACGAGTTATAAAATAAGTAGCGAACGAGTGAGTAATTTAGAGAAATCTGCTTTGTGGTTTGGTTAAATGCCAGATATCAAAAGATTTTCTCGCCACGAAATGAGTCTCTATAGGATTAGGTAGTTGGTAAGGTAATTGCTTACCAAGCCGATGATCCTTAGTTGGTCTGAGAGGATGTACAACCACGTTAGAACTGAGACAAGGTCTAGACATTTGCGGATGGCAGCAGTAAGGAATCTTGAACACTGAGCGAAAGCTCGATTCAGCGATATAGAGTGAATGAAGACAGTCATTTGATTGTAAAGTTCTTTTAACGAGGAAGAATTTGACTTTACTTGGAGAAAAAGCCCTGGCTAATTTCGTGCCAGCAGCCGCGGTGATACGAAAAGGGCTAGTGTTATTCGGAATGATTGGGCGTAAAGAGTGTGTAGGCCGTAATCAAAGTTAATCATGAAACCTTAATGGCAATCATTAAGTCAATTTTTAATAACAAGTTACTAGAGTAAAAAAGAGGATTGTAGAATTTCAAGTGTAGAAATAAAATTCGTAGATTTTTGAAGGAATATCAAAAGCGAAGGCAACAATCTGGGGTTATACTGACGCTGATTCACGAAAGTCTGGGTAGCAACTTGGATTAGAGACCCAATTAGTCCAGACTGTAAACTATGAGCACTCATTTTTGGATTTTTGAATTCAGAAATTTAGCTAACGCGTTAAGTGCTCCGCCTGAGGAGTACAGCGGCAACGCTGAAACTCAAAGGAATTGACGGGGATTTATACCATTCGTGGAACATGTGCTTTAATTCGTAAATACGCGCAAAACCTTACCAATTTTTGAATGATTTTGTATTCTAGTGAAGCAATTCGTTATGTTAAAAATCACAAGTGCTGCATGGCTGTTGTCAGCTCGTGTCTTGAGATGTTAGGTTAAGTCCAATAACGAGCGAAACCCTTTTTCTTTGTTGTAAAGAGTAGGTTAGTCGACTGTATGAGTTGTGCCATTCTTATCGTTACTTAAAGAGTATTGCCTGCGATATGCGGGATGAAAGAAAGGATGACGTCAAGTCTTCATGGCCTTTATAGATTGGGCTAGTCACGTGTTACAAGGGCAGTCACAGTAAGTTGCATTAATGAGAATTGAAGCAAATCTTTAAAAGTTGTCGTAGTTCGAATTGTTTTCTGTAACTCGAAAACATGAAGTTGGAATGAATAGTAATCGTTTATCAGCAAGGAACGGTGAATCTTGTACCTAAATCTTGTACATACCGCCCGTCACATCGAGAGAGCTTGCTAAATTTGAAGACTTTGTTTATCACAAAGTTTTGAATTTGTTCATTTACTTTTTCGTAAGTGTTATTGTGCGAAACTTTGTTCTTAGGCAACGTTTAGAATTTAGAAAATTATTTTGATGAAGTCGTAACAAGGTAACAGTAGAGGAATCTGTTGTTGGAAAATTTCCTTTAGATTTTTTATATAGAATAACCGTTTTTTTAATTTAGCTCTTTTTATTCTCATTGAAGAGTAAGTAATTTCAACTTTACAACTCAACAGTTATTGCAATTTTGAAAACAAGATCCCATTTGAACTCTTTTTGTAGTTAAACTAGGTTGCGCTAATAATACTTGTACAAAAAGGGAAGATTAGTTTTGTTGAGTTATAAAGTTGTCGAAACAATATAAAGCGTTGTTTTTTGAGTATCAAAAGAAGACCTAGGCATAATGTAAAAGACGTAGCGTTATACGAAAAGCCATATGAAGAACGCGTATCTATGATCTATGGGTCTCTTTTAGTAAAAACTTTCTTTTTTGAATCATTGTACTGAGCAAATTGAAACATCTTATTAGCTCAAGGAATAAAAATCAACCGAGATTTCATAAGTAGCGGCGAGCGAAAGTGAACTAGAGTAAATCAAGACTATGATTAAAAACTTGAAAAAGTTTGCCTTAGGAGGTTATAGCCCTGTTGTTTTTAGTCTTAAAAACGAAGTAAAAAAGAAATTTAATTCTTTTTGAAGAATGGGGATCCATCCTCAAACTCTAAATACAATTTTATGACCGATAGCGATCAGTACTGTAAAGGAAAGGTGAAAAGAATCCTAGAATGGATGTGAAAAAGATCTTGAATTTTGTTACTCACGACTAATCGAAGTTTTGTTAATACAAGATTCCGATGTGCCTTTTGTATCATGCATTAGCGACTTTGTTGTTATAGCAAGCTTAAGTTGTTAAACGAAAGCAAAGTGAAAGCAAGTTTGAATAGAACAAGTTTAAGTTATTGCAATAAGACCCGAATCTAAGTGATCTAGTCATGAGCAGGCTGAAAGCATGTGAAAGCATGCGGGAGGGCCGAACTCATAGCTGTTGCAAAAGCTTGAGAAGACTTGTGATTAGGGGTGAAAGGCCAATCAAACTTAGTGATAGCTGGTTCTCTGCGAAAAATATTTAGGTATTGCGCAAAATTGGATTTATAAAAGGTAGAGCTCTTTTTAGACTAAGGAAGCTAATAACTTTACTGAATCTTGAAAAACTTCGAATGTTCATAATGAATTTTGCAGTCAGACTTTGGGTGCTAAGGTCCATAGTCGAGAGGGAAACAGCCCAGATCATTGGTTAAGGCCCTTAAAAGGTGTCTAAGTGAGAAAGAAAGTAAAAAAGTTTTGATAATCAGAAGGTGGGCTTGGAATCAGCCATTCTTTAAAAAATGCGTAATAGCATACTGATTAAAAGCTCATGCTTAAGCTTTTTTGCGTCAAAAATTCAGAAGGACTGATGACATCTGCCGAAACTATGAACCAACAATTTTGGTGGTAGCAGAGCGTTTTTGAATCGAAGAAGGCAATTTGAGAAAATTGACGAAGATAAAAAAGTGAGAATGCTAATATGAGTAGCGAAAAACAATGTAAAAAACGTTGTAGCCGAAAAATTTGAGGTTTTCTACATAAAGTTAGTCTGTGTAGAGTCAGTCGGTCTCTAAGAGATGAGTATGAAAATATTTCTCGATGAGGTTTTTTTTTGATAAAAACAAGACGTAAAGCGACAGATTGTGCAAGGTTTTGGTACGTTGTTTGGATTCTACCAAGGCCTTGTAAAATTTCAAGAAAAGTTTTATGTTTGATAATACCGTACTTAACCAACAAAGGAAAATAGATTAAAAAGATCAAGGCTTTTGAGATAACTATTCTTAAGGAACTCGGCAAAATAATTCTGTAACTTAGGAAGAAAGAATGCCTTTTTAAGTAAAGGTGGCACAAAAATGGGGATAGCGACAGTTTACTAAAAACTCAAGACTTTGCTAAATTTCAAATGACGTATAAGGTTTGATGCTTGCCCAATGCTGTAATGTTAAGTAAAAGTGTTGATGCACTTGAATCAAGCTTCAGTGAATGGCAGTCGTAACTCTAACGATTCAAAGGTAGCGAAATTCCTAGCCAATTAATTGTTGGCCTGCATGAATAGCATAACGACTTTCCCACTGTCTCAAGAATAGCCTCAGCGAAATTAGAATCTGCGTGAAGATACGCAGTGATAAAAGTAAGACGGAAAGACCCTATAGACCTTCACTATAGTTTTGCATTGTCACTGTTTCTTTTTTGTGTAGAATAGGTGGGTCGCTGTATAAAGTCTTAACGCTAGTTAATTACTAAGGCAATGATGAAATACCACTCTAAAAAGACAATATGACTAATTTTTTTTTCTAAAAAAAAAGTGCAAAATGTTTAGTTTAACTGGGGCGGTAGTCTTCTAAAAGGTAACGAAGATCTACAAAGGTAAACTCAGATTCAGTAGAAACGAATCTTAGGGTACAATCGCAAAAGTTTGCTTGATTGGAAGAGATACGTCTCGACCAAGGACTAAAGTCGGTGATAGTGATCCGGAAGTTTTCAATGGAAAAGTTTCCGCTCAAGGAATAAAAGGTACCTTAGGGATAACAGGCTAATGACTCTCAAGAGTCCTTATCGACAGAGTCATTTGGCACCTCGATGTCGACTCTTCACATCCTGAAGCTGGAGAAGGTTTCAAGGGTTCAGCTGTTCGCTGATTAAAGTGGAACGTGAGTTGGGTTTAGAACGTTGTAAAACAGTTTGGTCCCTATCTGCTTTTGTTGTGTGAAAACTGAAAAGATTTGCTTTTAGTACGAGAGGACCAAAGTGAAATAACCTATTGTTTGTCAGTTGTTTTCCAATAGCAAGCTGATTTGTTACGTTATTTTTGTATAACTACTGAAAGCATCAATGTAGGAAGACAACTTTTAAACGTGTTTTCAAAAATAAGTATCAGACTAGTACTTACTTTAGGCGACTTGTTGATATTGGTAACAATATAGCTAAGACGTACTAATGAGTTTTACCAAAATTATCAAAAAGTTTTTAGTCAAGCAAAAGTTAGCTTTAAAAATATAACAAAAAATTAGGTTATGCCTCAATTAGATTTAATGCATTTTTTTACACAGTTTTTTTGGTTTTCAATTGGGTTTACTTTTTTGTATGCTTATTTGTTGCACAATGTTGTTCCATTGATTGCCAAAAATCTGAAGTTTCGTCAAAGAAAGTTGGAGTTTTTGGCTAGAGATATAAACGAAGGAAAAGATGGTGTTTCGAATATTCTTGAAATTTACGACAATCTTGTTTCAAAGTCGTTTCAATTGTGGAGGGCTAACGTTTCAAAGTTAGCGAGTTACGGTCAGAATTGGTTTGATGGTAATGTCAAAAGACTAGATGAGTCTACGTTTGATTCTGCGAATCAAGAGTACTTGAAAACAGTTGGTGAAGCTGGTTACAGAAACCTGGTGATAAAATCTTTTGCTTGGAAAAATGGAAGATAAAAAATTTATGAGTTCGAAGTACGTTTACGGAGTCTTGCTGTTGTTCGTGATGTTGTCAAAAGAGTTTTTGGTCTTTAATGAAGAGGTTCTAGTTTTACTTGCTTTTTCAATTTTTGTCTATTTGTTGAGTAGTTATGGCAGTGAAATGATTTCAAATGAATTAGATTCCAGAAAAGACAAAATTTCAGAAGAGTTTGATCTTTATAAGAATTTGCAGGAGAAAACGTTTAGTCATCTGATCAGTTACCATAAAAAACAAAAGTTGTTGAGCTCTGAGATAAGAGATATTTTAGAGATTTCTAAATCTGAAATTGTCAACGTTGAAAAGTATTATGAAAATTTACTTCAAAATCAAATTGTTTTTAGTTTAGATGATAGGTTAAAAAGAATCTCAATAAATGAGAATAAAGCAAACGTAGCTCTCCAACGAGACATTTTCGTTAATCTGAAAGACTATCTCGTTCAGTCTTATTTGGTTGATGGCGAGAAAATGAGTAGAAAAAATCGAAAGGAGTTATTGAAAAGTTGTATCAGGCAGCTAGAGACTTCTCGTTTTTGATAAATCAACCAACTAAAGTTGATTGATTTTGAGTGTATAGCTCAGCGGTAGAGCATTTGGCTTTTAACTAAATAGTCGTAGGTTCGAATCCTGCTACACTTAATCATTTTTGGAGTCTCTAGTAGCTTAGTGGTAAAGCGTTTAGCTGTTAACTAAAAAATCATAGGTTCAAATCCTGTCTAGAGAGGCTCAAAAGCTACTTTGCGCTGATAGTTTAGTGGACAAAACCTCTACCTTCTAAGTAGATGATCGTGGGTTCAAATCCTGCTTAGCGTTAAGTTAGCGAGTATAAATTAATGGTAAATTGGTTGTCTTCCAAACAACTCATATGAGTTCGAATCTCATTACTCGCTTTTGGATTAACCATTTTCGAAAAAATCTGGGCCTGCTTGGTGGAATGGTAGACACGAGAGATTTAAAATTTCTTTCCTTTTTGGAGTATTGGTTCAAGTCCAATAGCAGGCAGAATGACAAGCAATAAAGATGACTAAACGTTTTAAATCTAAATTTCGCATATGTAAGAAATTGAATAAAAGCTACAATAACGTTTGGGGCATCCCAAAGGGTGATTTCTTAAGATGCGTAAGAGCTGAAAAAAAAAAGAAGCTTTCTGTATATGGCAGGTTGTTGAACGTAAAGCAATCGCTAAAGTTGTTTTATTGTAACATGAGCGAAAGGTGTTTTAAACGTAATCTAAAAAAATCAGTTCAATCTCCATTAACAACTTTGGATAGGTTTGTTAGTTTTTTAGAGAGTAGATTGGACGTTGTTTTATTTCGAAGTTGTTTAAGTCCTTCATTACATAAATCAAGGCAAATGATTAGTCATGGTTTGATAAAGTTAGATGGCAAAACAATAACTAACCCAGGCATCAAAGTAAACCAACTCCAATTGATTGAAATAAACAAAGATTTTTTGATAAAAAAGCTAGGTCTTGATTCAAGCCTGATTACTCTTGAAACAAATTTTGTCTCTAGATTTCTGCCAACCCATCTTGAAATAGATTACAAGACTTTAAGCATCATCTTTTTATGGGACCCTTCTTATAAAGACAGCTACTATCCAATCAAAGAAAATTACGAGGTAATCCAAAGATTCTACAAATGATGGAGGATTTTTTGATTATACTAACTCTACTCCTATTTTGAATTAACAACAAAAATTTTATGAACAATCAAATTGTATTACAGAGCGCTAAGCAGATTGGTGCTGGTTTAGCTACTATTGGGTTGGCTGGTGTAGGCGCGGGTATTGGAATCGTTTTTGCCGCTTTAGTGAATTCATTTGCTAGAAACCCATCTTTGAGACAGCAACTATTTGGTTTTACTATCTTAGGATTTGCTTTAACTGAGGCAATTGGTTTGTTTGCCCTTATGATGGCTTTCTTGATATTGTTTGGCTAGATTGCCGTGATAAACCAGCTATCAAAGCTGGTTTACACAAAGAGGGTGGCTGAGTGGTCAAAAGCGATAGGCTGTAAACTTATTGATTTTTATCTTCGCAGGTTCAAATCCTGCTCCTCTTAATGATCGAGACAAGGTGGGTATGATGAAATTGGTAAACATGTCAAGTTTAGGGCTTGATTAAGTAATTATTAGTGGTTCAAGTCCACTTGCCCATAACACAGCGAGATAGAGCAGTTTGGTTTAGCTCATCAGGCTCATAATTTGAAAATCGTAGGTTCAAATCCTACTCTCGCAAATCTTGATGGGTAAATGGCCGAGTGGTTTAAGGCGTCAGTTTTGAAAACTGAATTATTTGTAAAAGATAACATGAGTTCAAATCTCATTTTGCCCTAAGTCAGATAAAAAGAGACAAATGTTATTGATATTTGATAATTTGTATGAAATAAAACTGAGAGTTTTGTATCTTATTTTTTCTTTCGTATCCAATTTTTTTATTTCGTACATGTACTCTGAGACGTTGATGTACATTTGTGCGTTGCCGTTTATCGATAAATTTGATTCCAAAAAGTTCATGTTCACGAATTTGATGGAAGCTTTTTCAGGTTGTTTGTTGATTAGCCTGAATGTAGCATTGTTTTTTGTCATTCTTTTGTCGGTGATATTCTGTTTCGATTTTTTGAAACCGGGGTTGTATAAAAGAGAGTTTTTGGTTTTGAACAATTTTTTTAAGATAGGTTCTCTAAGTTTGCTTAGTTCGATAGTTTTTGTTTATTTTTGGATTCTCCCGAGTTTTATTGATTTTTTTGTAGCTTTTGAAAATTCAAAGTTGTTAGAGCTGACATTTGAAGCTAAAATAGTGGATTACCTACAATTGGTTTTTAAGTTGATGTTGTGGATAAATTTTGTATTCCAACTTCCTGGAGTTTTTTTTGTTCTGATTTGTCTTGGGTTGATAGAGTTCGATGTCCTTATACATAGACGAAAAGAGTGTATTTGTTTGTGTTTCGTTATAGGCGCTTTGATTTCGCCGCCTGATGTGTTTATGCAGTTGTTAATTGGCATGCCTCTATTGATATTTTTGGAAATCTCGATTTTGACGTTCATTCTTATTGAAGAATATGTTCTAGTTGGATTTGGAGAGTAGCTCGAATGGTAAGAGGGGGATTTGCTAAGTCCAAGCCTGCAAAATCGCAGAATAGGTTCAATTCCTATACTCTCCATGCTTAAAAAATACTTATGAGTTTTGAAAATCAGGTTGTTGAAACAAAACATTTAAAGAATTTTACTGTTAATTTTGGCCCTCAGCACCCGGCTGCTCACGGCGTGTTGAGGTTAGTGTTAGAGTTAAACGGTGAAGTGATTGAAAGAGCAGACCCCCATATCGGTCTATTGCATCGAGGTACTGAAAAATTGATAGAAAATAAAACTTATTTGCAAGCTTTACCTTATTTTGACAGGCTGGACTATGTTTCTATGATGGTAAATGAACATGCTTATTCGTTGGCAGTTGAAAAGCTGTTGCAGTGTGAAGTTCCAATAAGAGCTCAGTACATACGAGTGTTGTTTTCTGAAATAACCCGAATTTTGAACCACCTACTGGCGGTGTGTTGTCATGCGATGGATGTTGGGGCTTTGACCCCTATATTGTGGGGTTTTGAAGAACGAGAAAAGCTAATGGAATTTTACGAACGAGTTTCAGGTGCTAGAATGCATTCAGCCTACGTTAGACCAGGCGGTGTATCTCAAGACCTGCCCTTAGGTTTATGCGAAGACATATATCGATTTGCAGAACAATTCAGTTCACGAATCGATGAATTAGAAGAGTTGTTAAGTGATAATCGAATTTGGAAGCAACGTTTGGTTGACGTTGGTGTGATCACGCACGAGCAAGCATTGGATTGGGGTTTGACTGGCCCACTTTTAAGAAGCACTGGTTCAGCTTGGGATCTTAGAAAAACGCAACCTTATGATGTTTACGAAAGACTTGATTTTGAAATTCCGGTCGGGACCAAGGGCGATTGTTACGATCGTTATTGTATTCGAATCCAAGAAATGCGAGAAAGTTTAAAGATTATCTTGCAATGCGTAAACGATATGCCTAAAGGTAGCGTGAAGTCTGATGATCGAAAAATTTCACCCCCTTCAAGACTCGATATGAAAAATTCGATGGAAGCTCTCATACACCACTTCAAACTTTACAGTGAAGGGTATTATGTTCCAAAAGGGGAGTCGTACAGTGCTGTTGAGCACCCTAAGGGTGAATTTGGCGTTTCTATCATCTCTGACGGGTCAAATAAGCCTTATAGATGTAAAATTAAGGCCCCTGGTTTTATACATCTTCAAGCTTTGGATTTCATGGCTCGCGGCCACTTATTGGCTGATGTGGTTACTATAATTGGTACGTTAGACATAGTTTTCGGAGAAATTGATCGATAGGTTCATGAAAGAAAGTGACTTTCTTTCATGGTGTAATAGTTTAATAGAATAACGTCTTGATTTTTAAGAATCCGGAAAATGCAAGTTAAAGCCTTGTTTACACCTTAAGTTTAAAATTTGATTATGCAATATACTCTTCAGCCTTTTTTTTTTACGTCTCTTTTTCTTAATAGTGTGTCTTACTGTGACTATAGCCATCCTTACCAGGTCTCTTTTCAAGACCCAGCAACTCCAGTTATGGAAGGTGTCATATCTTTGCATCACGATTTGTTATTTTTGCTAACTATAATTGGAATATTTGTTGGTTGGGTTTTATGTAGAGCTACTTTCATGTTTTCTCATACGCGTAATTCAGTCCCTTCGGATGTTACGCATGGTGCGACTATCGAAGTGGTTTGGACTGTTACGCCAAGTCTTATACTAATGGTGATTGCGATTCCTTCGTTTGCTTTGATATACTCTATGGATGAGGTGATTGATCCAGCTGTAACGTTGAAAGTTCAAGGTTTTCAATGGTATTGGGTTTATGAGTATTCTGATTATGCAGATAAAGATGGTAACGCTATTAGTTTTGAGAGTTACATGGTATCTGAAGATGACCTTGAAGAAGGTCAATTGAGGTTGTTAGAGGTTGACAATCGTGTAGTTTTACCAACGAATACCCATTTGCGAGTTTTGGTTACAGCTTCTGACGTTTTACATTGTTGGGCCGTTCCTTCTTTGGGTGTAAAGATTGATGCTTGTCCTGGTAGGTTGAACCAAGTTTCGATGTTTATCAAGCGTGAAGGCGTGTTTTATGGGCAATGTAGTGAAATTTGTGGTATCAACCACGGTTTTATGCCTATAGTTGTAGAAGCAGTCCCTGTTGAAAGATACGTTAGTTGGGTAGCGGCGCAAACTGAGTGCGAAAATTGGCTTGTGGATAAGATAACAGCCATTCAAAATTTGAATCAGGGTTCTAAAAGGTAGGCGATATGACAATTGGTTTTAGTCAGATTCTGCTAGTTTTGGTCATTGGAATTCTGTTGTTTGGAAATTTATCAAACGTTCTAAAAGAAGTAGCTCAAGGAATAAAATTGTTTCAAGAGATCTTAAAAAAATAGTGAACATTATACAAAAATAATTCAAATGGCAAATTCTAATTTGGTTCAACGCCACCCGTTTCATTTGGTTGATCAAAGCCCTTGGCCCTTTTTGGCTGGTATGTCTTCGTTAGCAATGACAACTGGCTTCGTCATGTACATGCATTGTTATCAAGGAGGGTTTGTTGTTTTTGGTTTTGGGTTTATCTCATTACTTTTCACTTTTTTTGTTTGGTGGAGAGACGTTGTTCGAGAAGGTACGTTTCAAGGCCACCACACAAAAGCAGTTCAAGATGGATTGACTTGGGGAATGATTCTTTTTATAGCTTCAGAAGTGATGTTTTTCTTTGCATTTTTTTGGGCTTTTTACGCTTCTTGTTTATCACCGGCCATCGAAATTGGTGGCGTTTGGCCGCCACCAGGAGTTGATGTTTTAAACCCTTGGGAAGTTCCATTTTTGAATACGTTGATTCTTTTGGTATCAGGCGCGACTTGTACTTGGGCTCATGATGCTATGATCAGCGGTGATAGGACGGGGGTTTTACATGGATTACTCTTGACTGTCTCGTTGGGTGCGGTGTTTACGGCTTTGCAAGGGGTCGAGTATCTGGATGCTAACTTTACCATTTCAGACGGCATTTATGGTTCAACGTTTTTTTTAGCGACAGGTTTTCATGGTTTTCATGTTTTGATTGGTTCAACATTTTTAGTGGTTTGCCTGATAAGAGCGAATAATCATCATTTCACGAGACAGCATCACTTTGGGTTTGAAGCTGCTGCGTGGTATTGGCATTTTGTAGATGTCGTTTGGTTGTTTTTGTTTGTGTCCATATATTGGTGGGGCGGGCTCTAAAACTAAAACCCTTTGTTACTGTTAAAATGACAAAGGGTTTTAGTTGAGAAAAAAAAAATCATTTTTTATGCCTACGATAGAACAACTAAAGAGACGTTGCAGAAGCAAAAAAAGTTCTTGTAGTAAAACGCCAGGATTGCAAAAAAATCCCCAAAAAAAAGGCGTTTGTATCAAAGTGTACACGAAAACACCCAAAAAACCTAATTCTGCTATACGAAAAGTGGCTAGGGTAAAATTAAGTGGCGGTTTAGAGTTCATTGCTTATGTACCAGGAGAAGGGCATAATCTCCAAGAGCATTCGGTAGTGTTGGTAAGGGGTGGTCGAGTCAAAGATTTGCCTGGTGTTCGATACCATTTAGTAAGGGGTAAATACGATTTACAACCGGTTCAGAATCGTTTTCAGCGACGATCAAAATACGGCGCAAAAAAAAACTAAGAGTTATGTTGACAAAGCACGAAATAAAAAGTTTTTTAGTTTTAAATTTTTTGAAATCTCATCTATCTAGTGGAAAAAAGCAGTTGTCAGAGATGACGCTTCAAAAGGCTTTATCTTTTTTAAAAAAGATAAAAAAAGAGCATCCTGTTGGCATCGTTTATTCAAGCGTTCAGATTGTCAAGCCTCTCTGTGAAATAAAAACTCTTAGAATCGGAGCGTCAAATTACAAAGTTCCAGTTGAAATTCACCCAATTCGGCAGAGGTCTTTAGCCATAAGATTTTTGGTGTCAAATTCATTTAAGCGAAACGAGAGGTGTGCCTCGCAACGATTAGCCATGGAAGTTTTTGATAGTGTATCTTTATCTAGTCAAAGTTTGAAAAATTGTGACGAATTTCATAAGCTTGCTGAGGTTAATAAAGTTTACATCCAATATAGAAATTGAGATATTATGAGATCGCTTTGGAAAAAGCCGTTTGTTGATAAGCGTATTTTACAGAAGTTTGAAAATTTGAAGATGAACAAGGAAAACAAAGTCCCAATAGAAATAACTTGTAAGAGTTCAGTCGTGTTTCCTTGTTTTGTAGGAATGACTTTTCGCACTCTGAATGGAAAAAAATTTGCGAATTTTCTTGTAGATGAGGCTATGGTTGGTCACAAACTCGGAGAATTTGTAACTACAAAAAAGCACCCAATTAGAAAAAAAAAGTGAACAATGGGACAAAAAGCCAATGTAAATGGTTTGCACCTAACCAATAAAAAAGATTGGAACTCGACTTGGTATGCTGTAGAAAAAGATTGTAGTGCCTTATCATCAGAAGACTTGACTTTGTTTAACTACCTAAAGTCTTGCGAAGAGCTAGGTACAGATTTACCAATTTTGAGAATGAGATTGTGTAGAATTTCAAGAGATTTGATCATCGATTTGCAATTGGCTTTTGAGAAGCAAACCAATTCAGACGAAATTCTAAAAAGATTGGCTGTTAACGTAAAGATACTTTTCCCGCAAAGTTTTAACCGAATTTTTATTATCTCAAAATCCTTGAGATTACAAGAGTTAAAGATTGATGCAATTTATTTATCGAGAAAAGTAGCAAATTTGTTAGAAAATCGAGTTAAGTTCAAAAGTTACATGGTTAGAACCTTAGCAACTCAAACGCGTGAAATTTGTAATGGCGTCAAAATACTTTGTAAAGGACGGTTAAATGGTGCTGACATGGCTGGGAATGATTTTTTGCTTTTAGGGTCAATACCATTTCAAAGCTTTAAAGCAAAAATAGATTATGGTTTTTCGGTTGCTAATACCGCAAAAGGTCTTTTAAGTGTTAAAGTTTGGGTTTGTAGTAAGTAAAAGCATGTTGTTTCCAAGAAAGACAAAATATAAAAAGATGCATAAGAGGGACCGCTATAGGAAAGAGTACGCGGCTATTCGATTGGCACGGGGTGAATTTGGTATAAAAGCCTTGTCATCGGGTAGGTTGAGCGCAAAGCAACTAGAATCGTGTCGAAAGGCTATGATCAAAAAAATGCGACGAATTGGCAAGATCTTGTTTCGTATTTTCCCGGATGCAGCCATCACGTCAAAGCCAGCAGAAGTTCGTATGGGCAAAGGCAAAGGTTCTCTTGACTATTGGTGCTCAAATGTGAAATCCGGCAGAGTTTTGTTTGAATTTCAAGGCGTCTCCAGGTCTGCAGCTTTTGAGGCTGCTAAACTTGCTAGCGTGAGACTACCAGTGAAAACAAAGTTTGTCATTTAAAAAAAAAAAGAGGAAATGATACAGAATAGGAGTTTTTTGAAATTAGCAGACAACTCAGGAGCCAAAATCTGTCAATGCATCAAAGTTTTTGCAACAAGCAAAGTCGTGTTAGGTTCTTGCATTCTAGTGAGCGTAAGACAAACAAAACCTCAAACTAGAATCAAGAAAGGCGAAATGTTTAAGGCTATAATTGTCAGAGCAAACAAAATTTACCCCAGAAGCAATGGTCTCTATTTGAGATGTTTTGAAAATTCGATAATTTTGTTGAATTCAAAGGAAGAATTTTACGGAACAAGACTAATTGGCCCAATAACTAATGAACTTCGTAAAAAGAAATTGACAAAGATTTTATCTTTAACTAACTCGATTGTTTAAAAATTTAGCATGAGCAGATTAAAAAATTGGTACAAGAACGTCGTTAGGTCAGACCTAGTATACAAAACTAACGTAAAGAATCTTCACGGTTTACTTCGTCTAGATAACGTTGTTTTGAAAAGTACGATAAACACTAGCGTAAACGAGTCAAAAGATATACTTTTTGGGTTAGTTTTAGTAGAACTTTTATCAAGTCAAAAGGCTAAGCTTTTGCGAACTAAAAAATCCGTAGCAGCTTTTAAGACTAGAAAGTTTGTTCCCTTCAGTTCTAAGGTTACCCTCAGAAAGAACTCTCACTGCTATTTAGACTTTTTTGTTTCTGTTGTTTTGCCAAGAGCCGCTCAAGTAAAAGAAATAAGCAAAAATTCAGTTGGTGTTGGAGAAAATTCACTCAGTCTAGGATTAACAAACTTGACAATTTTTCCTCAATTAAATAAAGAATCAGACCATTTGCCTAAGGACGTAGGTATTACTTTGACTTTAAATTTTTGCTTGTCGAAGAATCAATTTCAATTGCTTGGTTTATTGAGCCAATTTCAATTCCCTGTGAAGCTTTGATGTTTGAACATTGTTTCATCAATTTGGGACTTTAGTTTAGTTGGTAAAACGCTAGCTTTGCAAGTTAGATATCAGGAGTTCAAGTCTCCTAAGTTCCAATTATCACAGGCTTATTTTATGAAACGCAGAAATTTGAAAGATTTTCAGAAACGAGTTTTTTTCAAAAAGTTTGAGCTAATGTCTCTTCAGTCTAAGCTATCTAAACGTTTGACTAGGAAATTTTTTGAAAGTTTTTATGTCAGTCAAGATCTTAAAATCAAAAATCGTTGCACTTTAACCGCTAGAGCCAAGGGTGTTTCCTCAGACTTTCGTGTCTCGCGAATAAAGACTAGGGAGTTAGCACTTAATGGTCTTATCAATGGTTTAAAAAAGGTCTCTTGGTAGATTATAGATAACTTAAGATGACAACTTTTTTGCCTCTTTAGTTTAATGGTTAAAACAATTGCTTTGTAAGTAATGGATTTCAGTTCGAGTCTGAGAAGGGGCTGGCATTTATAGCTCAATGGACAGAGTTTCAGGTTTCGACCCTGAAGATGTAGGTTCAAATCCTACTAAATGTTTACAAACAAGGCCCTTTTCGTCTAATGGTTAGGACGTTACTCTTTCACGGTATCAATGTGGGTTCGAGTCCCATAAAGGGCAGCAACACCGGCTGTAGCACCACGCTTTAACTTACTTACTTAGTTTTTCCAGACTCTGAGTAAAGTTATTTTATAAAAGTTTGTGGGTTAAAACGCGGTACTAATGCTGGAATGGAAGGATTTGAACCTTCGAATATTAGTATCAAAAACCAATGCCTTGACCTCTTGGCAACATTCCAGTTTGGTTTAGATCTAGATAGACTCGAACTATCCACCTCGCACTTATCAGGCGCGTGTTCTAACCTACTAAACTATAGATCTCAAGAAAAACCTTGGGAATCAATCTTTTGATTCCCAAGGGCTAGAAAAATTAAAGACCCTAAACTCTTGGCTCAACTCCAATGGTTCAGAAATTACTCTTTTTTGACTATCATCATATCGAACTTCAACATAACCAGAGAGAGGAAAATCTTTTCTAAGAGGATATCCTTCAAAACCATAGTCAGTCAAAATGCGCCTTAGATCTGGATGGCCTTCTACATAAATACCATTCATATCCCAGACCTCTCTCTCTAACCAATTAGCTGATTGATGCAGATCGACAATTGAATTTACTGGCGTAAATTCATCAACAAAAGTTTTGATCTTTATTCGGCAATTATATTTTGGGCTTAACAAACAATAAACTAACTCAAATCGACTGTCTCTGGCTGGGTAATCAACAGCAAAAATGTCAATCAAAACTTTGAATAAACAATTTTCATGATCTCTTAAAAACAAAAGCACGTTTCTCAAATTCAAAACGTCAACTTCAATAATCAACTCGTCTCTGAATTGACTTATATCTAACGTGTGGGTTATCAAAGTCATTTCAAGAAATTCTTTAAAGTTTTTATTCATACTTTTCTCGTCATTTATTTGGCTAACCACCTTAAAACATTTTGGTTTCTTTTGATTTTTTTCTGTAACTGAAGAATCCCATATAACAAAGCTTCAGCTGTGGGCGGGCATCCCGGCACGAAAACATCAACAGGCACTATTCGATCGCAACCCCTAACCACCGAATATGAGTAGTGGTAATACCCACCTCCATTCGCGCAACTTCCCATTGAGAGAACCCACCTTGGCTCAGGCATTTGATCATAAACTTTTCGCAGAGCCGGCGCCATTTTGTTCGTAAGAGTTCCAGCAACAATCATCATGTCTGATTGTCTTGGACTAGCTCGGAAAATTATACCAAATCGATCTAAATCATATCTGCTAGCCCCAGCATGCATCATTTCAACTGCACAACAAGCTAACCCAAAAGTCATCGGCCACAACGAACCTTTTCTTGCCCAATTCAACAAATCATCCACTTTTGAGACTACAAACTCTAATCTGTTTGACATTTTGATTATTCTACAATAAATCAAGGAAACGAAGACTTGAACTTCGAATGATAGTTTTGGAGACTATTGTTTTGCCAATTAAACTATTCCCTTATTTGCATAAAAATTTCGAATTTTCATGCAAATTTGAAATACTAATGCAAATTTATTGCATCACTCAAATATAAACAAGTTAAAGTAGTCCAAACGTAAGCTTGTAAAAAGGCGATTGCTAATTCTAAACCTGTTATCGCGATGATAACAAGCATAGGGAACAATTGAATTATGTAAAAAACCCCTCCAGCTGCTATCATTTTCCAAGCAAAAGTCGCTAAGATCTTTAGCAACGTGTGTCCAGCCATCATATTAGCGAATAAACGAACAGCTAGGGCGACTACTCTAAAAACGTACGAAATCAACTCGATTGGTACTAATAAAGGTGCTAAAGCTAAGGGAGCGCCAGGAGGCAAAAACAAACTGAAAAAATGCAACCCATGTCGTTTTAAACCAATGATATTCAAACCTAAAAAAGTTGTCATGCCTAAAGCGAAAGTGAATATCAAATGACTCGTAACAGTAAAAGTGTAAGGAACCATGCCTAAAATGTTGGCAAAAAATATGAAAACAAACGTAGTGAATATGAAAGGAAAAAACCTAGAACCTTTGTCTCCTAAAGCTTCATGTAACATTCCTTGAACGAATTCATACATCATCTCTGAAAGACTTTGCCATCTGTTTGGCGCTATTGTGCTTTCAAACGTCGTGACGTGGAAAAAACAAACCACTATGAAAATTGTTAAAAACAAAAATAAGCTAGAATTTGTGAAAGCAAATTTGCTACCCAAAACAAAACAAAACACTGGCACAATCTCAAATTGTTCTAAAGGTGAATACAACATGACTCATTTTTTATCAAGCTAAAAGTGGACTTGAACCACTATCAAAAGATTTGCAATCTTTTACATTACCATTATGTTATCTAGCCAAGTTTCTCGAAAACTTCTGCGGGGAGAAGGACTTGAACCTTCATAAATCTCTCTACTACCACCTCAAGATAGCGTGTCTGCCTATTCCACCATCCCCGCTATCAGAAAAGCTCAAGTTAAACTCTTCGACTTTTTGGTAACTTGCAACCACCATGAGCCGTTTTTGTTGTATCTTGTATTTTCAAAACTTGAATGTTTTCCATCAAAAAACTTTTTATACAAGCTTCTCTACCATCCCCAAAACCATTCAGACGAATATAAACTCTTTTTAAGCCAACCCTAAAACATTTTTGAGCCAACATCGAGCTTACAACTTGAGCGGCATAGTAGGTTGACCTCTTTTGACCTTTTAACCCATTTGAACCCCCAGACCCCGCCACAAGAACGTTACCTCTCAAATCAGTCACACAAATCAGGGTATTATTGAATGTCGATCTTACGTGAACAACCCCTACCCTGTTTGCGGGTGAACTCTTTTTTAACATATCAATCTAATTTTCAAAACTAAGCCAAGAAGGACTTGAACCTACAATGAGCCCATTATGAGTGGGCCATTTTAACCATTAAATTATTGGCTTGAAAGTTTCTTGAAAAATCAAGAAACCTTTTTTCGAATCGATTTCAGACCTCTATGGCTCTTTATGGCTATCAGGCGACTCACATTTGATTGAACTTCTTTTTTGAGAGCGGCTTCAATAATCAAATTTTTTGTTTCTAGCAATCTTAACAAATTTATCACATGAAATTGTGATAAATCTCTTATCTTACAATCTCTTCCTATCTTTAGCCTGTTACAAATGATATCTATTTGATGATGATTAAGCCCTGAAATATTTGTCAAAGCAATACGAACTTGTTTTTTGCTATCAAGCATCTTCCCAAAAAGTTGTATCATAAAGTCTTATTTTTGTTTTCCTGCCTTAATATAAACAAACTCACCTTCGTATCTAATACCTTTGCCTTTGTAAGAATCAGGCGAACGAATTGACCTGATTTGACGAGCAATCAAACCAACTAATTCATCACTAAATCCTTTGATCAAAATCAAAGTTGGACGTAGACATAAAATGACAACACTTCGCGGTACTATAACTAGGACATCCTTTGACAAACCCACTTTTATCAACAAAACTTGAGAATTTCTTGACTTATCAAAGTAACACCAAGCTCTGAAGCCAATACCGATAAGACTCAATTTCTTTTCATGAAACTTTCCCAAACCATCAAAGATTCTGTCTCTTCGAAAACCAAAACTCTCGCGGTGTCTTGACACACCCTTGATTTTTGCGGCGTTCAGCACAACACGCCCTTTCCGGTTTAGAAAAATCAGAAAGTCTTCGTGTCGAAATATTGACTCATCACTCGAAAAAATTTCACACTTCATAACTAATAAACTTTGAATAAACACTCGCCACCAATGCCTTTGCTAAAAGCCTCATCACTCGTGAGCACGCCAATCTTAGTACTCAAAATACAAACTCCCACTCCATTCCAAGCTTTTTTCAAAATCTTTTGTTTTGAATGAATTCTTAACCCAGACTTGGATTGGAATTCGATAGCTCGTATTGAAGCGTTGTCATTAACGTATTTCAATAACACGTGACATTTAGTATGATGACCACTTCTTTGCTTAAAAAAACCTCTTATAAACCCTTCTCGGATTAGAATCTTCAAAGCTTGTTCAAGCATTTTTGAATGCGAACAAATCACTGCATTAGCTTTAACCATATAACCATTCGTTATATGGTTCAACCCATCAATAAGTGTTTTCATTGAATTCAACCTTTTTTATTAAACCTACTATTGAATTTAATTGTCCTTTTGTCACTAAAAAAAGACCTAGACAAAATTTCTGAACTAAATCTCCACGACTTATGAGAACGCACGTCGATAGTCAACTTTTCGTAAGACTTTTCATACAAAAAATCAGTCAACATGGCAGACCCATCTGTTAACTGAAGCCAAACTTTTTTATGGTTTTTAAAACTTGTTTTCATTACTAACCTTATAAGACAAAATTTCAACTAACAAAAGACCTTGTTGTTCGAACACTGAACACACTTCGTTATTACAAAAGTTCAGAGTTTTGGTTAAACTTAAACCGCTTAATTCTGTCAAAACATTTGACCATGATTCGTCTTTATCAAACTTCATATCGGCTTTCGAAACTCCTTCCAAAAACCGACCCCAGCTATACAAAAACAAGGGTCTAAAATTCCTATCCACCTTCGACAAGTCTGAGAAATGAACTTTTTCAGCATCTTCATTGTACAACACTACAATTTTTCCCTTTAACAAACTCAACTTAGTTTCAGGAGACAAGCCTGAGAAAAACGCAAGCTTTTTACAATTTCTAAAGCTTATCAATCTAACTTTTAAACCCATACACCTGAGTTCTTTTTGCAACTCAATTCGTTCATAAGAATCACACGACTTTAATTGACCAATAAAGAAAAAATTCAACTTACTCAAGTTTTCTGTTAACCACTTGCTCTCTGATAAATACTTTTTGTCTTTATAATTCATATGCTTGATTTCTTTGCGGCGAATAGTGAGATTTGAACTCACGACTTTTAAAATCACAATTTAATGCTCTGACCCCTGAACTATATTCGCCATGGTCTTAAAAATCGTTCATTTTCGTAAGTTGGATTCGAAAACAAAAACGATCCTCGAAGACAACTTCAAAAGAGTTTTATGCGTTTTCTTGTGAATGTTTCTTTGAGAAAAATTGACTATCCCCAGTTTGGTGTTAAAAGATTCCACATGCAGAATCAACGTTTTGTAATCTTGAACTTTAACAAAGTTGGTTGCTGACAAAAACCCAACCAACCCACCAGCTCCAATCGCAAACCCTTTTTTTGTCTCATTCAAAACCCGCGCTTTTAAAAAAGTCTTCAAATCGCATTTTTCTTTTAAAATCTTTGCTAATTCATCATTCATTTTTACGATCCCACATGAGTCGACTTCATCATAGGGCGTTTCAAGATTTTTCAATTTGAAAAGAATGAAATCAGGTGTTTTTCTAACTGAATTAAAACTAGAAATCTTCAAGTCATACTTGCATCCAAAATCAAAACAGTTTTTGCCATTGTCTTTAGTTTGACTCTCAAAAAGCCGATTTTCAGAAAAACCATAACAAGGCAAAGTTAACTTGAAATCTACCAAACATCTACTTAACGCTTTATCGTCGTTTTTAAACATAAATTTCACAAAATCAAAGTCGGGGTGGCAGGATTTGAACCTACGAATTTCTATACCCAAAACAGATACGATGACCAAACTACGCGACACCCCGAAGAACACTCAAACAAAATCACTTCATTTGAATGAACTCACAAAATTTGACATGAATTGGTGCAACTGAGCATCGAGTTCAGAGCTAATAGTCTTTTTGGTACTAATTTCGCTTAATATCGAAGAACCTTGTTGACTCAAAGCTGAAATCAACGATTTTTCAAAAGCCCCAATCCGTGATATCTCTAACTTGTCTAGATAACCTTTGACACCAGCGAACAAAATACATGTCTGTTGTTCAACTGTTAAAGGCGAAAATTGAGCTTGCTTTAGCAATTCAGTTAATTTTGAACCTCTGTTTAACAAGTGCTGAGTAGCAGCATCTAAGTCAGAGCCGAACTGCGCGAAAGCTGCAACTTCTCGATATTGAGCTAACTCTAATTTCAATGTACCAGCAACTTGTTTGATTGCTTTAATCTGAGCTGCAGATCCAACCCTACTAACGGATAATCCAACGTTCAAAGCTGGACGAACTCCTTTATAAAACAACTCGGTCTCCAAGAAAATCTGACCATCGGTAATCGAAATCACGTTAGTTGGAATATAGGCCGACACATCGCCAGCTTGTGTTTCAATGACTGGCAAGGCAGTAAGCGAACCCAAACCGGCTTCTTTACCCATTTTAGCTGCTCTCTCTAACAACCTTGAGTGCAAATAAAAAACGTCGCCTGGATAAGCTTCTCGCCCTGGGGGTCTTCTTAACAATAAAGACATCTGACGATAAGCTACTGCTTGCTTACTCAAATCATCAAATATAACCAAAGAATGCATACCGTTGTCTCGAAAATACTCGCCCATTGTTGTCCCAGTATAAGGGGCTAAAAACTGAAGAGGCGCAGCGTCTGAAGCTGTTGAAGCGACAATTATGGAATATTTCAAAGCTCCAGCACCCTCCAAAATCTTTGTAACCTGAGCGACAGTAGACCTTTTTTGCCCAACAGCGACATAAATACAATACAACTTGTTGTTCTCATCTCCAGCATCGTGCATTGATTTCTGATTTATAATCGCATCGATAGCAACTGCGGTTTTTCCTGTTTGCCTATCACCGATAATCAATTCTCTCTGACCTCTACCAATCGGGACTAACGCATCAACCACTTTTAAACCAGTCTGCATTGGCTCATGCACCGATTTTCTAGGAATAATGCCCGGGGCCTTTATCTCCACCCTTGCGCGTCGACTGCTTGTTATAGGACCTTTTCCGTCTATAGCTACACCTAAACCATCAACAACCCGACCAAGCAACTCTTTACCTACGGGAACATCGACGATAAAATTAGTTCGTTCAACAATATCGCCTTCTTGAATCAGCCTATCGTTACCAAAGATTACAACCCCCACATTATCATCTTCAAGGTTCAACGCCATTCCTTTTATACCTGAATTAGGAAATTCACACATTTCACCAGCTTGAATCCCTCCCAACCCGTATATACGAGCAATCCCGTCACCTATGCTTAAAACTCTCCCAATTTCGTCTATGTTAACGTCTGAATAATAATTTGCTAATCGTTCTTCAATAATACCCGTAAGCTCCACTGCTGAAAACGCCATAAGTACTTTTTATGATTTTTAAACTACCTAAGAGAAGATTTGAACTTCTGACCTGAAGATTTTCAGTCTTTCGCTCTACCACTGAGCTACTTAGGTACTGAACAAAATTTTGATGAAATCAAAATTGTAGCTTATGAAATCAAATACACAAAAAAATAACACTATTGTGCAAAATCAAAGCCAAGGGGCTTGGCCAAATAAAAAACATCATCAAAAATAAACTGGAAAGAGACAAAAATACCGAGTTTTCTTTTGACATTACATTGAGATTGCCGACTCTAGTCGAAGAATCAAAAAACATCAACTTTATCATTCGCAAGTAATAAAAAGAAGCTATAACACTAGTCATCACACCAACAATTGCTAAGAAATACATGCCCATGTTAATGGCTGAAATGAATACAAACATTTTACTGAAAAAACCAGCTAACGGCGGAATCCCACACATCGAAAACATCACTACAGCAAACGAAAAAGCAAGTTGCGGATTTGAAACAAATAAACCAGCCAAATCGTCTACGTACTTTATTTTGCTTAAACATTTTTGACTTCTTATAGACAAAAGAATTGCAAAAGTTGAAATAGTCATGATAACATAAATCGTTACATAAAAAAGACTCGCGTAAATTCCTTCCACCGACCCAGAGCTTACACTTACAAGAACGTAACCAATGTGACCTATGCTACTATAAGCTAAAAGCCTTTTGATTTTTTTTTGCCAAATTGCACCAAGTGTTCCCACGACCATGGATAAGATTGAACACACGATCAAAATCTCTTGCCAAGGCAACAAAAGGTTGTAAAAGACATACGAAAACAACCTAATCAACAGACTTAAAATCGCTATCTTCGGGACAATCGAAAAGAAAGCTGTTACAGAAGTTGGAGCTCCTTCGTAAACGTCTGGGGACCAAAAATGAAACGGTGCCACCGATAACTTGAACAACACCCCCGCAAGGATGAACAAAATCCCTATGAGAATCGCATTACTTATTTCAAAAGTTGTTGTTCTCTCAATCGTTGAAAATACTTGAAATAGCTGCTGATAATTAGTCGTACCTGTAAAACCGTAAACAAGAGAGCAACCAAACAGTAGCAGCCCGGAAGAAAGCGCGCCTAAAACAAAGTATTTCAAGCCTGACTCGGTCGAAAATTCCGAGCCCCTTTTCAAAGAAGCTATTATGTACATGCAAAAACTCTGTAATTCAATTGCCAAATACATAGCGACTAAGTCATAAGAAGAAACAACTAACATCATCCCAGCCACCGCCACAAGCATCAAAATAACGTATTCAAAACAGTTCAAATTCTCAAATTTACCATAATCTAGGCCTAATAAAAGAGTCACTATTGCTGAAATCAACACTACCCCTTTCACAACAATAGCAAAATCATCGAAAATCAACAAGTTGTTAAACCCAATTGCACTATGGATTGGATTCAAAAAGTTTAAGAGCAGGGCAAAAAACAAAATGTGGACTCCAAGCCAAACTACATTTCGAACCAATATTGGATAGCCCATATCGGGAGAAGTGCTGTAGCTGACTGAATAAACTATAAAAAAATTTATCATAACAAAGATGAAAATTTCTGGTATTCCAACAACCCAATCTATGTCAAAATTAAATTCCATAACCACTTGCTTCTCTAAATCAGTACATTTCCAAAATATTGGAAACACTTACATGCATTACGTCTAAGAAAACTTCAGGATAACAACCCATCCATAAAGTACAAACGACTAACGGACTCAATACGGCAAACTCTCTTTTGTTGATGTCGAAGTAATTAGACACATAAACGACCCTCAGTTGCCCAAACAAAATTCTATTACATAACCAAAGAGAATATGCGGCACTTAAAACCATTCCCAAAGAAGCTATCAAAGAAACTAAAGTGTTACTATTAAAGGCACCGACCAACGTCAAAAATTCACCCGAAAAACTGCTCATTCCCGGAAAACCTAAATTGGCTATCGAAAAAAACAAAAAAAGAATAGAATAAACCGGCATCATTTGGCAAATCCCTGTGTAGTATTTGATCATTCTCGTATGGTGCCTATCATACAAAACCCCAATACATAAGAATAATGCACTAGACACGAAGCCGTGGCTTAACATGATTAACAAACTACCTTCGATACCTTGTAAATTCAGACTGAAAATTCCAATCGTTACAAACCCCATATGGGCAACCGAAGAATACGCTATTATCTTTTTCAAATCAATTTGTCTTAAGGTTGTGATAGAAGTATAAACAACAGCAATAACGCTTAGCGTATAAACCAAAGGAGTGAAATACAAACTACCCGAAGGGAATAAAGATAAAGAAAATCGTAAAAGACCATAAGTACCCATTTTCAACAAAATCCCAGCTAAAATCACTGAGCCGGCTGTAGGAGCCTCCACGTGAGCTTCTGGTAACCAAATATGAAAAGGTACCATAGGCACCTTAACTGCAAAAGAAGCAAAAAATGCAATCCATAAAACCAACTGCCTCTTCTCAGAAAACGGAGCAGACAACAACAATTGGAAATCTGTCGTGCCTGCTTCGAAATATATCAAAAATATAGCTAATAACATCAGCACTGACCCAATCAGAGTGTAAATGAAAAATTGGTAAGCGGCTTTGATCTTTCTCGTTCGAGATCCCCAAATCCCAATTACAAAAAACATTGGTATCAAAATACTCTCAAAAAATACATAGAAAACGAGAACATCTAGCGCTGAAAAAACAAAAATCAATAAGCAACCCATCGACAAAAAACAAACATAATATTCCTTCTCAAATTTTGTTACCGAATCCCAGCTTGTTAATATGCATGTTGAAATCAAAAATGTACTTAAAATTACGAAAAATACCGAAATTCCATCAACACCAATAAACAAGTGAAGATTCAAAGATGGCAACCACTCCAAGTATTCCAAAAATTGAAACTTTGACGTTGAATTATCGAACAAAACAAACAAAAAAATGGAATAAACAAACGCAAGAAGAGAACTAACGAAAGCACACCACTTTATGGCATTTACTTGATTCTTGGGCAATCCTAAAACAATCATGATTCCAATTAGTGGTATCAATATCAACCACGACAAAATAAATTCAAACATATTCAGTTTTATTTCAAGCCAACTTTATGACAAAATAGTTCGTGAACAACAACGTCATAAAGATCAAAAAATACAAATTAATGTCGACTAAAGAAGCAAAAATCGGCCATAACAACAATTTGGTCATAAACAAAGTAACACCAATAAACATAATAAATGCATACTGATGGACTAAACCAGACTGCAAATTACTCACTTGTTTACTGAAACTCATAGTTAGGAATGACAGCCCTTTTGGACCAACAATTTCGATTACCCCTTTATCAACAATCTTATACGTGGTATCATAACCCAATCTCAATACAACACTAGCAATCAAATCATTCTGAAGTCTGTCAAAAAACCAACGGCGATTCAAAAATACATAAGAATTGCGACCAACACGCTGTATGCAAAGATCAAATAAAAAGCCTTTACCCCAATGAAACAACAAAATCGACAAGATTGCACCTGACAAACTAACGATCACTGGCAGCCACTTTATGTAGACAGGTATGAATTCAGCATCAATCATTATCAAATTCTCCCCTTTGATGAATATAGCGTTGTTCCAAAAGGGCGTACCCAAACCAATAAACAAATCTTTCGTTAAATAACCAACAAATATGCTACCAAGGCATAAAAGAAAGAGCGGTGCCGCCATTGGCAATGGGGCGTCGTGAGCGTTTTGAATAGCATTCTTAAAGCCATTTGGACTACTCAAAAAAGTGACGTAAATCAACCTAAACGAATAAAAAGCAGTTATACCCGCGCTTAAAACGCCCAACCAATGAGAGAAAGTTCCATGAAAACTGTACTTGCAATAAGCTACTTCTAGAATGACGTCTTTTGAATAAAAACCAGTCAAAAATGGAAACCCCATTAACGCCAATGATCCAACCAAAATCATAACATACGTATAGGGCAAAACTTGTAGCAGACCACCCATTCTTCGCATGTCTTGTTCGTCATTCAAAGCATGTATCACCGCTCCCGCGCTCAGAAACAACAGAGCTTTAAAATATGCATGATTTACAAGATGAAACATGCTTACCGAATAATTAGACAACCCACAAGCAAAAACCATATAACCAAGTTGGCTACAAGTAGAATACGCTATGACTTTTTTTAAATCATTTTGAACAAGTCCAATTGTCCCTGCTACAAAAGCGGTAACAGCGCCAAAAATAGTTATAACGTCTAAGGCATACCCAGAGTACTCATAGAGCGGCGAACACCTGATAATAAGATAGACTCCTGCAGTGACCATCGTTGCTGCGTGAATCAAAGCCGAAACTGGTGTAGGGCCTTCCATCGCGTCGGGCAACCAAGTATGTAACCCAATTTGTGCCGATTTCCCAACCGCCCCAACGAAAAGCAATAAAGCAATCGTTGATAGTGCGTCTACATTATAACCCAAAAAATCATACTTGGTCTCAACTAAATACGGAACCAGACCAAAAATCACCGAATAATCACAACTTTTGAATAACGCAAATACCGAAAAAACACCAAGAGCTAACCCAACATCACCCACCCGGTTTATAACCATTGCTTTTATAGCTGACTTATTGGCTTGTAATCGAGTGAACCAAAAGTTTATCAAAAGATAAGAACATAAACCCACACCTTCCCAACCTAAAAACAATTGGATAAAGTTATCTGCAGTTATCAACATCAACATAAAAAATGTAAACAAAGACAAATAAGACATAAAACGTGGTTGATGAGGGTCGTGACTCATGTAACTAGTTGAGTACAAATGCACTAACATTGAGACTAGAGTCACAGTAAAACACATAGAAACAGTTAGGCTGTCAAAATAAAACCCCCACGCCGCGTCGAACATTTCGCAATCTAACCACGGGGACAGCTTTACATAACAAGGCGAGCCTGATATACCCACTTCAAAAAATAAAACAATCGAAATCGCACAAGCGGTCACTATAGCAAATAGGCTAACTAAAGCGGAACCTTTTGGCGTTAAAAACCTACCAAACGAACCACAAAGAATGGAACCTATCAAAGGTAAAAATACAATACTTAAGTACATAATCTTCAACTTAACCTTTCATTAAATCAATAAACTCAATAGCAATCGTGCCCCGAATTCGATAATAGATGACTAAAATTGCCAATCCGATAGCTGACTCTGCCGCTG
>JACLAC010004116.1_pt1 | contig 27534 bp, 25 predicted proteins | sample 8027881 | NCBI WGS metagenome assembly JACLAC01 (sample SAMN15725517, study PRJNA655200) | protist metagenome | isolation source: fluorescence activated cell sorting (FACS) single amplified genomes of... | place: Spain: Blaines Bay Microbial Observatory, Mediterranean Sea | collected 2016-01-19 | reverse complement strand
GTCTTTTGGCAACAGGGATTGCGGTCAACGTCCTGCCAAAACGAGAACAAGCTAAGGTAGCCAAAGCAGTACAGGATATCGCAGCATTGGAAAACTCGTTCCAGATGTATTCTCTTGACGTAGGTGATTATCCATCAACAGAAGACGGCGTACAATCGCTGTGGAGAGCTCCGCAACCAGCCCCTGACAATTGGCGAGGCCCATACATACAGAAACCAAATTTCACTGATCCATGGGGAAATGAATACGTTTACGTTTACCCCGGCAACCACGAAGGTTACGATTATGATCTCTATTCCCTGGGAAAAGACGCTCAGGAAGGGACCGAAGACGACATTACCAGTTGGATTGAGGAAACTCAGTAAAGCTACAAGCACACGTTTCCTTTCCTCACAAGGTTTCACACTGGTTGAGGTTCTAATTGTTCTGACGATAATAGTCCTGCTTTCAACGGCAGCCGCACCATCATTCAAGGGTTTTTCAACCTCTTCACGGCTAAAGTCTGATGTCCATGCTGTTCGCGACCTCCTAGGGTTTGCACGAGACACAGCCATCACTGAACATGTCCCATATTTCGTGGTGTTTGACCTTGACGCAAACCAGTACTGGCTTGCTGATAGTGAAACATTTGATGTTGACGGGGAAATTGGCATATTATCAACAAACGAGACAATTGCTACCAACACAATAGAAGAACAAGCCTACACCGTTTCTCGAACAAGCATGATACTAATGCGTCCTCGAGAGGTAACCCAAGGAACAACGATAGCCGAAATTAGTGTTGAACACGGAACCCAGTCTATTCAGAAAAACACAGGCACGGATTACATTTACTTCTCGCCAAACGGATCAGCAGAAGATGCAATTTTAATTTTCGAGAACTCAACGGAAAACCTGATGCGTATCAGCGTAAATAGTGATACTGCTAACATAAAAATTGATGAAATACAAAATGACGAATATGAGGGATAATCAGAATAACATATCCGTTGAAAACGGTTTTACTCTAATCGAGATTTTAGTAACTTTGACAATTTTGACGCTTACAATGCCAGCCTTAGTTCGATCCTTCGGTCAAGCACAAAGAGAACAAGCCCTCTCTGAAAATAAAACAACGGCACTATACCTTTTAAAATACCAGATGGCCTTGATTGAGTCAGAAGGATTTCCAGAAATTGGCAGTGAGAGTGGTGAATTTGGTGAAGGATCACGTTACACTTGGACTTCTGAGATTACAGATGTTGAATCCGAAGAAATTGAAGGACTCAGAAGCATTAACCTAACAGTTATTTGGCAAGAACAGGGAAAAGAGAAATCGATCTCCGTCGCTACACTAATGTCTGACCGCCAACTACCACAACAAAATCAAGGGGGATCTTCCGAACCAGGATAATCCATCAGAACAATAGCTATGATCACCAGAAAAGTTTGTGTGGCGCACCGTACGGTTGAATCCGGTTTCACATTAGTAGAACTACTAGTGTCCGTGACCATTATGATGATTATGGGAGGAGCCGCTTACTCTACCTTTAACAGCGTAATTAAGATTTACCAGAGATCAGGTACCCGGATGGTATTAACCCAAAAATGTCGTGTTGTACTGGATCATATCACTGCTGACCTATCTAACCTGCAGGCTATCGAAGGAGATGATAACTTGCTAATTGTTTCCCAAGACAACCCTAGTGAGACAGGAATAGGTGATCAGGATTTAGTCAGTTTCGTTACCCTTCTACCTTCCGACCCAGATCCCATTCTCTCACAACTCAATGCACCAAATGAACAGGAAGAAGCACAACAAGAAAGCTTAATGACTGACGTTAAAAGAGTTGCGTATTATATTGGCCCCGATCCCACAGAACTCGAAGAAGATCCTGAGCAGCAAGGATCAAGGTTAACAAATGATAATGAAGAAAGCCAAAAACCTGTTCTTCTTCGCATTGCAACGACAAGCCTTGATCCTGAAACTGTAATATTACCACTACTCGATTCAGGAACATTGCCAACAGAAGACGAGGAAGGAAACCCAATCCAAGTCGACATTGTGCCGTTGATTGATCAAATTTTATCGTTCGACCTAAAATATTATGATGGGGAAGATCTATATGACTCGTGGGAAGATGAGGAACAAAGATTAACCCTGCGATTTGCCAATATATTAATTGGCAAGAGTCGGTAGACTAATTTCTTTATCATTTTCTTTCCCTTTGAGACCTATATTCATTTCAGCTTTTTAGATTAGATATATGAACTCATTTTTGGACCTTCCTAGCCAATGCTTGCACTCATTTTCAGAATTGGATCGATAATGGCAAAGGCAATCAATCCGATGATTACCCCCATGAACAATATCACTAATGGTCCAACTAAACTTGTTAATCTCTCCAAGTTCTTTTTAGTTTCTAAATCATAGTATTCTGATAGTTTAGACAGCATTTGCTGGGGTGACCCCGATTCTTCACCTACCGATATCATATGCATGACGACTGGTGGGAACACTTTGTTTCGCTCCAGTTCCCGTGCTAGTGTTGACCCTCGCTCAATTTCCTGTTCTGCGTTCGAAACAGCGTTGCTGTATACTTTATTTCCTATTGTATCTTTTACAACACGAAGCGCAGGCAAGAGGGTAACGCCGTTCTCCATAAGTGTGGCCATTGTTTGTGTGAAACGAATGATGGCGAATGAATTGAAGACTTGACCGATTAATGGGAGTCGAATTTTGATTTTATCGAAGATGAATTTTCCATTTTCCCTTTGAATGAACTGGCTAAAAGCGATAGAAAGAACAATGATCGTAACCAAAATTATCCACCAGAAATTGCTGCAAAAGTTGGCAAAGCCGATTAATCCCTTTGTCAGAGGTGGTAACTCTGTTCCCATGTCTTCAAACATAACCGTAAATTTAGGGACAACCGCAACCATTAATACCGCGATAGCTAAGCCACTCAATGCAAATAGAACTGCAGGATAGAACAGCGCGGATACGACCTCATTTTTGAGGTTTCTTTGTCCTTCAGCAAATTCTGCTAATCGGGCAAGCACTACACCAAGCACACCACCTGTTTCACCTGCTTTCACCATATTAATATAGAGGTCCGAAAACACTTTTGGGTGTTCTCCTAAGGCGTTTGCAAAGGTTGACCCATGCTCAACATCATACTTAACTTGATTGATCACTTGACGGAGTTTTATGTTTGTTATTTGTTCGAGTGTAATGTCCAAGGCACGAGCAAGCGGAATATGCGAATTGATCAAAGTTCCCATCTGGTAAGTAAAAAACTCGACATCCTTGGGGTTAATACGGCGACGAATTGAAAACTGGAATTTACTTTCCTTATTGTCTTTCTCAATGTCTTCGATGATGTCTGTTGGCCAATAGCCTCGGGTCTTTAAACTCGACACAAGTTCAGCTTTTGAGTTGGCATCTTCTACGTTACTGACTGTTGATCCAGTATTTGTCAGTGCTTGGTATCGAAATCGGGGCATCAAATTTTCTCGCTTGCTTGATTAACTGTTTCCTTCCATGATTAATTCGTCTTCTTGCGTCAAACGCAAAACTTCCTCAATGGTAGTGTATCCTGACTGGACTTTATGCCATCCATCTTCGCGCAGACTGCGCATCCCGGCGCGGAATGCCGCGCGTCTGAGTTGGCTGGATGATGCATGTTCCAAAGTCAGATCACGAATTTCTTCATTCATCGTGAATACCTCGAAAAGTCCAATCCTTCCTTTGTAACCTCTACCATTACATTCCTTACAACCAACTGCACGTGGTATCATTAGGTCAGGGGAGATATCTGTGTTTGGGTCACCAGTCATTTCTTGTGCAGTTTCAACGCTTGGGCGATACATTTCGTTGCAATATGAACACACGCGTCGTGCTAGTCGTTGTGCAACTACTCCTTCAAGTGTTGAAGCAATTAGATAAGGCTCAACTTTCATATCGATTAGTCGCGTAACGGCTGAGGGGGCGTCGTTGGTGTGCAAAGAACTAAAAACCAAATGTCCTGTGAGTGAAGTGTGGATTGCCATTTCAGCTGTCTCGTAATCACGGATTTCCCCAATCAGTACTTTGTCTGGATCTTGTCTCAGAATGTGCCGTAGTCCAGAAGCAAAAGTCACGTCGATTGCTGGGTTTACTTGCATTTGATTGATACCTTCTAGTTCATATTCGACAGGATCTTCAACGGTAATAATTTTTACTTCAGGTATGTTAATCTCTCGAAGACAAGCGTAAAGTGTTGTTGTCTTTCCAGAACCAGTTGGACCGGTTGCCAAGATAATTCCATGTGGGTTTCTAATCATCGTATGGAATTGATCGAAGTTATCATCCATCATCCCAAGTTCCTTCAACCCGAAGGAAATTGATTGTCTATCAAGAATTCGCAGGACGACACTCTCACCATGAATTGTTGGGACAGTTGAGACGCGTAGATCAATTTGGCGGTTGCCGAGACTAAGAATTTCTTTGGCAATTTTGCCATCTTGTGGGACTCGTCGTTCAGCCACATCCAGATCGGCCATGATTTTGACAACACCTGTAATTGCCCACTGCAATTGTGATGGTGGTGGCGCCTGTTCTTCAAGTACACCATCCACACGATACCTTACTTTGACTTCTCCGGGAAACGGCTCAATGTGAATATCGCTTGCTCCAGCGCGAACCGCATCAATAATCATTTGATCTACTGCATTAACTACTGTTGGGTCTTGTAGGAGATCTTGCTCGCTGATTCCAAAGTCCCCAATAGTCTGGCGCTCAATTGTTGAAACTGTGCCTGCAGGCCCTCTGATTCCTTCATTTAGGATTGCACCGGCGGTCTTTCCATATGCTTCAATAATCGCAGATTCAATGTCATCTTCATCTGAGAATATTGGTTCAACCTCACAATCGGAGACCAGTCGTATCTCGTCAATCAGGATAACATCATGAGGATCTGCCATTGCGACAGTTAAAATATTTTCCTCCAACCGAACAGGAAAGACTTTATGGCGATAAGCTAAACCAGCAGAGATCTTTTCTAGAGCCTCCGAATCAAAAGTCAGCCCTTCAAGCGATATACTTGGTGGGACCAAATCGCTTTTCTTGTTTGAGGTGTTTAGATTTGGTGAATTATTTGCCAATGTTGGGTGTCCTTAGTTAGGTTTATGATTTATGGTTATCTTGAAATCATCAGCTTGTGGTAAACCAAGAAATTTAGACGTTACAAGTACAGCTAGGTTTAGAAATGAAGTCGGTGTTCTGAACAACATTTAAACTTTGGTTACCATAACTTATATGTTTGCTGAAATTTTCAGATTAGGAACTATGGACTAGCAGGAAACAAAAAAACAGCCGCTTTGATTATAGTGGCTGTTAACAAATTGCTTGGGCGGTTTTAAATGACGTTTAGTTTAGATACACGATAGCTACAGTAGTTGTCTTTGGCAACGGTATGGCATACTCGTTCGACAAAAACGCCTAATAATTGCAAAAACATCTCGAGCTCACTATCGCAAAGTTGCTGATATTTTTGAGCTACCTCTTTTAGTGTACAGTGATGCATTTTAAGGAGGTAGGCATCTGATGTTTCTTCTAATTCAACCATGTAACCTTCTTTATCTAGGAGGGCAGTAAGCATGTCGACCTTTTGGCTTAAGGTTTTATTTTCAAAATTTTCAATTTCTGCTTGAACCTTATTCTCTACGTGTGTACGTAGTAGGAGGTTGACTTTTTCTGAACCCTCAATTGATTCTACGATGTCAAGTAATTCAACAGCGAATTTCGGATAGGTTCTAGGAGCAATGTTCTCCTTCGCTTTTTGGGTCAGATGGTAAAAAAATTTTGGCCTGCCGCGATTGGATTTCACTTTGGTCCGTTGAATGTAACCATTGCTTTCTAGGATGGCGAGATGTTGACGAATCGTCATTGAATGCAGACTCAGTTCTTCGGCGAGCTCGCTTGCGGATACACCTTGGCGGGTTTTGAGTAGATTTACAATTTCCCCCCGCGTTTCTTTCAGCACTGGATCCAAAATGCTTCTCCTTATGTACTCTAGCGTCCGCTAGATTATATCAAGAAATGCTTTATCTTACAAGCTATAAGGTTTTTAAGTTAATTACTTGACAAAATATAAATACTGGTGTTACTATCGGTTCCCATTGGTTTATGGGTATAGGGGTATTGAATAATGGCTGTGTTTCGAGACATTTTAGATGATGACGTTCGAGAAGGTGATGTGTCACGCTTGGCTTCCGAGTCAGAGGGTTCTTCCGCTCTCGAGAGCTGGTTCAGCCGGATGGTGCGCCATAGTTTGCTGACTCATGAAGAAGAAATAGACATTGCCAAACGTCTTGAGAATGGAGACGAATCAGCTTTGAATCAGATGATTCGTTCGAATTTCAGGTTGGTTGTTTCTGTTGCTACCAAATATCAAGGATACAGTGTACCATTAGAAGACTTGATCCAAGAGGGTAACCTTGGTTTGTTGAAGGCGGCAAAGAAATTTGACTATAGAAAAAACTTTAGATTCAGTACTTATGCTGTATGGTGGATACGGCAAAGCATTATGCGTAGCTTGGACAATTATTCGCGTTCGATTCGTTTGCCGTCCCATGTTGTTGCGAAGATCCATAAATTAGAATCGGCTTATACAGATCTGTGTGGGAGGCTTGGGCGAATCCCCACGGTAGATGAACTTTCAAACGAACTTAATCTTGATTATGAAGAGATTGTAAATATTTGGTCGCATCGTTTTGATGTGATTTCACTTGAGACTCCGTTCAATTATGGGGATAGGGCTACTACTATTGCTGACGTGGTTGAGGATATGAATTCCAATCTTGAAAATAGCATTATTATGGATATGGAAAATCACAATTTGGTGAACGAGCTACTTGGAAAGTTAAAAAAGCGGGATCGGGAAGTCCTGAAAATGCGCTATGGTCTTGGAAATAGAGAAGCCATGACATTGCGTGAAATTGGTGAAAAGTTCCAAGTAACAAGAGAACGAATTCGACAGCTTGAAATTGAAGCAATTAGCTATTTAAAGAGGTTCTATGACAAAAATGGTGATTTTCGTGGCCAAATTTGAAACTGGTTGAAATTGGCCGTTATGGTTATTATAGTGGTATAATTCTAAACAGATGGCGTGCCATATTAGGCTAAGGATCTAAAAAAAATGAAGCAAACTAGTGATATAGAAACATCTGACAGTAATGATGACCAACTTATTCAGTTGACCCAGATCGCTAAAGAAAGGGTCAAATCCATCATTGATAGTGAAGATCTTGAGGTTGAAGGTCTCCGTGTTAGTATTACCGGCCGAGCCTCCACCTCATTTGAATATAGTCTTGGGCTGGAAGTTGAATTGCATTCAGATGATGTTGTTATTGACTTGGGAGACCTGAAAGTTTTAGTTGATTCTCAGAGTATCGATAGTCTAAAAGGTAGCACTATTGATTATGTTGAAGATTTGAATGCTAGCGGTTTTCGTGTTGATAATCCGAATCAGCCAACTTGGGATGATTCAAGGGCTCAGAAAATTCAAGAGCTTATCGATACTAGGATTAATCCGTCTGTTGCGGCTCATGGAGGGAATATCCAGCTTTTGGATGTAACAGATGACTCTGTTTACGTACACATGGGGGGAGGATGCCAAGGTTGCGGACAAGCCGCAGCTACCTTAAAGCAAGGAGTTCAAGCAATGATTCAAGAGGAGTTCCCCGAAATTGTCAATGTCGTCGATACAACAGATCATGCTGCGGGTACAAATCCATACTATCAATGATTTTAACTAATCAGTTAGGTTGGTTCTGTTTAGTATTTTCAATGAATTCTCGGATTTCCGTCATGCGCGTGCGTGATTCTGTTTCATTCGATTGGTTCTTGGCAAATTTTACTAAATCGCAATTGTTAAAGAAATTCCCGATCGTTTGAAATTGTTCGCTATTTATTTCTTCTTGGTTGCTGAGTTTGTGTAGAAGATCTTTAGTCGTTAACTCTGAGGCTGTGATTCCAAATCTATTTGTTATGTAACACCGAATTATATCTGAAACTTCGGTGTGATACATTTTGATCTTTCCTTGTTGAATAAGTTTCTTTCGTTCAACGTTGTTCAAATGTTGATGAGCAATTTCATGTGCGGGTTGTTTTTGTCGTGTTTCTATTGACTCAAGGATAGCTTGGTCTTGCTTGAATTTGTAGAAGAAGATACTTATTATGCTGGCTAGAATCAAAAGCAGTATCACTAGGACCTTAGGAAGCCAATTTGCGTCAGGTGTTAGCGGTGGTTTAATCGGCCTAAGGTCTACAATGTTATTTGGTTTAGTTTTGTTAACTTTGAACGAATAGATAGGTGTTTCTAATTGGGTCTCTTTTCCTTCCTTGTTTTCTACACTAATATTGATTGGGGGTAATCCGTGTTCCCCGACCAAAAAAGCGCGGATTTCATAAGTGACTTCATAAGTGGCTTTTTCTTCATGGGTATTGATGGTAAGGCGTTTTACAATTGGAGGATTAGCTTCAATATGCGGTTCATTCCTTAAGTCAAGGGCTCCGAGGCGAATTTTAAACGATAGGGGGGTTTCGATGATCAATTTGAGTTTGATAGGATGACCAACTGTGATGTTAGTTTGATCGAATTGGTAAGATTTGATTTGCACTTGTGCAAGAAGTGAAGATGTAGATGAAATCAAGCAGATCGTAAAGAGGGTGAGATTCCTTGCGATTTTTGCAGACTTCATCTAATTGTGGCGAGTGGCTTCACAACGATCGATTTTGGATTTGTGGGGCATTCATACTGACAAACGCCACACCCTATACACCCTTCGGGGGAAACTTTTATTTTGCCTTGGGAGTCTTGTTGGATTGCATCTCCACCAATGGGGCACATTTCGATACAGTATCGGCAATTAATTCCTTGAGAATTTAAACAAGAGTCATGGTTAACTACTGCTAAACCAATAGCAATTTCATGGACTGCTACGGATTGTAGTGCACCGCTTGGGCAAGCAGTCATGCAAGCAAGTGAATCGCAAACAACACATGGCTGGTGATTTGGGTTGATGGCGGGTGTTCCTACTAGATTTGTATCTGTGTGTTGCAATGGCAGAATAGCGTCAGCTGGGCAAACCTCAACGCAGCGATTACAGCGTTGACAAGTTTTCACGAACTCCTGTTCAGGTAGAGAACCCGGGGGACGCAGTAAAAAGTTCTCAGTTTGGCTTAATTCCTGTTGGGGAGCGTTTAGAAACTCCGATATTGGCTCGGCAATTTTGAAGAGAGCTGATTGAAAAAACATCCGTCGGTCTTGAACGGTGTTTCCATTCTGTTTTTTCGTTTTTTCCAATGGTATGTATCTATGTTTGGATATAATAACTGCATTTATGGCTTCCACACATAAGGTGGTGTTCACGTTTAACTTCGACGCCAAGGACCCTTTGAAAAAGTTTCCTCTCTGTTTTACATAAGATCCTGTATTTTTTTGCAATCATAGATATAGGGCAATGATACTCAACCAAAGAGTAATTATCCCCGTTTTTGCTGACTTTTGCCATGTAGCCTTCTTCGCTTCGGATCTTTGCTAGTTCTTTTATTTTCTTGTTTAAGTTTTTACCTTGAAGTCGCTTTGTGTAGCTCTGGATTTGTGATTCCATGCGTTTTGTAAACAATTGATTTACTAAGTTTTCCCCCCCAATATTTTCGGCTTCTTCTAAGACTTCCATGGTGAAACTTTTGTATGATTTTGGGAACATCTCTTTGCCTTGGTCTGTTAAAGTATAGATATATTTTGGTCGTCCTCGACTAGATTTTTGGCGATAATATTCAACTAGGCCTTCTCTTTCAAGGCTATTTAGATGCTGTCGTACTCCCATTGAGCTCATGTCGAGTTGTGTGGAAACCTCGTTAATCGTCATTTTGTCGTTTATTTTTAGCAGGTTGATAATATTTGTGCGTGTGTCATTTGTATTGATGTTCATCAGTTACCTTTTATTAAATTTGAGATAGTGTGAATTGGGGTTATATTGGGCCAATGACTTTGTGTCTTAAAATAGTTCCAAGGTCGCCTGCAATCCAGCCTAGTTTTGGATTCATCATATGAATGGTATTAAGGTTGAACTGGGTTTCACACTGCTGTGGACGCCAAACTTTCCCCCCGTTAATTGTATGCAAAACCGTGCCATGACCACCTACAATCCATCCTTCATTTGGGTTAATAAAAAAAAGATCATTAAGGGAATTATCTTGATGGCTTTTTTGTTTCGTCCAGTTTTGACCACTATCTGAAGTGTGATAAATCAGACCACTGACTCCACAGATCCAACCGTGACGATAATCAGCAAAGAAAACATCTGCCAGCCACTGTTCTCCGAAGTGGTGTTGCAATTTCCAGTTGTCTCCCCCATCATTAGTATTTAGGAGTATCCCCCCATCACCAACAATCCAACCGGTTTTGGAATCAACAAAGTGGACGCCAAAAAGATCTCGATTCGTTGTGTTGTATTGATGTTCCCAATTTTTGCCACCATTATCAGTAGATAGAATTTCTCCATTGTTACCAACTGCCCATCCGGTATCCCCATCGATAAAGAAGATATCAAGTAAAGCCTTTGAAGACTCCGTTTTTTGAGGCCACCATGTGATGCCTCCATCTTTTGTCTGGATTATGGTTCCCCACTCAGCAACTGCCCAGCCAATCTTTGGAGTCACAAAGTATGTGGCCCCGAAGCATTCCATAATACCACTGTCTTGAGATGTCCAACTGGAGCCTCCATCATTTGTGGATAATATTGCACCTCGATCTCCTACAACGTAGCCAATTTCTGATGAGGAAAAGTGCATACCGGAGAGTAAGTGACTTGGTGATGATTGGGATTCCCAATTTTTACCGCCGTTTTGGGTGTGGAGAATAGTACCTGCTTCACCAACGGCCCAACCAGTTTTTTTGTCGACAAAGTGGATACCCTGCAACACTACATCACCCCCTGGTAGTTGTGTCGCTCCACCGCGTTGGTGTCGCCATGTTATTCCGCTGTCTGTTGTATAGAGTAGTGTACCCATATCACCAACAATCCAGCCGTTTTTTTTGTCGATAAAACATAGATCGAAGAGGATAAAACTATGTAGTGGTTCGTCTCCAGTTTTCAATTTTTGTCCATAACTTGTCTCATGCTTTTGGTTTGACCCTTCGGTTATATAGTTCCAGTGCATGCCTCCATCTTTCGTCTGTAATATTGTTCGTTTATCACCGACGACCCACCCAAGATTTTTAGTTACGAAATAGACATCTGACAGTTCGCAATGTATGTTGTTTTTTTGATTTGTCCAACTGTGACCGCCGTTAGTAGTAGCGTAAATGTTACCTTCATAACTAACGATCCAACCATAATGTTGATCAAGGAAATGTAGGCCTCGCAACGAAGTCTCCTTGGCAGGTGCTCTTTTGCTTGTCCAAGTCATACCTCCATTCTCAGTATGGAGCATGGTACTGTAGTCGCCGATAATCCATCCCACTTTATCTGTGAAAAAGTGTAAATCAAATAGGTTATTCAAGGTGTTAGATTGTTGTTTGTGCCAGTTCTTGCCACCATCTTTGGTGTTGAGGATAGTGCCGTTTTCACCAATGATCCATCCATTTTGATTATCAATGAATTGTACTTTGCGTAATGGGTAGATTGTTCCACTTTCTTGAGATGTCCAATGTTGTCCACCATCTGAAGTGTGGGCAATAACACTATTAAATTCTTCCTTAATTGAGTTGCCTTCACTGTTTCCAACGGCCCAACCGGTTTGGGAGTCAATGAAGAACACATCATAGAAACGTGTTTTCCAGTCTGCTTGTCGCATGATTTCCCATCGGCCGAATTTTGTTTTTTGTTTCTGCTCAGAGTTACAGCTATACATGAAGATGTTGAATAGCATGAGTCCTGAGACCAGTATATAAATCGGGCAATGTTTGAAGTGTAAACCGAAAATAAACATGGCAGTTAGATTAGATGTTGAAACGTATCGTTAAAATATCTCCATCTTGGACGAGATAATTTTTCCCTTCCAGACGAAGTAGACCTTTTTCTTTTGCTTTTATCAGTCCTTCGACCTCAACCAATTCACTCCAGTGTATGGTTTCAGCTCGAATAAATCCCCGAGCCATATCGGTATGAATCAAGCCCGCTGCTTCGATGGCTGTTGTCCTATTTTGTATTGTCCACGCTCGCAACTCATTTGTATTAGTGCAAGTAAAGAACGTAATCAGTCCAAGCAATTGATACGATGTTTGAATAAAACGGTTTAGTGCAGATTCTTGAAGTCCCATCTCTTCCAAGAATATTTTTGCTTCCATGGTGTCGAGTTGTGAAATTTCCATCTCTAATTTGGCTGATAGGATGAAGGTTTCTGTGTTTAGCTTTTTCGCGTGATGTTCTATGTGTGACCTAATGATTTGATTTGATTGGTTAATTTGATCTTCGCCAATGTTACAAATAGTCAACATTGGTTTTTGAGTCAGGAATTGATATCCTCGTATCGTTTTTTCTTCTTCGTCAGTCATTTCAAGTTCGCGAATCGCAATTCCATTTTCAAGTGCATCCTTGCATGTTTTTAGTACATTTTGTTGTTGTTCAAGTGCTCTGTCGCGCTTAGTGCGTAGCTCCTTTTCCAAACGCTCAAGTCTTTTATCAATAATTTGTAGATCAGCGAATGTTAATTCCAGTTCAATCGTTTCAATATCTCTCTTTGGGTTAACATAACCATCAACATGGGGGACTGTACCATCTTTAAAAAACCTGACGACATGTGCTAGAGCATCAACTTCACGCAGGTCAGCAATTAGATTAGCTTCGAAGCTTCCACGATTCATATCGCCTTTGGACATGCCGACGATATCTGTATATTCAATGGTTGTAGGAGTGACTTTTTTGGTATGGAAGATCCCAGTTAGTATGTCCAAGCGTTCGTCGGGGACCGTAATTGACCTGATGTTGGTCTTGGGGCCTGAAGTATAAGAGCCTATTTCAGCTTCTGCCCCCGTTAGGGCATTAAAGATCGAAGTTTTACCAACATACGGTAACCCGATAATGCCGATTTTCATGATCCTATGTTTTGCCTGTTTGGGTTGGGACTGGGCAGAGCATAACACTTGGAAATACTTATGTCAAGCGAAGTCGTTACTACTTAATATGTTATAATAAGAAACAGTAGATTTTGGCTTAGAAAACGGCTTTACTTACATGAATTAGATTGAGATTTGCGCCTCGGTAGATATTTTTTATGCTATGAAGGAAAGTCTGAAAGTATCAGAACAGAAAATCGTAATTCTAGCCGAAGAATCGTTTAGTGTCCTTGGTTCAAAAGCTGCAACAGTATTGATACGCTATCATGCTCAGAATGTTGTTGCCGTTATTGACAGTACGAAAGCGGGCAAATCGGCAAGCGAGATTATTGGAATCGGTAAAGGTATACCGGTAGTTGCTAGTCTCGATGTCGCTATGTCGTATGGGCCAACGTTATTGGCTATTGGTATTGCTCCTCCTGGTGGGGAGTTACCTCCTGATTGGCTTCCGATCTTAGTTGAAGCTATCTCAAATGGTTTGCACATTGTAAGCGGTATGCATCATTTCCTGTCTGATAATGCTGTCCTTTCTAATCTAGCTACGAAACATGATGTTTTCTTATGGGATGTTCGTAAGCCTCCGAAGAATTTGTCTATTGCCAGCTGTCGGGCATTGGAAGTATTATCGACTATCATACTGACAGTTGGTTCTGACTGTCGGACGGGGAAAATGGTTACTGCTATAGAGTTAGCTAATGGACTGAGGTCAGTGGGTAAACGAGCGGCATTTTGTGCGACAGGTCAAAATGGTATTATGGTCTCGGGTTGGGGGATTGCTATCGACGCTGTTATCTCTGACTTTACGGCTGGGGCTGCTGAAACTATTGTTCTACAAGGGGTTCAAGATAACGATATTTTGGTCGTCGAGGGGCAAGGTTCTTTGGTTCATCCTGCGTATTCTGGTGTGACCCTGAGTTTGTTGCATGGTTCACAACCGGATGCGATGATTTTCTGCCATCAGCCATCACGGACACAGGTTGCGAGGCACGCAATCAAATTTCCATCTTTAGGTGAAATGATTGATCAATATGAAACGTTGGCTCGTCCAATAAAGCCAGCCAAAATCATAGGTGTCTCTCTCAACACTTTCGATTTGACATTTGATCAATCACTTGAAGTTGTTGATTTGGTGGAAGCAGAGACTGGTCTGCCTGCTACGGATGTTATCCGATTTGGTTCGGAAAAATTGGTTGATTCCATAATTGATATATCTGAGAAAAAGGACCTGCTGAATGCTTGCTCCTACACTTAGGCGACAACTGCGTCAATTTGGTATTAGATCGCTTAGGTCTTTTCATGGAAGCTCTAAAGGGAACCGACGGAGTTTGGATCGAGGGGTGGGAATTGAGTTTGCCGATTATCGGCCATATGAAATTGGTGATGATTTGCGAGATCTTGATTGGAATGTTTATGCTCGTTCGGATCGTCTATTTCTTAAGCAGTTCAATCCTGACAAGAATCTGCATGTATCAATTTTAGTGGATAATAGTAGGTCTATGGATTTTGGGGATCCAACCAAACTTAATGTGGCTAAGCAGATTGCAGCAGGATTAAGTAGTATTGCTTTGGCCAATTTTGATCTGATTGCTATTTACGTTCTTTCTGAACGATTGAAAAAAATACTTTCGTTTACCTCTGGTGATAGGAATTTTCATAGGGTTGAGACTGCTCTTAATTCTATGGTAGTAGGTAATACAACCAATTTGAATGTAAATATTCGCCGGTTTGCGAGCTTGAATAGAGAACGAGGTTTTGTGTTCCTTATCTCCGATTTTTTAGATTCGAGTAGCTATGAAGATGGCTTAAGATATCTCGTTTCCCGTGGTTTCGAGGTTTGTGTTATACATATAATAAGTGAAGAAGAACTCGATCCTCAGTTTAGCGGGGATCTAATGCTTGATGACGTTGAAACAGGACAAATCAAGGAAATTACTGTTACAGATAAGGTTTTGGAAAGCTATAAAGACAGGGTTGCTAGTTTTTGTGATCAATGTGCCCATTTTTGCTTGAGTTTTGGTATTACTTACATTCGTTGTCATAATCACAATACAATGGATTGTTTTTTTTTAAATGATTTGCGGCAAGCAGGTGTGATTTGATTTTGATGATAAGAATAACTTGGTATATGCTCGTGGGTAGTTTGAAATATTTCTGCTTTTATGGATGGGTTAACAAAAGCATATGCAGATTTGTATGACTGTCTGGGGATTAGTTTCTTGTGATTTGGAAACTAGAAGTGAAAGAAGTGAATTGAGGGCTTATGTCTAGTAAACGGGTTGCAGTATTGATGGGTGGAAAGTCAGCTGAACGAGAAGTTTCGCTTAGAACTGGAGATCGTGTCATCGGAGCTTTGGAAGCTCAAGAGTTCTCTGTTTTTGCCATTGATCCTATTGACTTAGATTGGCTCGATAGACTTTTGTCAGCAGATGTTGACATTGCTTTCTTGGCTCTCCATGGGAAAGGTTATGAGGATGGGACGATTCAAGGTGTCTTGGAGAGTTTTGATATTCCTTATACTGGTTCAGGTATACTAGCGAGTGCTATTGCTATGAACAAAATTGTGTCTAAACAGATTTTTGAGACTGCGAATATTCCAACACCAAAATTCTTTACGTTTGATCCTAGCCGAGATGTCGCAACTCAGTGTCAAATGGTTGCCGATCAACTTGGGTTTCCTATTGTTGTTAAGCCAATAACAGAAGGGTCATCTATTGGAGTTTCAATGGTCAATGATGTTTCTGAACTCCAACGGATGTCTATTAAAACGGCGAAAGAGTTTGGAGGGTTTTTTTTCGAGCAGTACATCTCTGGAGTGGAGATTTCTGTGGGTTTACTTGGTGTTGAAGAACTTCGTGCACTTCCTGTTTTAGAGTTAGTGCCCAAGCGCGATTTTTACGATTATGAAGCCAAATACACGGCTGGGATGACAGAATTTGTTATACCCGCGAGATTGTTGGAGACAACTACCGAACTAGTTCAGGAAATTGCACTTAATGCCCATAGATCAGTTGGTTGTCGTGGCTTCTCTCGAGTTGATATGTTGGTTGGCGAATTTGATCAACCTTATGTGATTGAGATTAATACATTGCCGGGTTTAACTGAACTCAGTGATCTTCCAGCTCAAGCAAAGGCTGCGGGGATTTCTTATAATCAACTCATTGGTCAGATTTTGTCAGATGCAGAGAGAATTAATCATTGATGACACGAAATCAGTATGGCTTTGCTCGTTGTTTTTCCTGTTGGGTTTTTCTCCTTGGTCACTTGGTATTAGTAGGATGTATTGGTGGTATAGGTAATATAAACGTTTTTTCTGATCAAGAAGAAACTGATCTTGGTGAGCAGTTTGCGAATGAGATAGAGAAAAATTTGGACATCAATGATGATACTGATTTAAATACTTATATTCAAGAGCTTGGACAACTTTTGGTAAACCACTCGAGACGCCGTAATATTACTTATACTTTCAAAATTGTTAATTCGGAGGAAGTAAATGCTTTTGCGATCCCTGGAGGGTATGTCTATATTAACGTGGGACTTCTCCGTATGTCGGAAAATGAATCTGAGTTGGCAGGTGTCATTGCTCATGAAATTGGGCATGTTGTTGAAAGGCATGGCATGAAGCAGTTGACTAAGCAGATGGGTTTGGTCATGATTTCACAACTTATTTTTGGTGAGGATCCTGATAAAGTGCAAGAGGTCATCTCCCAGATTATTTTAAGTGGAGTGTTGATGAAATACAGCCCTGACAGTCTGAGTGGAAGCGCATCTAGAAAATGACTCGCCAATCCTACCCCACCACAACCCACTATAGGTATAGAAACATGATTAACGATGTAATGAAATAGTTCCAAATCATATCCCTTTTTGCTTCCATCTCTATCAATCGAATTAACAAAAATTTCGCCTGCGCCGTAAGCCTGAACTTCCTTTAGCACTTCGATAAGGCTGCGATTCACCATTCGATTGCCCGATTGAACAAACACTTTGTACTCATCATCTACTTTTCTAACGTCAATAGAAACAACGATAGCTTGTTCACCAAATTTTTGTGCCCCCAAGCGAATAATATTAGGATCCTCGTGAGCTTTTGTATTAATGACTACTTTATCAGCACCATTAGAGATCAAACTTTCAATGTCAGAAATTGTTTTGATCCCTCCTCCTGCGGATACCGGTGTTTGGCACCTTCCTGTGTAACCAGCTAATTTTTGATAGAGATTACATTCACCTATCACTGAACCATTAATGTCCAAAATCACAATCTCATCAATCCCCCATTGATTCAGGTAACTAACAGCAACCTCAGGACTACCAATAGGCAAATATCTGTTAAAACCTAGGCTTTGGACAACTATACCATCGAGTATATTTATGACCCCAACAATTCTAGTAACTAACATATTTTAGTTCTGGTGGGCATAATTCAGGAAATTTCTCAGGATTCTCAAACCATTCCGCTGGCTTTTCTCAGGATGGAATTGTACCCCAAATAAATTCCCTCTCTGTATACCAACAACCATCTTATCACCATAGTTCAACGATGCAAACACACTATCATCCACATCCGTAACACAATACGAGTGATCATAGTAAAACATCGCTCCCTCAGGGATATTTGCAAGTAAAGGACTATCCTTTTCTACACACAAGCTATTCCAACCAACATGAGGAACGGTTAACCCCTTCTTACATTGAATTCGCCTGACCTTTCCTCTCAGCAAATCCAATCCACGTGTTACCTTCTGCTCATCCGACGACTCAAACAGTAACTGCATTCCTAAGCAAATACCTAAAAAAGGAACGCCTTTTTCACAGATGTATTCTTTTATAACCTCAAGCAATGATGATTCTTCTAAATTAGACATAGCCATAGGAAATGAACCTACACCAGGAAAGATAATAGCACTTGCCCATTTAATATCTGAAGGATGGGTTGAAATATGACATTTTTCATTTAACTGAGATATCGCATTTACTACGGATTGAATATTACCCATTCCATTGTCTATCACCGTTAGCATTGACGCTTTATTTTACCTCAAATTTGGGTTGCCATTTCCCATTTACATGCTCAAAAAGGTCCTTGTTCGTTATCTTGTCTACATGGCACCAAAATTCATCCAATGTAATTTCTATATAATCGCAGAACATTGAAATGTATTTTTCAGCACAAGCACCATCATATTTTTTGACTAAGTCCACCGCCTCACTTCTAGTTATCATCCCCTGGTGGATAGCCTCACATACTTGATCAGTAACACGGCCAAAACCTAATTTATGGTATTTTAAAAATTGATTAACGATTGTAAACTCCTCATCAAGACATGAAAACCCCCAAAGATCTCCAATATCTTGAGGCAAATCAGTTCTAGTTATCAAACCTTTAGACATAGCAAACTCCGCGTTTTTATGGCCGTACCAGTCTTGAATATAATACCCTAAGTACACTATTCTTAAATTGGCATTTTTCATATCATCGTAAGTTGGATATTCATAAAAATGATAGTCTTGCGGAGTCCCTTCTCCAAAATTGAGGCTTTCAGGACCACCTTTTATAGTATTACCCTCCTGCATTTCTATAGCATCACCGTCTAAACGCCCATGTTTCTCACCTATTGTTAAAGCAGGGTTTTCACCGTAGAACAGAAGTGGTATTTTGTATGCAATCGCAACATGTATAGGAATTGCGTACAATGCCATTTCACACGACCTAAGATGATTACCAAACTGAATAAAACCGTGCCTCATCAAGGCTTTCCATTTCAACGGATCTAAACTAATTGAAAGGCAATCAAAGCCAGTCTCAATCAGATTTGAAATATTATACGCCCCTCGTTTTGTCAGTTGCTCAGGCGGGTAAAGGCAAGATACCAACAATGGATTCATGCCTAGCTCATCCTTGGTAAAAAAGGCTTGCCTTGTACTATCTTTACCACCACTTACCGTAACAATACAATCATAAGTACTACCGGTGTTTTCCTGTCCCCATTTCTTTATATGTAATATTTCCTGTCTCCGCTCTTCCCAGTCAATTGATTCCGCTCTCTTATTTCTTTCATAAACACAAACAGGACATAGGCCTTCTCTATTGAAAAAAGTATTGGGCCTAGTTGATGGATTAAGGCAGGTTTTACAGTATTCGATCAGATTATTGCCCATAACCAAACCTTTTAAACGAAACTAAAATAAAGCTAAAATTTTAAGAAACTTTCAGATGTCAAGCCACAAAACGAAACATCTTGCCTATGCTTCCCCCAAAAGAAAGCTAACACAGAGAAAAGCAAATTAAAAATTCCCAAGCAAAAATTTGAGCCAGATATTATACCGCTGAACACTTTTTAAAGAGCCAGATAACTGCCGACAACAACTGACAGACTAAACCACACATAAACAAAGGAAAGCTATCTTTTGTCACAGATAATATATCCCTAAAAAGACACTAATTACTTCATTAACGTCATAGTATGAAGTTTTTAAAACATTTCGGAGAACCGATACAAATGTCAAACTCTCCTAATTTCTTAAGTATTGAAATCCCATCTCTGCTCGCTTCCAATCATCGAGATTATCTATATCAACAACTCTATATTTAGGAATTTTGAACATTGTCGAATTTTGAGTAAAGAAAGGCCTTTGATCCATCCAAGCCCCAATCTGCCCCCAGTAAAATTGTCCCGCGTCATGATACAGAATCTCCAAATCTTGTGACCTAACAACAAACTGCTCCGGATAAAGCATTTCCACACCTCCTTCGTTATCCAATTTGAAGGAACGCTGAATAGGAAAAGCATATTCTGTACCAGCAAAAACATAATCCCACTTTCCTGTCTTAAAAATTTCATGGCTCCCAATTAAGTCAGACCGATGTAATAACGGAGCTGTAGGATAAATACAACAAACCATGTCTAAATCCCAGCCATTTTTCTCTAACCAGCCTATCGCATGGCTAATCACAGGAATTGTTGGTGAGTAATCGTCCGCGAGCGAAGCAGGCCTCTTAAAAGGAACTTCAGCACCATATTGGTTAGCTACTGCTGCAATTTCATCATCATCAGTTGAAACAAAAACTTTATCAAACAACTGGGACTGATATGCAAGTTCAATTGAATATGAAATAATAGGCTTACCACAGAAAAGCTTCAAATTTTTTCGCGGAATTCGTTTACTTCCCCCACGAGCGGGAATAATCGCAATTTGACTCATCAAAAAATCCTAATACCGCTTGAATAATAAATTCCTGCTCATCAGGTGTCAAACTTGGATATAGGGGCAAACTCAGGCATTGTTCATAGTAAGCTTCAGCATTTGGAAAATTCTGGGTTCCATACCGTCCTACATAATAAGGCTGGCTATGCAATGGTATGTAATGAACCTGAACGAAAACTCTCTGGCCGTGTAAATAGTCATAAAGTTCTTTTCTATGATTAACCCGAATAACATACAAATGATAGGCATGATGATCGTTCCTTTGGGAGGATGTTACCTTCTGAGTAAGAATCTCAGGTAAATCATCAAAAGCTTCGCTATAACGTTTAGCGATATCTCTACGCCTAACTAACCCATCTTCTATCCTTTCCAACTGATTCAATCCTAGAGCCGCATGTATATCGCTTAAACGATAATTAAACCCGAGCTCTTGCATTTCATAATACCAACCACCATGATTATCAAACATCTCGCCCGATTTTTTTGTTATCCCGTGATTTCTGAGCAGTTCAATCTTTTGCGTTAAATCCCGCCGATTGGTAGTCACCATACCTCCTTCTCCTGCGGCAATATGTTTAACCGGATGGAACGAGAAAATTGCGGCATCAGCGTAAAACCCATTACCACATCGAACAGTTTCCCCGTGACTACTGATAAAGCTAGCACCGGGAGCGTGGCATGCATCTTCCAATATCCAACATCCATACCGGTCTGCCAACCATCTAATTTGCTCCATGTTGACTGCGAGCCCAGTAAAATCCACTGGTATAATTCCTCTAAAAACACCCTGTCTAAGTTTATCTTCCAACTGATTCAGATCCATAAGGAACGTATCTGAATCGATATCAACAAATTCAACTTCTCCTCCAACATATAGGATACAATTAGCAGAAGCGGCAAAAGTAATGGGGGTTGTAACCACTTTTTCTCCAGGTTTTAGACCTAAAGCCTGCACAGACAAATGAAGCGCAGCAGTTCCATTGGCTAGAGCGACTGCATGCCGACAGCCAATGTAGTCAGAAAAGTTTTTTTCAAATTCTCTGACTTTAGGCCCCTGTGTCAGAAAATCGCTTTGAAGCACAGATAAAACAGCATCAATATCGTCGTCTGAAATCCAATGCCTGCCATATGGAATACTCTGATTTAAACTCATATGATTACATCTCATTTTTTATTAATTCTATTAGCTCATCTACAGAAAGAATTTTCTCATTATTACGACTATTATAACTAAATCCAAATTCACATTTTTTTCCGATGGACGAATCACTTTCTTTCCTAAATCTTTCAGTATCCCATAATGAGGTCGCAGGCAAGATCACAAAGTAATTATCAAATTCAATTGTGCTGAGTGCATCTGTTTCTGTAATCATTTCTTCGTGCAACTTCTCCCCCGGACGTCTCCCAACTATTTCATGTTTGGCTTTAGGGGCGATAGCTTTTGCCAAATCAGTAAGACGATAAGAAGGTATTTTGGGAATAAAAAGCTCCCCCCCCCACATTTTATCTAAGCAACGCAATACAAAATTGACACTTTCCCGAAGTGTGATATTGAAACGTGTCATGCGTCTATCAGTAATGGGTAGGACACCCGTTTCCCTTTTTTGCATGAAAAAAGGAATTACTGACCCACGACTCCCCATCACATTACCATACCGTACCACTGAGAACCTAATATCACGAGATCCACGATAATTGTTAGCTGCAATAAACAGTTTATCCGAGGTAAGTTTAGTTGCACCATAAAGATTGATGGGAGCAGTAGCTTTATCAGTACTAAGAGCAATAATCTTTTTAACACCAGTTGACATAGCCGCATCAATTACGTTTTGCCCCCCAATTATATTTGTCTTGACAGCTTCAAATGGATTATACTCTGTTGCTGGCACTTGTTTCAGCGCCGCTGTATGCACAACAATATCCACTCCTTCCATGGCCAGTTTCAGTCTAGACAAATCCCTTACATCCCCTAGAAAATACCGCATTGATGAACTACCACAGCACGAAAATTCTTGTTGCATTTCAAGTTGCTTGAGTTCATCGCGACTATAAACAATAACTTTTTCCGGTTGATACTTCGACAAAAGTTCCTCTGTGAGCTTCTTACCTAAAGACCCTGTACCACCAGTAATAAGAATCGTTTGGCTTTTCCAATCAACTCGTCGGCCAATCATAATACTTGTACCCACCTCCCTCGCTCAACTACCAAATTGACTACTTGCCATTCGTTCCAATGAAGCACAATTTAAAAAAACACCTTAATTAAAATTAATAACGCAGATTCCATTTTGACAGTTATTACAACAACAAAGCAATGTAGGAGTGAACGACGATTTCCTCGCTAATTCTCATCGCTAAGTTTGCTTCCTAAGCCAACGTAAAATTAGTTCCTTTCCTAAACGAAAACTAATTGATGATAACAAGCAAAAACCCTGTGAACCACAAAACTTACAACGCTGAACGAAATCCTACTCTTATCCACACTAGTGATAAAACAAACGGTTAGTATAATAGGCACGACTATTCTTAGGTAATTGATACGCCTCAATATCACTGATAGAATCACGATGAATAGGGTAGAAAGAATCATTATATTTAGGCAATAAACTATAGCAGAGCTCAAAAATCAAACGCTGTCCTTCGACGGGAAACTGCCCCTTATGAAGGCCACGAGTGTCTTCGAGAAAACTAGTACCTTTTATACCAACATGCCTTTTAATTTCAGCTTCAGTAAAAATGGTTTCTACATCTTTATCAGATTTTCTATGTGTCTCCATCCAACGCCAAAACTTTTGGAAGCCTTTCGAATCACTATCCAGTCGCCGCCTCATCATCTCGTATAACACTCGAAATTCATGAGTACGCTTAACGTACACATGAGGTCCATTATTTGGTCCTACATCATTTAGATACACAAACAAGTTCACTGAGCGAAAATCGGCTCGATCATGATGGTACAATTGATTACCCAACAACCCCATTCCAGTGCTAAAAGACCACCAAACGGTAATACTAGACAAAGTGGGTAAAACGCCTAAATAAGCTTCTACTAAACGGATCAAATTTTCATTGTGAGCAATTTTATAAAACCAAGGACAGCGAGAAACAACCTCTTGCTCATAAAAACCCAAATTAACGCCTAAAGGCACCTCATCAACAGGACAAATATCCAATTTCTCGGGTGAAGTAGAATCACCATAAACACACTTCACAGAAAAATCGCTTAAATAGGCTACTATGTGGTTAATCTCACTATCAGTAAATATATCATCAAGAGAAACAACCCCCATTTCATTCAACAATTTGAGATCATTTTCCGTATAAACAGAACCAAATCCTCGATGGTCAACAAACTGATGATGAGAGTGAATTTTTTCTCGCATATACTGTGCGAGAAAAACACCTATGTTGTCTCGGGTTCGTTTGTCCAATCCACCTTTCACCATCGAAGTAAAGATGGCACGAAGATCATAAAGCTCGTTATCCATATCATATTCAGTTCGCAGATCTTGATTCATCATATTCCTCTAGCTATTTATCATCACACCAAATTTCCCCCACTCAAACCTCAACCCAAAGTAGAAACTTCAACTATTTATTAGGATAAGGTTTGACTTTATGTGTCTGATTGAACCTAACCAAACCCAAATGTAGTCCCGATGACGTTACCGTACTTCCAGAAAGTCCTTAATCAAAACATTAACTGCAACCAAGATAGCACTGCTAGCAGCATCAATCTTAATTGTAACTCACTCTTTTTCCCTCTTACCACATAAGAAGCAGCATAAAAAAACTACTTAAACTGATACTATCAGACAGCCATTGATAACGTGATGAAAATAAGCGTCGATTCCTCAGAAACTTAATCGTTGTAATCCATACACACCACGTACCATCAAACAGGACTTATATAAAATACATTACGGCTAATTTTATCCAATTTCACCGGAGGCACATTAGGTAACAGCTCGTACATCTGTCTTAGGCGATGCTCAATCCAAGGGAATTCTACATCCATTTTTTGTTTCTCAAAATCAGTTAATATTAACTCCCTAAACTGGACAGAAACCGACTTAAATCCTTCAAATGAGCCCTCAAGCCTAAGATATAATTGATGAATCTCATCAGCAATCCTCTCCGCGGCAAACTTACCCTCTTGTGCTGGCCATAGTTCCTTTAACTTTGAAGCATCTCCGAGCTTCAGCTTACCTGCGTAGAAATCCTGCACCGCTTGGTATGCTCCTTCCGCTGTATGTGTTAAATAAGACACATTGTTTGAAGCTCGAAACTGAATGTGTTCGCTCCCTTTCTCTTGAATTGAGATGGTCGGATGCCCCATGGATACTGCTTCAGCCCCTGTAGTACAACCTGTGTGTATCAAGATATCAGAAGCAAGTATCCATGGATTTGCTGAGCCATTATTATTTGCGACATTAACGTTTGGATACTTACGAGACAGTTTTACGTATGTATCCAGTTTCTCAGCGGGATGAGGTCTAATCAACACTTTTTGACGAGGACTCTGTCGCCCAAAAAGTTCAATTAACTGAAACGTGGATTTCAGATTATATGCTTCCCACCTAGTCTCGGCCTGTTTTCGCTTTTTGTAACGTTTAAGCCATTCTTTATCTTTAGGAGATACCTTTTTTTGTATGTCAAAAAAACGCTTGGGAGAAAGTATCGAATTAATCATCCCTGGATTCGTATTTATGAGGATGTGACTCGAAGACATTGTTTTAGAAATCTCTTCTCTCACAGGATCGTATATTGATACAAGTTCCGAGCGCAAAAAGTCCGTTCTCGGATTCCCTGTCAGACGCACATCTAAATCGGGCATTAATTGTTTGACAAATTTCATTTCAAAGCCATGGGAGGCAAGAAAAAGATGGCATCCATTTGAAGTTGTGTGAAATACATCGCGATAATCGTAGTATTCAGGAGGCTCCATACCAATATCAAGAAGTTCTTCTTCCATAGCAACAACAATATGTCCAAACTGACGCACTTTAGCCATGAACTTAGTGTGAATTTTGTTCATTCCCTTGAAAAAGAAAATTCCTTTAGGAAGACGATCTCTATTGATAGTTAATTCCCATTGAAAACCTACTATCACACGAAATCCTTTTTTAGCCAAAAAAAGTGCCGTTAGCAATTTTGAATCTAATTCTCTTACAGCAATCTCAATTAATATATAAATTATAGGATTAATTTCATTAGCCAAACCGCCCTCACACAATTCAATAGTTCTCTTGCATAAACAGTAGTCCCTAACGTAGAACACAATCTATCCAAAATCAGCGATTGATATATAATTTCGATACTTTTATAGATGACACTGCAATCTCGGACAACAAGCTTGCAGTTTCCAAACCACTTGGAGTAAAAATAAACAGAATACCCAATCGATTGTAGCAAGTTTACAATTGCCTCCATTCTAAATAATAGCAAACTGCCGTCAGATCAGAACATAGAAGCCTTCCCTCAGATCACCTTTTCTTTGGAGTGTGACATTAAATCTACGTGCCATCGTTAGGCAACATAAAATCGTCAGTTCTTATAGCCTAAAATTTCACAGGATCGACTTCGGCTTCCACACAATTAAGATAAGAATTCTATGTTCAATCAAGAATAGAAAACTCTAGTTTTCCTCTCTCCCTGAGCAACAAATTCGTTATTAAATATTACCATATCAAAACGTTCAGATGACAGTAACTTAGATTGGCAATTTGATTCTCAAATCACATGAGAAGTAGGATAACAACGATTAACACCAATACTATCGAAGAGTCATTATTATCTGTTGCAAGTAAGAGGAAGGTTAATTCTTCAGATGCGTTAAGTAGCTCTTCTCACATCGTTATAATTTTAAAAAAATAATGAGCAAAGGGTCAACATCATCAGGATATAAGCACACTTCCTAACGATTTCAGAGGCCTATTAATTGAATAGATCTCTAACTCAAACAACTTAAATCAATCCATGCAATTAAGGAATATTTCTTGGAATTGATAATCTTATTTTAACACGAAACCTGATCATTATAATTAAGTAAACATACTCTAAATGTTTAATCAAAAAGGATTCATATCAAATACGTTACAGCTAATTTCACCCAATTTCATTACCGGAATGCTAGGTAGCTTTTTGTGTTTGTACATTTGATTTAGACGACGTTCAACCTGAGAGAGTTCTACAAACATCTTTTGTTTATGGAAGTTAGTTAACCGAACCTCTTTGAACTTTAAAGGATTCAGTTTAAATTCTCCACACATCCCACCAAGGTTAAGGTAAAATTGATGAATTTCATCAGCAATCCTCTCCGCGGCAAACTTACCCTCTTGTGCCGGCCATAGTTCCTTTAACTTTGAAATGTCTCCAAGCTTAAGCTTACCTGCGTAGAAATCCTGCACCGCTTGATATGCTTCTTCCGCTGTATGTGTTAAATAAGACACATTGTTTGAGACTCGAAACTGAATTTGTTCGCTCCCTTTCTCTTGAATTGAAATGGTGGGATGATTCATAGCTACGGCTTCAGCTCCTGTAGTACAACCTGTGTGTATCAAAATATCAGAAGCAAGTATCCAAGGATTTGCAGGTTCTTTATTATCTGCGACATTAACGTTTGGATACCTGCGAGAAAGTCTCACGTACGTATCCAGTCTTTCAGCAGGATGGGGTCTGATCAGAACACTTTGCTTAGGGCTATGCTGTCCGAAAAGTTCAATTAACTGGAACGTGGATTTCAGATTATATGTTTCCCACTTAGTCTCGGCCTGTTTTCGCTTTTTGTAACGCTTAATCCATTCTTCATCTTCAGGGGCAACCTTTTTTCGTATTTCAGAGAAAATCTTGGGAGACAGTATCGAATTAATCCTCCCTGGATTTGTATTTATGAGAATGTAACCTGAAGACATTGTTTTAGAAATCTCTTCTCCCACAGGATCATATATTGATACAAGCTCCGGACGGAGACAATCCGTTCTTGGATTCCCTGTCAGACGTACATCCAAATCGGGTATTAATCGTTTGACAAATCCCATTTCGAAGTCGTGGGAAGCCAGAAAAAGGTGACAACAATGATTAGCATCAGTGTGAAACACATCACGATAATCATAATATTCGGGAGGCTCCATGCCAATATTAAGAAATTCCTCTTCCATAGCGACAACAATATGTCCAAACTGACGCACTTTAGCCATGGAATCAGTGTGGACTTTGTTCATTCCTTTGAAAAAGAAGA
>JACLAC010000706.1_pt1 | contig 27581 bp, 23 predicted proteins | sample 8027881 | NCBI WGS metagenome assembly JACLAC01 (sample SAMN15725517, study PRJNA655200) | protist metagenome | isolation source: fluorescence activated cell sorting (FACS) single amplified genomes of... | place: Spain: Blaines Bay Microbial Observatory, Mediterranean Sea | collected 2016-01-19 | reverse complement strand
TCTTTATCAATAAAGGCAGATGAGGTTCCCCCAAACGATAATTCTCCTTGAATAATCTCTTCCGGAATGATGCTATGTCTTGAAGTATCCTGAACAGGTATCACACTATTTTTTTTCGAGATAAAACACCCTGACTCGATTACACCCCAAAAACCAAAAAAAATTACGCCAAACAATCTATTTATCATCTTGATTATCCTCCTCAGAGGTCTCTTCTACTAATGAAGTAAACAAAAGCGGATAATTCACACTGATATTATCATCTCTAGATTCTGGGAATTCCATTTTTTCAAAGATCTTAATAATACAATCTTCGACCATCACAGAGTTCATCTCTGAGCTCTTAATCTCTGCTTTATCGACTAGATGATTTCCAGATATAACAAAACTTACGACGATTTTTCCGTATAAATTTGGATTTATTCTAAGACCCTCTTCATAACAAGAACCGATTTCCGCTATATGTTTCCGAATACCTCTTTCAATGCTAGCCTTATCAAAACATCCTGTAGATATATTCCCCTCTGCGCCTGCAGATTTTGAAAAACACCAGATTACCAACATTAAGATCGATGTAATCATCCTCTCATATTTTCTACAAGCAAACATAATCCTACCCTTTGAAGAAAAGATTTCAAAGGAGCATGACAGGTCAGTCAATCTACGGTTTCACTACACCTCAGACTTTACAAAAACTTGATACATTATCAAAAACAGATGTCATTGATTGAACCGGGAGAGCCTGAATCTCCCATCGGTAGGAATCCCCATTGATCACACCAATTTGTAGAATAATCATTTCCATATTGAGTTGCATAAGAGGGTGTGACCCCCAAGCTAGAACCAATAACAGAAAAACCCTCAGCATACGTCATGCGATCTATCATCTGGTTTGTATTCGAATATAGAATGACTTCGTCTTCAGAATTGGAAAGACCAAAACCACCACCAAAAGTTTGATATAAAAATGCCCCTTGACAGGTAACACCACCATTATTCCAGTAGTCAGTTTCAGCACAAATAACGAGGAATCCATTGGGTTCGATAATCATAGAACCCAATGAGACCTCTTGAATTTCATAATCATCAACACCCTGATCTCTGAGGCGATACTGACGTAAATCAAGCCAATCTCCAGTCGTATTATACAGCTCAACCCACTCTCCATATTTATCCTGAACAGCATCGGAATCAATCATTACCTCATTGATGATCACTTCTCCATTATAGGCGCGGCGAGGATTTTCTTGAGAATCTCCAGGTTCAACAGGATCATCAGGCTCATTAGATGGCTCTGTTCCTGGTTCATTAGATGGCTCGTCAGCTGTTTCAGAGCTTGGTTCGTCTGCTGGCTCATCAGAGGGGCCAGAATCTGGCTCCGAAGTTGGTTCGTCTGCTGGCTCATCAGAGGGCTCATCTATCCCTACATCATCTTGTTCTTCCTGCTTGTCACGGATTGATCGAATAAAATTTTCGTTACAACCTGCCAATAACCAAATCCACATTAACTTTCCTTTGTCTTAATATAGATTTTTTTTAAGAAAAGAGCAATCTTAAGATTAATTCGAACACTTAATCTTTTAATAACAATTCTACAGGTGCATGATCAGAAGCAGTCATTCCGTTCTTCTTTTTTCGAAAATCACGTATAATTCTTGCATTCTCTACTCGCTCCACCATAGAATATGTTCCTAAAAAGTGGTCAATTCTCATACCCATATTTCGCTGAAAAGCACCTCGTCGATAATCCCAAAAGGTAAATTCACCATCCGGAATATACTCTTCTCCAAGATCAACAAGCCCCCAATCTAAAAGCTGTTGCCAACGGCTCAATTCTTCTGGATGGTGAGTAGGAACATTAATAAATTGATGTACATCATACAGATCAATCGGTCTTGGAGCGATATTAAAATCTCCAGTCAAAATCAATTGCTCCTCTGTAGAATATGTTTCATTGATCCACTCAATCAATCGATCATAAAATCGTTTTTTATATATAAATTTTGGAGACTCTGCGGATTGACCTTGAGGACAATATAAATTGACGAGCTTCAACCCCATTGTCTCACAAGCTATCAATCTAGCTTGTCCTTCGTCTACTGTCGGCAATCCCTTATGAACTGCTGATATAGGTGCTTTTGATGCAATTAAAACACCATTCCATCGAGGTTGTCCAAAAATCGCAACCTCATACCCCCTTTCGTGGAATAAATCCAGAGGAACTTTCTCAGTTGGCATTTTCAATTCCTGCACACAAAACACATCGGGAGCATGTTCATCTAGATAAAGAGAAACAACTTCCCTTCTTGCTTTTATAGAATTGACATTCCAGGTCACCAATTTCATTCTTCTTTCTCCACTTTTTGAGCCAATACAAATGGCTGTATGATCAAAATAGCAAATAGATCTTCTTTCTCAAATCGATCAAATTTTTCTAGTCGTACAAGATCTCCATTCTTTACCCAATCTACAACTTGAGCGGAGTGATCTGAAGCGATGGCTACGCCAACCTCAGTCAAATTAATCTTCGGAGAGACAGCAAATACATTTCCTTGTTCTAGATGGAAACGCATGTCAATCCAATGGGCGACCAAAATTTCTTTTGTAAGCTCTTCTTTTGTTTTCATTCCAGAATTCTCATTCAGGTAACAACTCCTGTTCCAGTCCTTCTACAACATAATACCAACCAGCATTTCCCATCTGAACAAAGAAATACACTTTAGATCCATTATCGAAGGGTAGTACGCGATAACCCGATCGTTCTTCTAAAATTTCATTTACAATGGTATCATTGGAAAACAACTCTTCAACCTCTGTGTCCTCAAGCGAAGAGATTAAAACTTCTCCCTTTGCATTCAAGATAAAACTCTGTGTCTGATCTGAAAAAGAAGGTAAATTTAATAGATTTTCAATAATATGAGAAAACGAAAATTCAACACCTGCAATACCGAGTAATTGTCCTTCTGCTCCAAGCACTGGGTACGTACAAGGGAGCAACATTCCCTGCCCGCTTGCATCAACATATGGTGTTTGACAGAGAGGCCCTTGTTGCGCAGTAGAATTTTGATACCAGGGACGCTTGCGGGGATCATATTCTGCTTTATACCCGCCTTTTCCTGGATATGCAGCATGAACACCCTTTTCAGAACCAACAAATGCCCAAACAACAGGGCTTTTTCCATCAACTAAGATCGCCTTACGAATATCCTCCGAGGTTTGATATTCTTCAGAGAGCGCTTGTACAAAGATATTATAGAACACAGGCTGTAATGAAGAGAGCTGTTGACTTTCCTTCATTATCTCTGGACTCAGAAGTACATCTGGGGCTAACTTAACGCCAGCAAAATCTAAACTCAGTTGTTTTTTGTATCGCGGAGCATCAAACAGATCGGCTGGTCCCTCTCCCTTATCAAAATCTGAGGAGAAATATACCTGCTGATTGAGCACACTTTCTGGTTGTAAAATTAACCGAGACTGTGCTGCAGAAGATAATTCACGAAGCAGTCCTTTATAGTACAGTAATTCTTGATCAATTCGGCCACCTTGTTTGGAAACATCTGCCATAATTTGTCCAATTCTTTTGGATCGAATTTGAACGGCATCTCTCATTTCCGCTTCGCGAATTTGTGTCTGTTCTCTCTCGGATTGCTGCTTATTTAAATTATAAATATTACTCACTAAGGCAAATACAGCCAACAGCATGAAAGAAAACAACGTTTTCATGCGATGATTAGATACCCAACGAGTCACCTTTGATAGGGGTGGATCAGGACGAGCCTCGACCTCTTCGTTACGCAAAAAACGTCTGATGTCTTCAGCTAAATCATCTGTTGTCTCGTACCGTCTAAACGGAGCATTTTTGGTTGCCTTTTCAATGATAGCAACTAGCTCTGGGGCAATCTTAATCTGTGAAGATAAATGCATGATAGGAGCGATTTGTCCCCGTCTGGCTCTACGAAGCATGTCCAGCAGCTTCCCTCGAGGAATTGGATCTTGAAGTGTAATCATATGAAATAGAATTAATCCCAGAGCATATTGATCGCTTTTTCCATCCAAACCTTCCACTTCGCCCTGTGCCTGCTCCGGAGAAATATATGAAAGTGTTCCAACAACTGCACCATCTTGTGTCGTGTGAGCATTTCCTTCGAGCTCTATCTTTTCGATATCGATATCCTCAGATATATCAATATCCTCTACACCTATCACTCGAGCAATTCCCCAGTCCATTACATATACTTCACCGTAAGGACCAATCATGATATTACTGGGTTTGAGATCTCTATGGATAACTTTCTTTGCGTGAGAATAAGCCATCGCTTCGCAAATTTTAATAAATATTTCTAAGAATTCGTCCTGCGTTGGTCCCTGATCCGGTTTTCCATTCTGAACAAAATAAATTTTCTCTTGGATTAGCTCATCTAGAGTTCTTCCTTTGATCCATTTCATGGAATAGGCAAGATTTCCTGTCATAGATCGTTCCATCGTATAAATTGGAACGATATTTGGATGATCAAGCTGAGCTGTAATTAAGATCTCACGTACGAATCGAAACTTAGACTTCTGATCGACTTTTCCTTCTTTGATCCATTTTAAAGCAACTTTTCTCTTTAATCGAAGATCTTTAGCAATGTGGACCTCTCCCATTGCTCCTCTTCCAAGCTCATCAATTAACTCATACTCACCTAAACCAGATGCATTTGAAACCTCATTATCTTCTGATGGCTCATTTTTTTTTCGTGCCTCAAAGCCCGCAGATAATGTTTCATCGCCAGCCAAAGATACATCCATACCTTCTTGAGCTGCATAAAAATCAAGTCTCGAAATCAACTCTTTTTCAAGCAAATAATTCAAGAACTCTGTCTGATTTCCAGAGGGGTGATTCTGCAAAAAATGAAATAACCACCCTTCAATTTGAACTGGTGATATCGTTGGTAATATATTGGCAAGAACTTCTACTTTCATAGAATTTGTTCCCCCGTAAAATATCTAAGAATATTCCACTTATCCTTCGATCGTTGTGTAGAAGAAAAAATCATTTTGTACTCTATAATTCTGATGCTGTACGAACCAAGCGGAAACCTTGTTCTGGACTTCTGTAATTTGGATGAACGGAATAACGAGTATCAACACGAGCCTGACCTAATTCTTGTTTGAAAGAACCACCTCGACGAACACGATATACGCCATCTTTTGCGCCTAAAGGATCAATCGTTTCGGAGGGATCATACGTATCATATCGATCCCAACACCACTCCCAGACGTTTCCACTCATATCATAAAGTCCAAACGAGTTGGGAAGTTTTTGTCCGATGTAATGAAGCTCATCTTCGGAATTCTCCGCAGTCCAAGCTAGCTTGCTCAATCGGTTGCCCCCTGAAAAAACATAATTACTCTTAGCTCTGGCTGCATACTCCCATTCTGCTTCTGTAGGTAATCGATAACCCAAACAATCTACGCCCTTAGGAAAAGAGACTTCTTCCCCTTCAATTTGGTAACATTCCTCAAAACCCTCATAAGCAGAAAGTGCATTCGCAAACCGAATCGCATCATACCAAGAAACGTTGGTCACTGGTAACGAATCAGCCTTCACTGCTGATGGATTTTCATTCAAAATTTCTTGATAGAGTTTCTGTGGAATTTCCGTTGTAGAGACATAAAAAGAATGAGTTAATTTAATGGTTCTGGAGATATTTTCGTCTCCCGATCCTTTTGGATTTCCCATCAAAAAAGACCCTTCTTTCACCCAGGCAAACTCTGCCCCTAAAACAGATGGGGTTGCTAACTGGAGCAGAAGACTTCTTGCTTGAGATACCTCAGGGATATCGACTGCCATCTTTTTACCGCGCACATTAATTTCTTTATCTTCATATTCACGAAGAAAAGCATATACGGCGACTTTTGCGGGGTCATCGGCTCGATCTTGTGCGAAGCTACGAACCTCTTTCCAAGCTGCAGCTCCTTCCTGACGAATAGCGACGACCTGCTCATTCATGAGTTTTTCAACTTCAATTTCGAATGTTCTTTGTTGCTTCAGCTCGTTTAATAGATCATTCAACGAGACATCTTCAGAAAGCATGCCAACAGGAATATAATCGACCGGTTTTTTTGCCTTAATCTGATTATTTTCAACTTCGAGTACAGGTCCCTTTTCTTTTGCTTCGGATATTTTTTGTTTGCGATATATACCCGTGACCTCAATCGATTGCGATTCTGATATCAAATTTGCATAATTGACAGCTTCCTCTAACGATACCCAGCCATCTTTATCTTCTTCAGCCCATCCTCTGAGTCCTCCCAAGAGAAGATAAGACAATGCAGGGCGACGATTCCCATCATTTAAACGTGCGTACTCTCCCTCTTTTGCTGCCTGAACGATTGTAGCCTCACCCATTCTTGGAGTCAGACCTTCTTGTAATGGCATATTGGAAACCAGCGGGCTACCAGAACGATCTCTTGCATCAAACGAGCAATCGAAAATTGCAATGGTTCGCTTGTTTGCATCACCACTCAGTTCCCTAATTTTTTCTAAGGATAGCCCCTTCTCATAGACAGACTTCGCTGTTGCCTCAGTATGAAAAGGCAAGATCATACCAGAATCACCTTTAAAAGATGTCGCTCCGTGACCAATATAAATGATCCATAATCTACCTTGTCTTGATAATTTTCGACTTGATTTTGCCAGAGCCTGCTTAATCTTATTTTTTGTCGCTTCACCGTTTTCAAGAAGAATTACATTTTTAGAAGGAATTCCTATCGTTTCCAGAAAATAGTTCTGCCATTCTAAGGCATTCTGGGAGGCATTTCGAACATCACTCAAATAGGCATAATCTTCTATAGATATAATTATAGCCCGATCTTTTGGAGAAATTTGGTCTTGATAAGGAGGGGCTTCTAACGAGGGCCATTCTACGGCCTGCGCCTGAGAAGCGATTAACATCAAACTACTCAATACTAAATATTTCATACTTCCTCAAGATTCTGCACGATTATTATCAACGTAACGTAAATTGGGAAAGTTTTCTACGAAAATGCGAAGTTCAATATTTCAAACATCGTTGATAACAAATTCTTAGCTTAAGATCCGAATATATTGCTCTGCAGCCTGATCCCAAGATCTATCTACTTTCATTCCTCGAACCTGCATTTTCTTAAATCCTTCCGGAGCATTTTTATACGTCACTAGAGCATAATGTAAGGCCTGTTGGAATGCGGAAGCAGAAAACGGAGTAAAGGCCCAACCATTCCCTTCATTTTTCCAGGGATTGAAAGATTGAACAGTGTCTCGAAGACCACCTGTTGAGTGAACTATCGGGATTGTACCGTATTGAAGTGCATGCTGCTGAGAAAGACCACAAGGCTCAAAGCGTGATGGCATCAGCAAAAAATCTGAACCAGCTGTTATCTTTTTCGCTATTTGGGCTGAAAACATGGGTAACCCAGCCACTCGTGAATGAGAATTCGCCTGTCGTAGAAAATCCTCATGCTTCTTCGCTCCCGTTCCCAATAAAACAACCTGCGCACCTTGATAAACCAGCCAAGGTAAGACTTCTTGTATCAACTCGACGCCTTTTTGTGCATCCAAACGAGATACGAATCCAAACAAAGGAAGTTTTGGATTTTGCTCTAAACCCAATTCTTCCTGTAAAGCACGCTTACATTCTGCTTTTCCTCGTAAATCTGATGCAGAAAAATTGGCGACTATCGTCGAATCTGTCTCTGGATTGTAAATATTTTGGTCAATTCCATTGAGGATTCCATGAAGATCCTTCTTTCTCCATCTCAGAATTCCATCTAATCCCATTCCTAAATCTGGATTGCAAATCTCCTCAGCATAGCTCGGAGAAACTGTACAAACAGAATCAGAAAGCATAATTCCAGCTTTAAGCCAGTTTAAACATCCATTCATATCTAGATCTGAGAAAAAATTAGAAGACAATCCCAGATTCGAAAACAAAGAATAAGGAAATTGCCCTTGATGAGCCAAATTGTGGATTACAAGCGCTATCTTTGATTCAGAAAGCAGCCCCCACTTTTGAGCCATTCGAAGATAGGCGGGAACTAATCCTACATGCCAGTCATGAACTAAGAATGATTTTTTTTGATCTTTTTGCCAAGAATAATGAAGTGCAATCATAATTGCGGAACGTGCCAGCAATGAAAATCGAAACCAATTATCGTGATAAGCCCCATTGTTTGAACCATAAATGTCTCCACGACAGAGCGCTGGATGATCCACAAAAATATGCTCCACGCCATCTTTTTGACAGTGATACAGTCCAATCTGATGTCCATCGATTTCGTAACGTTCTCCAGTATCCCAAGCATCTGGATATTCTTTGTAACGAGGAGTAATCGTTAAAACCTGATGCCCTTTTGCTACCATTGCCTTTGGCAGTGCGCCACAAACATCTCCTAGACCACCTGTTTTTGACCAAGGAACAATTTCTGCGCTAACGGAAATAACATTCATAGGATCCTCCTGAATTTTTCGCACCATTTTAATTCTTTGGGAACGAATAGTCGAGAGGTTTTAAGAGCTAAAATTCTAAACTTGTTTCAATACTCACAAATATTTTCATCCAATAGAGCTCTTTCCAACCACAACTCTGCCTCTGTAACAGTAATATCTTTCGACACCTCGACGATATTTTTCGACATACATAAATTAAAACCAGTGATATCAGCACCTTATATTTGGAATACTCCTTGCTCTAGAGCGGCTACCGTTCAACAACAAACACAAAGGAGTATATTATGCGCGGTATTAATAAAGTATTCATTCTTGGTCGTCTTGGTAAAGATGTTCTGCTTCAACAAACAAAAAATGGTCATTGCTTTGTAGAGTTATGGATTGCCACTAGTCGTTCTATTCAAAAAGATGGCGATTGGACAGCAGAAACTGACTGGCATGCTGTTCGTTTTTGGGGAAAACAAGCGGAGACATGTGCTAAATATTTAGGAAAAGGATCTCCCATCGCTTTAGAAGGCTCTTTACGGTCAGAACAATGGATTTCTAATGAGGGAGAGAAAAAATCTCGTAATTATGTGATTGGCTCTGAACTACATTTACTTCCAAAACGACGACCTATAAACGTAGGGGTAGAGGCAGTCACAGTATAAATAATCATCGATCTCTAATCAAAAGCATCCTAATAGGATGCTTTTTAGCTTCTATCTCTATCATTACATCCTGAAAAATCGCTTACACTTTGTATGCGATATTTTTACGAATGAGAAATATCTATAGAATTAAAATCATCAAAAAATGAGCCTTTCATACTCACCGATATTAAATACTTCACATGGAATTTTTGGCTTCAACTTTCTGGTTCTTTGTTTTTTTATTAATTCTCTTAGTTCTGAGAAAAATTCGCCCTTTTTTTGCAACTTGGTTCAAGTCTGAGGAAGGTAAAAGTCATCAGATCCAGATTCTTCTTTTCTATTTATGCTTTTGGCCATTACTCGCCGCTTTTATTTATCGATTTCCTTTACTTCCTGCTTTATACCAAAAAGTTGCGGCTTCTATTGTGGTAATCATTTTCTTTTTTCACTCAATCTACAATGTAAAGCAATTTCTAGAAAAGCCAAAGCTCTCTCGTACAGTCACATTTTCCATTCTCGCTCTAATCACTGGTTATGGTATTTTAACAGTCTGGGAGCAGGCTCCGCATCCACTACGTATTCCGGAATGGTTTCATACCTTACCAAATTATTCTCAGCAACTTGTATCGTTATCCCTAAGCTTAGTTACAGCCGTTTTTTGCTATTCAGTTGGTTTTGATGTTGCCCGACGTATCTCGCAAAAAACTGAATCGACCTTGGATGATCGGCTGATTTCCTTGTTTCAACTCCCCACCTCAATTTCTGTTTTTTTTATTGGTATAAACTATGGGATTACAATATCCAATCTATCTGAATTTTGGGCTCATACATACCATGGTGTAACACTCAGTTTGCTGATCGTTCTCTGGAGCACATCATTTTTAAAATCATCTACCATTCTTTTAGAAGGAATGAAGGAATCACATAGCGATTTCAGAGTTCTGAATGCCAGAACAATTCCCATTTTTCATCTTCTCGCTCGAATTATTATCATCATTGCTGCGATCTACCTCCTTCTCCTAGCTTGGGGAATCAATGTCATGCTCTGGATCACCTCAGCAGGGATTATCGGTATCGCCATCGCCTACGCATCTCAGGACACTCTGGCATCTTTATTTGCTGGTATAGCTATCCTCAGTGATGCTCCATACAAACTTGGAGATTTTCTGGTTCTAGAAGATGGAAAAAAAGGTAAAGTCACCCATATTGGTTTTCGCTCTACACGAATGCTTACCGTTGAAAATATTGAAGTTATTATTCCCAACTCTATTCTTGCATCTGCTCAAATTATCAATATGAGTGGTGGAGATTCTTTGCCGGCTCGAATCGACATTTCTGCTGGTGTTGCTTACGGCTCAGATATCGATCGTGTAAGAGAAATCTTATATGAAATTGCAGATGATCTGCATTATGTCATTCGTAATGAGCCAAGAATGCAACCAAAGGTTCATTTTATATCTATGGGTGCGTCAAGTCTTGATTTCGTACTGCGAATTTGGATCTCAAATCCAGAAGAAATTTTCACTATTCAGGATCAAGCAAACACCTTGATTTACAAACGCTTTGGAAATGAAAATATTGAGATTCCATATGCGAAGCAAGATGTATATCTTTACCCAATGGATGAAATATCAATTAAGAAATAAATGTTCTCAACCGAAGAAATACAATAATCTGGAATAGAATTATGAAAACCTTTGTACTCTGGCTCACAGGACTCCCTGCTTCTGGTAAATCAAGACTCGCTGATAATCTGGCAGCAGAACTAACAAAACTTGGCTTTTATCCAGAGACGATCAATTCAGGTCGTCTCAGACGCACACCACTCGGTGGAAACCTTGGTTTTTCTAAGAAAGAACGTGAGCAGAATATTCGTCGCCACGCTCTTGCTGCTCAGCTGTTAATGCAGAATCAAATGATTCCTGTTGTATCCTCGGTTTCTCCCTATCAGGCAGATCGAGATTTCATTCGAAAAGAGCTGAACGATTTTGTTGAGATCTATATCTCCACCCCTCCGTCTCATTGCCAGCTTCAGGATGAAACGGGAAATTGGGAAAGAGCTCTTCGTGGAGAGATTAAAAACTTCACCGGCGTATCGGCACCATATGAAGCCCCTAAATCTCCGGAGGTTACCTGTGATCTATCATCAGAAACATTAGATGAGGCGACCAAGAGGATTATTCGATTCTTGTATGAAGGAAATTGGTTAATTGATTCTGCAAACTCAAAAACGGAGATTGAAGAATTAACCCAAAAATTGAAAAAATTTGGTTATCTATAATTTCAATTCTTCACAAAAGGAATCGTATCTCTTAGCTTTTGAATCGGTATCGTAACCCAATGCTTTGGTAAGAAGAACACATACGAGCAAACCATCTGAAAGGAGAAATAGATCAAATCCTTCATCAGAACAGCAATCCCTACGTGCATCATAAAAGCGGCAAAAAGAGCCCACAATCGAATATTTTTCCAGCGAATAAAGAACAATAATGGAGAAAAAGTCTCTACAATCAATGTTGCCCAAGCAAAACCGCCCCAAACAAATCGAGGCCAAGTATGGAGAGCCCACACAGAAATCATATTCTTGTAATGCCCTTGCGACTGAGACCAAATGGTATAATTCATAGAATCAATCACACCACCACCAACGTTATCAAGCCAATTCCCTCCATACCATTTACAAATACCAGCGCCTAAATATTGAAAAACTAAAGTGAGTTGGATCACTCGGACAAGCCAGCCAGAAACCACTCTTTTTCCATCAATAAGTTCTTCAGGAGGTTGAACCGATAGAAAGAAAAAATATACAATTAACATTCGATTGATCGTAAAAGAGGATGGCTGATCCATCGCCTGAATATACACGCATAGCGCACAAAAAACTAGATTTAGAATTCTACGTCCATACCCTAGTAGATAAATTCCTCCGAGAACATAAAAAGTGACCACCGCAGGAGTTACCCATTCTGCTGATATTAATGGTGGAGGGGGAATATAATGAGAGGATGTAGCAGCTGCTGAAACGTGAAAGCCTTTATCTGTAAGCCACCATTCAGGTGTCTGTAAATGTCCACTGAAATAATAGAGCATACAGGTACAGACCATTATCTCAAAAGCTCTGGTAACTCGTACATCTTGAGGTTTAAACCACCAATCCAGAAGATTCCATTTCTTTTTGGTCATTTATCCCCCTTTGTAGATGGTATCTTCAATGTTTTTTTGATATTTAATTTTGGAGGAACTCTCATTTTATTTCGTTTATTTTTATTCCCTTTTTTCTCACCAATCTCAACTGAAAGCAATAACTCTCTCTGTTTCTCTGGAATAGAAGAAAGTGGTGGTCTGGACCAGACCTCTTTTTTCATACAGTGTTCTCCACCTACCTTGTGTGAAACGCGAAAAAATCGAACTTCTTTAATAACAGGATCCTCTGGAAAATTTTCTCCCCAGCGCTTGGCAATAAAATGTCCCATTTCCTGTAAACGAAGCTTGTTTTTTCCATACACCTTACCGTTTTTATCTTTGTAGCGAGAAGCAAGAACAATTCTGTTCAATTTCGTTCGATAACCGAAAATATCCAGATCAAAAAAGCCTTCTAATGGTCCTTCCTCCCAATCTAATTGACCGTTTTTACGAACCTCATAATGAACGGTTGCCCAAGAGCGTGACGCATAGGTAAATAGACAAGAAATTCGATACTGATTTCGAATTGGGGCGGGAATGGTGTATAAATTTGCCTTAATATTTCCAGTGCAGTTGATGGGAATCAGCCAAATACACACAAAGAAAATAGACATCACAGCGCCATAGGATGATATTAAGCGGTCTTTCGAACGTGTTTGAATATAGGGCGAAAACCACCATGAAAAAGGAATAAATAGTACTGCACCAAATGCAAGAGCATAATATTCTTTGGGCTGGTAACCCCAGGTACCGAACTGCTTAGATAATAGCAACCAGCTTAAACCTGCTCCCAATAAACCACCAACAATTGTATCTCGTAATCTCATTTTACTATTCTAATCTAAAACTAGTTTTTTTGTCCATTTTGGCCACCACCTTGGCAGTGGAATCGGTTGAGTATTCCATTCTGAATATTGAATACCATAATGATGAAGAGCAAAAAGAGAGGGGAAATACTCCGCTTTTTCTCCTCCTCCATATAATCGATCTCCTAACAAACCGATACCTATAAATGCAGCATGAATTCGTATTTGATGCATAACACCACTACGCATCTTTGCCCTCCAAAGATGAATACCTGATTGAGAACCCATGAGAGTAAAATGAGTCTCAGCGGGTAGCCACTTTCCTTTTTTAGGCGTATTTTTTCCTCGCTGTACGACCATTCGGCGTGCTTTTCTTCGATCATGTGCGATGGGAAGAGATATGGTATTATCAGTCCATTTTGGTTCTTTTCCACTTAAAAAATAATAGGTTTTTAGCATTCTTTTTTCAGCAAACAAAGAGCGTATCTCCATCAAATGTTCCCGATCTAATGCGACCAAAATCTGACCTGAGGTTGGAATATCTAGTCGATGCGCAATTCCTCCCGAAAATCCCTCAGGCCAGTCTTGTTCCCTTTGAGCAGGATACTGCTCTAGAAGTCGATATAATAGACAGTCTTTTTCTGGATTCTTATGGAAAGGGAAACAAGGAAGTCCAGCTGGTTTTGAGAGGACTAATGGTTTTTTCATCGAATTCTCAATGTCATCAGATAAGCAATCAAAGCCACGACTGCCGCGCTCCAATACATCACAACCGTATCGTACGATTCGACAATAATACTTGCAACATAAACCCCAACAGATGCCCCAATCCCTCCAACGGCTGCAGCTAATAAAGATTGTCCGGTTGCCCTCGCTTCCTCTGGCGTGTGCTTTTTTACCAGATTAATCGCAGCGACCCAGAACAATCCAAAGCTCAATCCATGACTTGCCTGCGTCAATACGATTAATACCGAAGAGGTAAATACAGCCATTCCAATCCATCGAAATATAGCCAAACCTGCAGCTATCTGAAAGACCTGAACAGCAGTCCATCGCTCTAATAATTTCTTTGCATTTCCCAGAACAAAGATTTCAATAATAATTCCAGCCGCCATGCATAATCCGACCCAGATATTTCCGAGTCCCAGAGAATGAAGATGAACCACAAGAAAATTTGAATTGGCAAGATGAACAGAAAAATGAACTGCAGCGCAAGCCAAAATCCAGATTAAAGTTCGATTTTTCAATAAAATAGTCAAACCTTTTCGCAGATCTGATTTTTGTACCTGCTGTGGCTCTGGCATCAACCAAGCAATCACCGCAAACAACGCCGTCATCGTGAGACCAATAAAAATGGCAGAAACATCATAATAATATTGGATTCCAGCCACTGCTAAGGAACCAACCATATATCCAACTGATCCCCACAATCGCAAACCACCATATTTCTCTGGCTCTTCCTTTACTGATTCCAATGCGAGTGCATCTGTGATCGGAGATAAAGGAGCTAAGCCGATTGCATAGCAAAGCATTCCCCAAAACACTCCTTCCGCCCCAAAAGAAATCATGATCCACAACCCGCTCGAAGCCAACAATGTTGCCAAGCGAAGAACCACTGACCATCTTCCCAGCCAATCAGCCAAAAGACCCCAGAGAGGAGCAGCGACTAAACTCATAATAGATGGAAGAGTTAACAATAAGCCAAACTCAGTCACTCCCATCTGCTTAAAATCATCCACTAGATAAGGGAAAATCGCTCCAAAAGGAAAGAACGAGATAAAAAAGATCCAAGGCATCCATGAGCGAAGAGGAAGATTCATGGTCTTTAGTTTAATCTGTTAGACAAAGAATGTCTGTGTTATGAATTAAGATTGCCTATACCTATGTACAGTAATGATCGGAAATATGAATATAATCGACGCATTTTGTACATACCAGAAGTCAGCAAGATCAAAAATGAGTATCATTCTTTGACGATAACTACAGCCTCTAGTGTCTGTGTCTTAGGCATGTAGCAGAGTCCTTCTTTGCATCCCTGATAACGAACTTCTATCTTAGCAGGATAAGTACCTTGATTCATGGGAGTAATTGGTAACAACACCGTGGTTGATTCCTGATAGATTTCTCTCATCTGATCTGGATTCGCAGGATCTGGCTTTAGTTTTCCCATCGGAAATTTTGGCTTATCAATATTTAACTCTTTTGACGGTTCTGGTTTGACGGAAAGCATATCAACATAAAGGTGATGACCCTCAGGGACAACAAAAACAACCTGGAGATTACCCTCCTGCCCAACTACTACCGTCGATGGTAGAACCTCTGCTCGAAAAGGATTCTCTGCTTTTGCAATGGAATTGTACATAAATGAGAGCCAAAGTAATGACTGCATATCTTTCTCCTGTTATTTGAGAAATAAATCTTTACGCAATTTGGTATCACCATGAAGCACTACCCTCAACTAGCAATCATCATTCCCTGCTACAACGAAGAAGAATGTATTCAACAGGCGGTTGAGGAAGCCTCAAATTTCGGACAGGTCTTTGTCATTGACAATGGAAGCACAGATCGCTCTATTGCGAGAGTCCAGAATACGCCAGCGATCGTGATTCAAGAATCGAGAAGAGGTTATGGAAATGCAATTATGACCGGTATGCTCGAAGCGAAACGTAAGGATAAAACAATTGCTCTAATCCTCGATGCAGATCTCTCTGACGATCCAGCCAATATTCCACAATTAGTTGATCCCATCTTACAAGGACACAAAGATTTTGTGCTCTCCTGTCGAACGAGAAAAGAAGATCAAAAAAATCTAGAGCCTCATCAGAGACTTGGGAATCATCTTGCTGTCTGGCTAATGAAACAAGTAATCGACTATCAATATAAAGACATGGGGCCATTTCGAGCTTTCAATATTCAAAAAATCCTTTCTCTACAGCTGGAAGATGAGAATTTTGGTTGGAATATCGAAATGCAAATGAAAGCCGTCAAGGCTGAGCTCAGAATTCAAGAGATTGAGCTCCCTTATCGAAAGAGAATCGCTGGAGTTTCAAAAATCTCTGGAAACCTGAAAAATTCTCTTCGGGCAGGTAAAATCATTCTTCGTTCTGTTTTTCGTTATGCATAAAAAAATACGAAAACAAGCGATAATTTTTCTAACAAAAGAACCAAAAGCAGGAAAAGTTAAAACAAGGCTTGCTACGGATATAGGAGCAGAAGCTGCTGCGAAAGTACATGAGATTCTTGCGCTTCACTGTGTCGAAGTTGCCTTATCCTGCAACGTTCCTGTAATCGTTTCTTTCCAGGGAAACCTACAAAGTGATTTTGCATATAAACTTCGTGATATTGGATGTCATCTCATAGCACAACAGCAAGGTGATTTAGGTGTAAAAATCCATTCTGCATTCTCCCTTGCTGAACGTGTAGTTGTCTTAGGCACAGATACACCAAATATTAAAAAAATCGAACTTCTCCAAGCTTTGAAAGCTACAGATATCACAATAGGCCCTTCCAAAGATGGTGGATATTGGCTCATTGCTGGTACAAATCCACCGCGCGAAATTTTCGAAAATATTCCTTGGTCAACAGATCAAGTCTTGCAAAAAACACAAACTCAATTACAGTATAAATACTTGACACATCAATACTTATCTATGAAACAAGATATTGATTACCTCGCTGATCTCTTTTCTTTCCTTTCCCTTCCCTCCCCCTATCCTTATCTACAGGAGCGCTTGAAATCCTATGCCAGAAGTAAGAGAATTTCCTGACAATATTCATCATATTCACATCATGGGCATCGGTGGTACTGCCATGGCCGCCTTAGCCGGATTACTCGTTGCCCAAGGATATAAAGTCACTGGCTCCGATGGAAATATCGTTTATCCTCCAATGTCTGATGTACTAGCAAATCTAGGAATTACTCCAATGGTTGGATATAATCGGGAAAATATTACCAATGATCGTCCCGATTTAGTCATCGTTGGAAATGTTGTTCGTCCGGTATATGATGAAGCTGTCTATCTCGTAGAAGAATCAGGACTACCATACATGAGTTTCCCTGCTTTACTTGGTGCAAGATTTTTAGACAAAACAAAGAATATCGTTGTTGCGGGAACACATGGAAAAACCACAACGACCTCTCTTGGCGCTTGGTTACTAGAAGCTGCAGAACGAAAACCTGGTTTTTTAATTGGTGGTGCTGCTCTTAATTTCAACACTACAGCACGAAAATCCGACGGCGATTTTTTTATCATTGAAGGAGATGAATATAACACATCCTTTTTTGATCGCGGTTCCCCTAAATTTTTACACTATCGTCCTCACGCGGCAATCATCACCTCTGTTGAATTTGATCATGCCGATATCTATAGAGATCTAGAGCATTGCCAAGAAGCCTTTAAACGGCTCGTCCAAACTATGCCTAAAGATGGTTGTTTAATTGTGAGAGGAGACCACCAATCTGTCATGGACTGCGTCGTAGAACCTCCCTGTGAAGTTAGACGTTATGGGAAAAATCAAGAATGGGATGGCCGTATCGATAAAGTTGATACGGAAAAAGGGACAATGCATTTCTCTGTACTTCATAAAGGACGTGTATGGGGGGAATTTGAATCGATTATGGTTGGAGAGCACAATCTTTACAATCAAGTAGCCTTAGTCGCAACAATGGAGTTCTACGGTGTAGAACCTCAAGAACTGGCTAAGGGTTTTGCATCTTTTCTTGGTATTAAACGACGACAGCAGGTACTTGGAAATCCATCAAGCATTACAGTAATTGATGATTTTGCTCATCATCCGACAGCTATAGATCTTACCCTTGGTGGATTAAAAATGAGATTTGGAGATCGTAGACTTTGGGCTATTTTTGAACCAAGATCAGCAACCTCTCGTCGAAACACCTTCCAGCAACAATTTGTACCTGCTTTTCAATCAGCTGATATCGTCGTTCTTGCCCCTCCTTTTAACCAGTCAGGGATTCCAGAAGAGGAACGACTCAATGCAGATAAGCTGATCTCCGATATCCGCTCTCAAAATAAAGAAGCCTATTTATGGGGAAAAGCACCTCTTGAAGCCAAAGAGTGGTCAGCTGCTGATTCAGCTGAATCGATAGCGAACTCAGTGGTCAATAATAGCCAACCTGGAGATGTGATCGCTATTTTATCAAATGGAGGCTTTGGTGGTCTTCATCAGAAAATTTTAAAGCGATTGATGTAAACTTACGTCGAAAAGATTACTCCAAATCCCAGAATTGCTCTTAGCGATCTCTGATTTGGATTGTAATATCATAAAAAATGTGGCAAATACATTTGTTCAGACCTAGCAAATGTTCAGTATTTATCGACCCTTTCAGAAATCAATCTAAAATATGTAATTTATTAATTTTCAAATCGGACATTTTATGTCCATAATAAAGTTGTCTTAACTTTAATTTTGAGGTACTATATTCTTGTTCAGTTGAACTATGTATTCAAAAACAAAAAATAACCTCTCAAAGGAGAATAAGACAATGAGTCTAGACATCGCAGCCAAAACAAAAGCAATTAACAATGCTATCGCCTCTATTGAACGCCAATTCGGAAAAGGCTCCATCCTTAGAATGGACACTGAAAATATTCAGAGAATACCTGTTACCTCAACTGGTTCTCTCACTCTTGACCGAGCTTTGGGTGTTGGTGGTTTCCCAAAAGGCAGAATTATTGAAATATATGGTCCAGAAGCTTCTGGTAAAACAACTCTTACCTTACACGCCATTGCTGAATGTCAAAAGGCTGGTGGTGTTGCAGCTTTCATCGATGCTGAACACGCTTTGGATGTTGTTTATGCTCGAAATCTTGGTGTAAAAGTAGAAGAGCTACTAATTTCACAGCCCGACAATGGAGAGCAAGGTTTGGAAATCGCAGATACTCTCGTTCGATCTGGAGCTATCGATCTCATTGTTGTGGATTCAGTCGCGGCTTTGATTCCAAAATCAGAGCTAGAAGGAGATATGACAGACCATGCTGTTGGTACTCAGGCTCGATTAATGAGTAAAGCTTTACGTAAATTGGCCGGTGGGATCAACAAATCTAACTGTACAATGATCTTTATTAATCAATTGCGCATGAAAATCGGTGTCATGTTTGGTAATCCAGAAACAACAACTGGTGGAAATGCCTTGAAATTCTATGCATCGGTCCGTCTAGATATTCGTCGAACTGGTTCAATCAAAAAAGGCTCGGATATTCTTGGTAACTCGACCCGTGTCAAAGTTGTTAAAAATAAACTTGCACCCCCATTTCAGCAGGTTGAATTCGACATTATGTATGGAAAAGGAATCTCTCAATCAGGAGAGCTCATCGATCTTGGTTTGGAGGCCGGTCTGGTTACACGTGCAGGTGCTTGGTATTCAATGGGTGATACTCGTATTGGGCAAGGTCGTGATAATGCAAAACGATGGTTAGAAGAAAATTCGGAAGAATACGCGAAGCTTCTTCAAACGTTACGCACAAAATATTTTGGTGAGGATGATTCTTCCAAAAAATAATATTTCTCTTTTCCCAATTCTCATTGAGACGATTTCAAAACGGTGTTCGTAAGGACACCGTTTTTCCTTTTCATTCATATCAAACCAAGATATGAGTAAAGAATATAGAATCTTACCCTGAGAGAACTATGACCCTATATATTCAAGAGGCTATTCAAAAAAATGCTACCGACATCTATATCGATCAAGGCATTATTTTTTTTCGAATCGGTCGGGCGCTAGTAAAGACCCAACATGCTGTCCAAGAGTTTGGAACTATTCCTGCATTTTTCGAGAGGAAATCAAGACATCATATCCGTCTTCTTTCTCAAGATCTTTCCGTAAAAGTACTTCAGTATCCAAAAGAAGTTTCTTCTATTTTACGTGCAAAACGCGGACTAGTTTTGTGTATGGGGACAGCATCGTCTGGAAAAACAACCCTCATTTTGCATCTTTTAAAGAATCATCCAACAGCCCGTGTTGCAGCATATAATACTCATGTGAAAGCCTCATCTCCTTATCGAATTTGTCACCATCATCTCTGGTGTGCTATCGATGAAAATCCAGATATTGAAGTCCTCACCATACGAAGTGCGGAGTCAGCCTTTCACGCTCTTCTTAATGCTTCAAATCGCTTAGTCTGTGCAAATATAAAAGCAAAAGGTATTGAGGATGGTTTGAATAAATTTATGCTATACCTTCATTCCTATCCCAAAGAGTATGTATTGAATTTACTGTCGGCCTATACAAATTGCCTTGTTTCAACTTCTCTTGTGACTCCTTTTACAGGAAATATACAACCTCTGATTGGCATCGCGCAAATCAATGAAAGCTTGAGAGCTCAACTGAAACAAGGCAATTTTAGTATTATCGAAGAGTTTATTCAGAAAGGAAATGTTGATATCAACTCTATATCGTCAGATATTCAACTTTCTGCTTGGCTTCAAAAACGCGAGATATCTATGGAAGAAGCCACTTCCCATGCCATTAATCCCTCCAAGATGCGATTACGCGCATCTGGAATTATCCACAATGAATAACTCATCTGAGTGCTAGAGGTTCCTATGAAATCACAAGAAATACGCCGTATTTTTCTTGATTATTTTGCCACCCATGATCATCAAATAATCTCTTCATCTAGTCTTATTCCAAGCAATGATCCAACACTATTTTTTGTAAATGCAGGAATGGTCCAGTTTAAAGATATATTTACGGGAAAAGAGTCTGTTGAGTATAATAGAGCAACCAGCGTTCAACGATGCTTAAGAGTCAGTGGGAAGCATAACGATCTAGAAGAAGTAGGTAGAACGGCTAGACATCATACTCTTTTCGAAATGCTTGGAAATTTTTCATTCGGAGACTATTTTAAGCACGACGCAATCAAACATGCTTGGACACTATTAACCGATAAAAGGTATTTCGGTTTAGACAAAGATCGTCTCTGGGTCACAATCTTCGAAAAGGATGATGAAGCTGGATCGATATGGAAAGAAGTAACTGATATCGCTCCCGACCGAATTCAGAAACTCGGCGAAAAGGATAATTTTTGGTCTATGGGAGATACTGGACCTTGTGGCCCTTGTACCGAAATCCACTATGATCATGGTCCAGAATATGGTGATGATCCCAATGGTCCCGCAGGAGAAACGGATCGTTATATTGAGATTTGGAATCTTGTCTTTATGCAATATAATCGTGATAAGCAAGGAACTATTACTCCTCTTCCAAACCCATCAATTGATACTGGAATGGGACTTGAACGACTTGCGGCTATCAAACAAGGCGTGTACAACAACTATGATACCGATATTTTTCAGTCAGTAATCAAAAAATGTGCTAACTGGGCTGCTGTAGAATATGGCGCAAGTCCTGATATCAATATGGCTTTACGTGTAATTGCTGATCACTCTCGCTCTGTTGCATTCTTAATTGGAGATGGAGTAATCCCTTCCAATGAAGGGCGAGGCTATGTTCTTCGTCGAATTGCTCGTCGGGCGATCCGCTATGGAGTAAAGCTTGGACTCACAGAAAATTTTCTTCATAAAGCAGTACGTATCATCATTGAAGAAATGTCCTCCGCCTATCCTTTCCTCAAAGAGAAAATTGATTTTATTCTAGAAGTGACTGAAGCAGAAGAAGAACGCTTTCGTATAACCCTAGACAAAGGCTTAGTAATTCTAGAGGAAGCCTTTTCAAATATTGGAGAAAACAGATTGCTTGATGGTGATACCGCCTTTCAGCTACATGATACCTTTGGTTTCCCTCTTGATCTTACTCGATTAATAGCATCTGAAAAGGGATTTATCGTTGATGAGACGGGATATCACAAACGAATGAGCGAGCAAAAGGAAGCTGGTCGGAAGAATTGGAAAGGTGCAGAGCAGTTACAGACAACTACAGATGGAAATATACTCGAAGGGATCCCTGCAACCATTTTTAAAGGTTACACCAACACACAAACGAGTTCTAGAATAGTTGAACTCTTAGATGAAAATAAAAACCCCGTTAACGAGCTACAAGGTAAAGGGCTTGTAATCCTTGATAAAACTCCATTTTACGCTGAATCTGGGGGACAGGTTGGAGACAACGGCTCTTTATTTGATAGCGATAGATTCGTTACGGTTATTGATACTCAAAAATCAGGAGTACATTTCCTGCATGAGGTTCAGGTCGAAAAGGGAGTACTTCTTAAAAATCATCCTATTACGGCTCAAATTAATTATGAAGCTCGTCTTTTGAGTCGAAGAAATCATACAGCAACCCATATTCTTCATTCTGCTTTACGCAAAGTTCTCGGCAATCATGTCACACAAAAAGGCTCTTTAGTAGAACCAGGTCGTCTTCGTTTTGACTTCTCTCATCACAAACCGGTTTCTATCAATGAATTGAGAACGATATCTAGTTTGGTCCAAGAACAAATTACTGCCAATCAGTCTCTAAAGGTTGAAGTATGTGATATCGATACGGCAAGATCGAACGGAGCAATGGCTCTTTTTGGCGAAAAATATGGCAAAGAAGTTCGTGTTGTGTCAATTCCAAACTTCTCTATTGAATTATGTGGTGGTACTCACACTCCTCAGACAGGAGAAATTGGTCTATTTTCTATCGTATCGGAAACTGGAATTTCGGCAGGTGTTCGGAGAATTGAGGCGCTAACAAGTGCTGGCGCTCTATCTTGGATGGAAAAGCGATCTGAGACCGTAGAAAAAATCGCCGGACTTCTAAATACTCCCATTTCTAGCTTGGTTGAAAATATTGAAAAAAATATTCAACAACGAAAGGATCTCGAAAAAGAAATCGCTACGTTGAAAAAGAAACTTGCCCAAGCTGAATCAGGCGATCTACTCTCGCAAAAGAAAGTTATTAATGGTATTCAGATTATCTCTGCCGAATTCCCGGGAGAAGTCAACGCAATGAGAGAGGAAACTGATCGTCTTCGAGACAAATTGGGTTCTGGTGTCGTGATCCTTGGCTCTAAGGCAAAGGGAGTCAAATTAATCGTTGCTGTAACGAAGGATCTTGCTGGCAAGAAAGTCCACGCGGGCAAACTAATCAAAGAGTTAGCTCCTCTGATTGGTGGCGGTGGTGGTGGTCGTCCGGACATGGCGCAAGCTGGTGGTAAAAATCCGGATGGTCTTCAGGCAGCACTTGAAAAGGCTTTTGATCTCCTTTCATAATCTAACTGTGTATAAATGATGTTCTTAGCATTCTTAGGTGCGAATTATTTTGCGCACCATATTTATTAATATTAGCTAAAACATCGGTAAAACAGACCTTATTCATATTTTTCAAACTTGGTACAATACTTGCTTATCCGCGATTTGTATTCAGAAAGTATTGAATGAGGAGAAAATATGTTGGGATCCCCAATTACACCAAATCAAAACTATACCGTTGTCCTAAATGCAAATGCAGGACGAATGACTCCAAGGCTCAGAAATAAAATCCAAGGGATTATTCCTTCTGATAAGCTCCATTTTACAACCTCCCTTCTTCACTCCAGAGATGTCCTTCAGCATTGTATTGAAAATGGTTGTGAAACTATTTTTGCAGGTGGCGGAGATGGAACAATCGTCGACGCTCTTAATGCTGTGGAAGAATTCACGGAACAAGGTCAGAGAAAACCAACTATTGGAGTCCTCAGACTCGGAACTGGTAATGCTCTAGCATCTTGGTTAAATGCCTCGACAGATCCTGTAAAAGATCTGGAGAAATGGATATCCGGTCAAGCTCATGCTGCAATCGAAGCACCAATGATTGAAGCAGAAGATACTCTGTTTCCATTTGCAGGAATTGGAATTGATGCTGCCATCCTTAATGACTACAATATTGCCAAACGAAATAATAAAAAGAAGGCACTGCTCAAACCATTTTCTAAAGGGATCGCTGGTTATTTGTATGCCGGCTATACAAAAACACTTCCTGAAGCACTACGTTGCCCCAAGCATCACGTGCGGATTATTAACACGGGTCGACCTGCATTCAAGATTGGTCCAAATGGAGGAGAAATTGGCGAACCTATCCCAACAGGAGCTCTACTATATGAAGGAGATGTAACAACGGTAATGTGTAGTACTACTCCATATTATGGATATAAAATGAGCATGTTCCCTTTTGCTACAAAACGTAAAGGACGTTTCCAGCTACGAGCTGTTGAAATGACTCCTGCGGAAATTGCATATAATATTTATCCCTGCTGGAATGGAACACTTCGCCATCCAAAACTTCTGGATTATTATGTAGACCGTGTGCGTGTCATTTTTGATGAAGCAATGCCCTATCAACTTGGCGGAGAGGCTTCAGGTTACCGAAAGGAAATGACATTTACTCTTGGGCAGGAAAGCCACAGAATGCTCCAACAAGTATGATGTAGTCTCCCATATCAATAAAAAAGGCAGAACATAGTTCTGCCTTTTTTTATGCGTTACGCTTCTAAAAACGATTACACATCAAATAAGATTCGCTCTGGATTTTCCACCAATTCTTTAATACGAACTAAGAAAGATACTGCCTCGCGTCCATCAATAATACGATGATCGTAAGAAAGAGCTAAGTACATCATTGGACGGATCTCTACATTTCCATTTACATTCACCGGTCGCTCTTGAATAGAATGCATTCCCAATATACCAACCTGTGGTCGATTCAAAATCGGGGTAGACATTAATGAACCAAAAACACCCCCATTGGAAATCGTAAATGTGCCGCCTTTGAAATCATCTGGCTTAAGCTTATTAGTTTTTGCGAGTCCAGCCAGGCGTTTTATCTCTAATTCAACTTCACCATAAGACATCTGGTCTGCATTTCTAATCACAGGTACCATTAAACCTTTTGGTCCGGAAACAGCAACACTAATATTATAATAATCCTTATATACAATATAATCGCCATCAATCTCTGCATTTACAGCTGGAAACTCCTTAAGAGCTTCAATTGTAGCCTTCATAAAAAAGGACATAAAACCAAGCTTCGTACCATGACGGTCTACAAAACGTTCTTGATATTTTTTACGGAGCGCTTTGATTGAGGTCATGTCGGCCTCATTAAAGGTTGTTAAAATGGCAGCTGTATGCTGTGCTTCTACCAAACGACGGGCAATTGTACGACGAAGAGGTGTCATTTTTACGCGTCGCTCTCCTCCAGATGGCTGAGTCTGAACAGGAACAGGAATAACTGGAGCTGAACTCTGAGGAGCTTCAACCTGCTTTTCTTCTTTTCTGGCCGCAGGTGCTGTCGGTTTTTCAGAAGTATCCGCTTCTTTTTTTACAGCAACATCTGGAGCATCTCCTTCTTCTATCTTTGCAATTACTTCCCCAATCGCAAAATCAGCCCCCTCTTCTACTAAAATTTCTTTCACAAAACCCGAAATCGGTGCGGTAATTTCTACTGTAGCCTTTTCAGAATCTCCCTCTAAAAAAACCTCTCCTTCGGAAACAAAATCGCCAACATTTTTCATAATTCGAACTTCTACAATCTCAGAAACAGATTCTCCTACCGTGGGAACCACTACATCAACGGTCTTAGCCATATTTTTCTCCTAATAAATTTTACATCAAACACTTAAATAAACATCCGTTCTCAATATTACAACTGGAAAACAGCATCAATAATCGCAGATTGTTCTGCCCGATGAAACTTCGAGAATCCTGTTGCCGGTGAGGCAGATCGAGTACGACCAATATAATGAGGATAATTATCATCTAGCAATTCGCAAAACCACTCATCCACCATTGGCCAAGCACCCATGTTTCGAGGCTCTTCCTGACACCAAACAATCTTTGGATCATTAAAACTGGCCAGAAACTTTTTAATTTCTTCTCCGGGAAAAGGGTACAGCTGCTCAACACGAATCACCATTGTCCGCTGAAGATCAATCATTTTACCTGTTTCTAATCTTTCTAGAAGTTTAAACGAACCAAATTTTTTACAAAAGGATCGAACCTTTTCTTTGTCTGCTTCGGAGACCGACGTTTGAAATAATTTAATCATCTCACGATGTGCTAAAATATCGTAGTAGACTTTCCCAGAACAAAACACAATGTTTTTTACTGTGTTTGGATCAGACACTGCGTCTGGAATAATCTTCTGGAATAAGCCACTAGCTAAATCATCCAAAGTTGAAATACATTTTGGATGACGAAGTAAAGACTTCGGTGACATCACAACCAAAGGCTTACGAACTTTCCGATGCATTTGTCGTCGTAATAAATGAAAGAAGTTTGCTGGGGTCGAAATATTCGCCACTGTGACATTATCTTCTGCACAGAGCTGAAGAAATCGTTCTAACCTTGCAGAGGAGTGTTCCGGGCCCTGCCCAGCATATCCATGAGGTAGAAGCATAACCAGACCAGAATAGCGATCCCATTTTTGCTCTGTTGCCATGATGAAATTATCAATCATAATTTGAGCTCCATTGGCAAAATCTCCAAATTGTGCTTCCCAAATGATCAAGCCTTCTGGACAATCCAGACTATATCCATGTTCAAATCCCAGCACTGCATATTCAGAAAGCAAGGAGTTATAAATCTCAAAAGGAGCTGCCTGATTTTGGGCATCTCGAATCACATCTGAGCGTAGGATTCTACCCCCACGTCCAGTCCCCTCTACGGAAGAGAGCTCAATATTTGCCTTAGCGGCTGCCAATCGTGCAGCTGGACCGGCTTTGATATCCGAGGTAGTCTCTTTTGAAGAACTCAAATGAGCCAATGGAATATACTCTTTACCGTTCGTAATATCAGTCAAAACTGCATGACGATGAGAAAATGTTCCTCGACCAACATCTTGCCCTGATATGCGAATGCGAAATCCATCTTGAACCAACGTCGCATATGCCGCCTGCTCTGCTAAAGCCCAATCTACTGGATTTCTCTCTTCCACCATTGCAATACGATTTCTGAGAACACGCTGAACCTTTCGGTGAATCAATACCTCCGTTGGATTCTGGTTTAGCTTCATCAATACCGCTTGTAGCCTCTCTTTATCTACTGAGGTATCGACCTCCATCATCTTATTCGACTGTCGGTATTCTTCCCAGCGACCTTTCATTTCCGTTTCACCAGAGGTGGTGTAACTATCAAAACCAAGAGGCGTCTTTAGACAATTTTGTAATCGTAGCTCTGAATTCTTGACAATTGCCTCTACTTCATTTTCACTCAGAGCTCCTTTCGCAATAATATCTTTTGCATAGATCTCTTTAGCTGAAGGGTGCTGTCGAATGTCTTTGTATAACAAAGGCTGGGTAAAAGATGGTTCATCACCTTCATTATGACCCCATTTTCGAAAACAATACATATCGATAAACACATCTTGGTGGAATGTTTGCCTCCACTCTGCAGCTATTTTTGCAACAGCGGCTACCGCTTCAATATCTTCTCCATTTACATGGAAAATTGGAACAGCCAGCATTCGAGCAACATCAGTGCAATAAGGAGTCGAACGAGCATCAATTGGAGAAGTAGTGAAACCGATCTGATTATTAGTAACCACAT
>JACLAC010000800.1_pt1 | contig 27584 bp, 27 predicted proteins | sample 8027881 | NCBI WGS metagenome assembly JACLAC01 (sample SAMN15725517, study PRJNA655200) | protist metagenome | isolation source: fluorescence activated cell sorting (FACS) single amplified genomes of... | place: Spain: Blaines Bay Microbial Observatory, Mediterranean Sea | collected 2016-01-19 | reverse complement strand
GTTATTTACCGAAGATGCTTCAATTCTTTTATGAAAAGATGGAATTAAATGACATCCGAGTGAATTATGTTCGGCCAGAAGGGTATGCTGAAGGAAGTAGAGATCTTACGCCCCGATACAGTGAGGTTGTTCCGGTTGTTGTTAAGGCGGTTCTTCTCAATGAATTTCATTTCCATCGAACATTTACTTTTGGGGGAATCCCAATGTGTATGTTGCCCAAAAAACTTCTTCAATCTGAAAATTTGTTGCGTAAGTACATGGGGGAGTATCGTGATTTGTCGACGGATTGCTCTATCCGCAGTGAAGGATATGCCGATGGTGTGACGACTGTGGAAGGTGGTAGAGCTCGATTCAATTGGCAAGATAGAAAGAAACACGATTTAAAAGGACATCCCAGAGCCTGTTACTCATGCGACTATGCTCCTGTTTGTGAAGGTGTCTGGCAAGGATATTTAGATATCTGGGATGATACAGAGTTTCGTGAAATGAAAAGAGGGGCTATTTCAAAAGGATAATAAGGATGCTGATCGATGCAGAGAGCACCAAGGTAGAGATGACTCAAATCGTTCTTCCTTCTCATACCAACAATCACGACACTGCTTTTGGTGGACAAATTGCCGCTTGGGTGGATATTTGCGCCGCTGTTTCAGCTCAACGTTTTTGCAGATGTGGTGTCGTGACTGCCTCTATGGATGAGCTTCATTTTTTACAGCCTGTCAAAAAGGGAATGGTTGTGATTTTACAATCCCAGGTCAATGAGGCTTGGATGAGCTCTATGGAGGTTGGGGTTCGAGTCGATGCTGAAGATCCATTGACTGGAATTGTTTCACATTGTTGCTCGGCATATTTGACTTTTGTCGCCATTGATGAACAAGGGAATACGATTGCTGTACCGACTTTGGATACAAAGGGTGATCAAATTTTGGAGAGACGAAAAATCGAGGCTCAGATGAGACGGGACCACCGTCTGGCGATGAGGAAACTTCGGTTAGAAAGCTCAGTTATTAAAGAAGATTAAACTTCCGAAGTGAATTGAGCGCCGCTTCTCTGCTATGAAAAACGGCAATAAATCTATTTTTATGGCAAAAGATGGAGGCTTCTCCTGTAACCTTTGAAAATTCTTCGTCTCTTAGTCCAGCCCAAGCCAATGGAAAGGATACTTTCTGTCCAAAAGAGCTTTCCTGAGGAGGAATTGCCAAGACTTGCCATGTTTTATGCATTGTTGGGAAGAGAATAAAGGCTGTAGGGTGATCTTTTCCACCGTTGGCAAAATAGGTTGGTTGCCATGGTAGGTATCTTGGAAGCTCAATATAGCTACGCTTCTCAGAAACAGCGAATGACATTGCTTTCAACAAAATTGTTGTTGTCTCTTGTATCTCTTTCTCTTCTGAAGCAATCCCTTCTATAATCATTTTAGCCATCAAGGCGGCTTTGTGAAATTGAATATCAAACTCTTCCAACCTCTGTGCGCCATGATTTAGTGCATCGACCATCCTTGAAAAGCAAGGGACACCTTTAATCGTTTCTGTACGACCATTGTCAACATCATCAACGTAAGAAACGATGGTCTTTTGAAGCCGTTTGAAAAGAGATTCGGTGATCATTTTTTTTTCGTAAAGCCAAAGAAGAACCATTCCTGCTGAGCTTAGAGGGCCTTGATACTCATTTTGGTGATGATCAAATCTTTGATTTGCTGGATCATATTCTCCGCCAACATCAAAAACAAGATCTCCTTTTTTCATTACCTCAGGATCACGTGTTCTAATCAGGGTGTAGTCTTCATCTGAGAAATGTTGTAAAAGAGCCCAAGCAAGAACATCATCAGCATGAAACTTTCCAGAATGAGTTACGGCTTGCATCTGCTTTGGTCCTCTGATAAATCCAAATTATGGAACGGATTACCAATAAAATCACCTGGGAAGGTGAGAAAATAAAAGGTTCTCGCTTTATTGTTAATATTGCACCAGTATACACAATTGAAGAGGCAATGGGCTATCTTCATTTGGTTAAGGAGAGGTATAAGGACGCTCGCCATCACTGCTTTGCTTATCGTTTATCATCAGGTGTCTTTCGGAGTAGTGACTCAGGAGAACCCAGAGGGAGTGCAGGAGCACCGATATTAAAGCGCTTGGAGAGCCAATCTATCGTGGATAGCATTGTTGTTGTAACACGATATTTTGGAGGAATTAAATTGGGGATTGGGGGGCTTGTTCGAGCGTATGGTGGAGCAGCAGGAAAAGCGTTGGAATTGGCTTCTTTTGAAGTGGTTCGTCCAACAATGTCCTTGTCTTTAATCTATGACTATGCTGATGGTGGCATGATTCAATCGGTCATAGGCAAATATAAAATCGAAATCATTGAAACTGTTTACCAGGAGAAGGTAAGTATGATAATTCGGGTCCCAATCACGAATGCTGAGAAGTTTCAGGCTGAGATTATGGATAAAAGTGCTGGTAGAGTTCGATTTGTTCATTCATAAATGTCATATAATAGAGCTTACTTGTTCAGGTTTTCTGGAGACAATCCAAAGTCAACATTTTATACTGCTGACCTCTGGTCATCTAAAATAAGCAAAGGTATTTTTTGAGATCAGCGATCGAAATGGTTTTTCATTCTGGCTGAACTCTGGTTTTCTTTCTTCACTAATCTTGCACAGGTGTTTCATAGTGATAGAACGATGGTATGAAAAAGAAATTGACCGAAATTGTTGAGCAGTATGGGCGTTGGGTGATCATTATTTATCTTTCAACATTTGTCGTAACCTTTGGCGGCGTCTTTTTATTAATTCAATTTGGCTTCAAAGAAGCAATAATGGATTTGTTTCCGAAAGATTGGGTTGGTGAAGACTATGCTTCAGCAGGGTCTGCTATCGTTGCATACGCAATTACAAAAGCAACTCAGCCGATAAGAATTGCAATTACGATTGCTTTGGTTCCGTTGTTTGGTAGACGAGTCAATTCTTAGACTGAAAGATCTGTTCTGCTGCTGCTTTTCCAGTATAGTAACAAGATGTTACGCTTCCTGAAAAGCCCCACCCAACAGAAGAACTCCCGAGGAATCCTGCGGCTTCACCAACGGCATAAAGCCCATTTTGACTATCGACTTCACCGAACGGTCCTGTTGGAATTCCCCCGAAACTCTTTGCGGTAGAAAGTACAAGCGGAAGCCCATAAAAAGGTGGCGTCTGAATGGGAAGAGAAAAGAAAAGGTTTTTGTCAAATTGATCGTTTTGGTTTGTGATCCCCTGGTTATATTCTTGTATTGTTTGGGAAAGCTGACCAACAGGGAGGCCCAATTCTCGGGCCAACTGATCAATGCTGTCTGCTGTTTTAACAGGCTGAATCTCTTGGAATTCTGTTGCTGTTATGGGGGTTACTGAATCGTAATTATAGCCCATTCCTTGAAATGTGGTCCCTTGCCAAAGGGGTGAATCAAAAATCGCATACAAGCCACCGTGCTCTAAGAAAAGCTGACCACTTTGCAAGCTCTGGGTAAGTTCCTCATTGAATTCTCTTGATCCGTGCTCAGTTACGATTAGGCTTCTTTTTAAAGCAGGGATGATCATTACTTCGGGAAAGCCGATCACAGGATCGGTTACTCCGTGGGCATAAAGACCAAGGTGATCCAGGTTGGGGAGTGGAATTTCAAGATCCATTGCTAGATTAATGCTTGAGCCGGTCATTCCTGGCCAGGACTCCATATGCCAATCGACACTAGCGAGCGATGGTAATGCACTCTCTACTAAGTCACTATTTCTGGCGAAGCCTCCAGAAGCGATGACCACGTTCTTGGCATACATTGGACTTTCTTCGTAAATATAAACAATAAAATAACCATCTTTTTTATCAATATTCATAACTTCTGTATTGAGAAGAGTATAGGGAAGCAATTGTGGGGTCCAAAGGACCAGTGGGTGTGGGCTATCAGAAGACAATTTATGTATTCTTGCCGGTGTACCTGCTCCTATGTCAAATTGGACATCATCGAAAATAGCACCATTCTCTTTTAACCAATTCAATGTTGTACTGCTGTTGTTCAAAAAAGATTCTATTTGAAGAGAGGTATCTCCTCCAGTAAAAGAGTTCCATTCTTCTGTTGCGAGTTCAATGCTATCATCGATGCCCTCTTCTAATTGCCATTGGCTTTGAACCCCAAAAAATCGACCGGCATGAATTCCTGCACCACCCAATTGTCCATCGCGTTCAAGGATTAATGGTGCGATTCCAAGTTCGAGAAGTCTTTTGGCCGTTGCCATTCCACTGGCTCCACCACCAATAATTATCACTTCTTCCATTTCTTGAGAGACGTGTTGATAATTTGGATTTGTGCAGGCGAAAAGAAGTATCATATTCCTATTGTAGCATCAATCATCTCGCCAGGTACCTGTTCGCAGCCAAGCACTCAAATCAGTCAAAAGTCTTGTGAAAGATGGAGCGACAAATAACGAATCTTGAAGTGTTGTTGGATCATAGGGAGTCCTTGAAATTATATCCAAGTTCCATTCATTTAATTTTACTGAGAAGCAGCCTGTCAGTTCATCAACAGAAGAGAGGAGTCCTGCGCCAAAGGCTTTGGGCTTTTTATCTTCAAGAACCAGTCCAAATTCAAGTGTATACCAATACATGTTTGAAAGACGAATCATTTCAGAATCGGTCGCGACCTCACTGGCGAGACCAAGCAATCGATTAATCTCTGCAATTCCTGGATGGGCGAGCGTAGCGACATGGCCAATTAGCTCATGAATTATATCCGGTTCAGGGGTGTAGAAGGGTTTGCTGTAATGCCGAATATATTGGGTTGATAAAAATATTTTTTGACCAAGATATCGCATGAAGGTTCGTGAAGAAACCAACCCTGCAACGGGTTCCATTCTAAAACCAGCGATTGAATTGAGAGATTCATTTACATCGTTTAATTGGGGTACCTGCTCTATGGGAAAAGAAGTGATCTCTTGGAGCTGGCTGATCTCCTTACAAGCGTATTCTTGGTGAAGAGGAAGTAGCGTACTGAGAACCTTTTTCCATACTGCGTGCTCTTTTGGGCTGTACTCAACATAGGGAATGGCCTCTCCACTTTTATACTGCAATGCGATCCCTGCAATCTCGTTTCTTCGGTTACGATAATCTTTATCAAGAAATCCAGGATGGTCTTGGGATAATTGAACAAGTTCATTGGCGCCACCGGCATGCTTGGTTAACCAATTAAATTCTTGAAACACGAGCATTCCGTTGAGGGTAGAGTTGTTTATTGTTATAATTGGGTTAACAGATAAGTATTAGGAGGATACTATGCCCTTGGATCCAAAGAATCAACTCCAAACCGAAAAAAATGAAACGCCTAGCTTTGAAGAAGCTGAAGAAGCCGTAAGAACCCTAATCAAGTGGGCAGGCGATGATCCGAACCGAGAAGGTCTGATTGGAACACCAAACCGCGTTGTAAGAGCCTATCAAGAGTTTTTCTCGGGATATCATGTTGACCCCATTAAAATGCTTGAGAGAACATTTGAAGAGACAGCCGGATACGATGAAATGGTTATTTTAAAAGATATTCGAATAGAGAGCCATTGCGAACACCACATGGTGCCCATTATCGGAAAAGCCCACATTGCTTACCTGCCTCGAAATAGAGTGGTTGGTATTAGTAAATTAGCAAGAGTGTTAGAGGCTTATTCTAAGCGTTTACAAATTCAAGAGAAGCTAACCGCTCAGGTCGCCAATACATTGCAAGAGGTTTTACAACCTTTGGGGGTTGCCGTAGTCATTGAAGCGGCTCATCAATGTATGACTACTCGTGGAATTAAGAAGCCGGGTGTAAATATGATCACCAGCAGAATGTTGGGGGCATTCAGAGAAAACCCTGAAACGCGCAAAGAATTCTTATCCATGATTCGTACATGAGGTAAGCGAGTAAAGTGAGTCCGTCTCTTTTAATTGCGTCCCATAATAAAGGAAAAGCAAAGGAAATTGCCTACTTGTTACAGCAATTTGACCTCACTTTGAAATATTCCTGGGAAATACCGATACCCGAAGTTGAGGAAACAGGCAGCACGTTTATTGAGAATGCTCTCCTTAAAGCTCGGAGCGCAGTAGAAGAAACGGGGCTACCAACGATTGCTGATGATTGTGGTCTGGAGCTTGAGTTCTTGAGCAATGAACCAGGGATTCATTCCAAGAGGTATGCTCAGCATTTGGGTTCTTGGGAAAATGCGATGTGGAACTTTGTCGAGCGATTAGAGGGTGAGGATACAACAGCTTATTTCAGTTGTGCAATAGCAATGGCTTGGCCATCAGGAGATTCTTTAGCAAAAGTTTTTCGCCTTAAGGGTCGCTTTGTTTCTCCACGAGGAAGATTGGGCTTTGGGTTTGATCCATGTTTTTTACCCGATAATTCTGATAGAACTCTTGGAGAAATTGAACCAGGAATTCGAAATAAAATTAACCACAGAGCAAAGGCGTTTGAACTGCTGAGCCGGCAAATTGATTGGATCCACTGTAGACCAATTGGATTGGGTTATTCACAAGGGACGACTTGAGATATGAGCCGTAAATGTGAGTGTTACGCTTGTTTTGGTTCGTTTATTCACAGCCTGTGAATAACTACTTTGAGAAATCTCGAAGCATCTTTCTTAATTCCATTGTATGTTTTTCTTCTTGTCCAATCATTGTTCGAGCATACTCTTCAAGATAGATAGATTTGTTTTCTACGGCCTTAAGTAAATCTTTATATAGGTTTAAGGCTTGGATCTCATGTTCAAGACTTTCCTTTAGAATATCGTAGATTGTGTGTTGGTTAGACTCTTCAATATGGGCGATCTTTTGACTTGGATGTCCTTCGAGTCCAGTCAATAATTCACCTGCTTCTTGTGCATGAACCAGGGATTCATTTGCCTGATCTTGTAAGAATGTAACGATAGCGATTCGATAAGGGCCAGTTACCATCAAGGAATAGTGGGTATAGCGAACTACTCCTGCTAACTCATATTCCATGATACTATTTAAAATACCACATGTTAGTTTTTCATCAAGATCTTGCATAGTCACCTCGTGAGACAAATTATTGTAGAGTTTATATGATCTTTTTTCTAATTTCTCAAATTGCTTGGGGAAATTCTTTGTGCTCTTCCGAGAATAAAGATATTATTCAGACCACTTCAGTTCTTCAAGTTTACTTTGACTCAAAAAATTGTGAGGAGATGATGGTTAAATTGAAGAAGGTAAAATCAATATCTATTGTTGATAAGGGGGTACAAGATATTTCAATCCTCAAAGAGGCAAAGAAAATAGAATACCTAAATTTATCGAACAATGAAATAAAAGATACTACAGCTCTTCGTTCCCTCGACCAGATTAAGTGGCTCGATTTATCAGGAAACCCAATTGGGACAATGAAAAATCTTCCAACCAAATCGCTGGAAACATTTTGGTGCGTAGATTGTAAAATAATAAACTGGGAGACAATGGGGAAGATGGCACAACTTAAACACTTATCGTTGCGAAATAATCAATTGGAGACAATAGATTTAAAGCAATTTCCAACCCTTCAGTCATTGTTATTGTCTGAAAACCAGATCACAGACCCTTCCGCTTTATCTGTAAAGAAAAAAATTACAGTTGTAGAGCTATATGGAAACCCAATAGAAATTGACAAGTGTCCAAAAGACAAAAAGGTGGCTAGAGGGTTGCGGCGGGCTTGTTTTTCATTGTTCGATAAGGAGGACTAAATTGGCTAAGAAGTTCTCAAGATTAGCAAAGTTAAGTGGATTAACCTCAAAGGTTTCCTCTACCTATATTGCTCAAAGAATTAAAGGAGTGTTTCAATCAGAGGAAGACAATGATTTTGCCGTTCGGAAATTACACGTTGAAAATGCTGAGCGGATTGCAGATGCCATGTCGACTCTGAAAGGTGCTGCCATGAAGGTTGGACAATCAATGGCTGTTCTTGCAGACTCAATGGATCTTCCAGATGAAATATCCAAAAAGTTTACAGTTCTTCAAGACAAAGCAACCCCAGTACCTTTTGCCACGATTGAGCAAACTCTTGAAGCTGAATACGAAGGCAAGCAGGAAGACTATTTTTCAAGAATTGATCCTGAGCCTCTTGGAACGGCTTCATTGGCCCAAGCACATGCTGCTTGGTTAAAAGATGGGCGACCTGTTGTAATAAAAGTGCTTCATGAAGGTGTTGAGGCTTCTGTAGACACTGATCTAATTGCTTTGAAAACGATTTTGATTACGGGGCGTGTTTTAAAGCGATCTCGGGAAGAGATTGATGTCATTTTTGAAGAGATCCGCTGTCGATTACTTGAAGAATTAGACTATGAAAAAGAAGCAGAGAATCTTCGGAAATTTTATCAATTTTTTGAAGGAAATCCAAATGTTGTAATTCCTCAACCAATTGATTTCTTATCAACAAAACGAATCTTGGTTATGGATAGAATTTCGGGGAAAAATTTAGATCAGTTTGTAGCTTCAGCTACACCGGAAACAATGCAAAAAGCTGGTGATAACTTGGTCTTTATCTTTCATGAAATGGCTTATGTATTTCGTGCGATTCATGCTGATCCACATGGGGGGAATTTTCTTTTTCAAAAGGATGGTTCAATCGGCCTTCTAGATTTTGGCTGTGTAAAACGATTGCCACTTCAATTCATGGCGTTGTATGCCAAGATAGCCAACTCAATTGTCGATAAGGATGAAAAAAATGTTTTGAAAATTGCCAACCAAATTGGTGTATTGAATCAGGCGTCTTTGGAGGCTCAGCAGGCATTCTTAGCCTTTGCTGTTGTAATGGGGGAACCGTTCCAAGTTCAAGAATATCATTCTGGATCTGAACAAGACCGGTTGATGGAAAAGACGAAAGTGGTATCAGCGAAAGTCTTAAAATATCCGGAGATACGTTCTCCGAAAGATATTATATTTTTGCATAGAGCGCTTACAGGAATATATTCTATGCTATGTAAATTACGCCACAAAGGGCGGTATGAAGAAATACGACGCCATTATGCGAATACGGTAATTGCTGTTGCGGAAGGTAAGGCAGAAGACCAAGGGTGGAGGTAGGTTGCTTGCTATAGAGAAGATTGGGTTGCTTTATGTAAATGTCGGCATTATTGATTTTGCTGAATGTGAATAGGGAGGAGCAAATGTCGGCTAAATGTAGGGAGTGTGGGATAGCGATACAACCGGGCGTGTTTCTTGAGTTATGCCACGACTGTAGTCAGCTAGAGGCTGTATCCAAAAAACAAACTTGGCAGAGACGATTTCTTGGTTTTGCGATGGACTGGGGAATTGCGCTTTTATTAACGGCGCTTGGCTTCTGGTTATTTTCAGCATTTCGCACACCAACACTCCCCAATGAGGCTCCGGATTGGAATCTGCCATTGATTTCTGGTGGGGAGGTAACTCTTTCCGAATATCAAGGGAAAACAGTCGTATTAAATTTTTGGGCAACGTGGTGTCAGCCGTGCATTATGGAGATTCCAACGTTTGAAAAGTTCTCAAAAGAAAATCCAGATATTCCCGTCATTGGTATTGCTGTGGATGGCACCCTTGAACAGCTCTCATCTTTTGCAAAAGAGCACAATATGACCTATCCGATTGCAGTGGCCAATCCGCAGGTTCAACAAGACTATAAAATAAGTACGTTACCAATGACGGTTATTGTTGGTCCAGATGGATTGGTCAAGGATGCCCATGTCGGAATAATGCTTGAACAACAGCTAAATTGGTTAACGAATTAAAACCTCATTCAAGGTTACTGTGAATGATGACATTCCCATTGAATTGATGGACCATTAAATGATCTAGAAGCTCCTCAATATCGATAGTAGGTAGTGATGTGTTTGAGGTTATATTTAAGTTTCCTAACAGTGTTGTTATATTGAAAAGCCCTTCGATATTGTCTAGCGATTTGTTGTTCTGAATCTCAAGATCTCCACCAATATAATTTAAATTTTGGATTGATTTCAATTCTGATAGGGCGTCAAGATCTTTGACATACAGGCCGTTACCAATTTCTTCTAGAGAGGGCATTGACAGTTCATTCAGTAGTGGTAGGTCACTCAACCATAAGCTTGAGCCGATGATTTGAATATTACGAAAAGAATCTAAGCTTTCAAGACTGTCTAATTGTTGTAGCAAAAAATTATTGTTGATCTGTTTAAGAGAATCAAATTTAAATTCGTGCAATAAACGGTTGTTAATTATTTTTGCCGAGAGGTTGATTTCACTTAATTTTGGGAAAAGAAGACTTTCTAATATTGGGTTGGAGTTTATTACGAGGCTACCAAATAAAAACTCTGCATTTTTGAAATTGATACGAGATAACAGGGTGTTGTGTTCTATTGATATATCTCCACGAACAGTGTTTGGTTCAAGGTAAATATCGGAAAGGGAGAGGTTGTATGAAACAGTTAACGACCCTTGAATGTTGGTCATTTTTGGAATATTAATTTCTTGTAAATTATTGTTTCCAATAATGCTTATCCCTGAAACCGTTTCTAGGTTTGCGAGATTAAGAGAATTGACCGATAGGTTCTGATCAAAGAAAAGGGAATCTCCAATTAATTCTAAATTTGATAAGAAAAGTGTTGAGATTTTTTCAATTTGCTGGATTCTGAGCTCTCCTTCAATTGAATGTAAATTGATTGACAATTCGCTTAGACTAGGAAGTTCTCTAAGGTATAAATCCCCGTTGACCACGCTCATATTGGGAGCATATACTGATTCAAGTAAGTTGTTTGACTCAATTTTAAAATGAGCACCAACATCCTCAAGGCTGTGAAAGGAAATATTTTCCAGTTCCTGGTTCTCCTTTATTGTGATGCTTTCTTCGGTGGTGACAATATATGGAAGAAGTATTTTTCGAAGGGAAAGGTTGTTGTTAACGATGAGGCCTTCTTTTAGCCATATTAGGTTTGGAAAATGTAGTTCTCGAAGAGATTCGTTACCTTGAAGATAAATAGCGCCATTAATCTCTTCAAGATTCTCTAGTGAAATTGCCGTCAAAGACCTGTTTTCTTGAATAATAGTGTCACCATTAATAGACGTTAAGGTGGATATTACCGATTCGAGCAACGGGTTGTTGGTTATTGATAATGTTGATTGAATAGTGATTAGGCTGGGGAGAAAAATTAGAGAGAGGGTGGGGTTACTTTCAATGTATAGTTTTCCGTGAATCTCCTGAAGAACTGGTGCGGAAATACTCAATAGGTTTGTGGAGATAATTTGAAAATCATCTTCTATGATCTCTAATGCTGGAAATTGAATTGAATGTAGATTGTTAATTTGAAATAAAGTGAGGTCACCTTCGATGTAGCGCAGTTTTTGGAAAATTTGATTTCCGCTTAAATCAGAATTTGAAGTGAAATATATATTTCCTTGAACTTCGCATAGGCATGATAAATCTGATAAATCGGTTCCTCCTTGAACCCATAGATCTCCTTGTATTCGATTGTGATAACGACAGAATGTTTGAAAGTCATCTTGGTGGTTTAAGAATAAGTCTTCTTCAAGTGTGCTGAACTGTTCACAGGTATTAATTATTGAACGTTGTGCTTGACCAATTAATCCCCCTTGTTCTTTGGGGGTTGCCAGGCAGCTCCATTGGTCTCCCCATCGAGTGTTTCGTGAATTTAGTATTGGACCATTGTGTTGTTCAATTCGGTTGTTGGCAATCCATGTGAACTGATACTGTGCTTCTTGGTTTTCGAGAATACAATGAAGATCATCGTTTGCTGTTGGCTTTTCTGGATAGATGATAACTATCGGTTCGGCGTTTAGGGGAGGGGGAGTAGAATACTCTTTTTCAGATACCATACATGAAAAAAGAAACACAAGCATATTGAATTATAGCTCTTAAGATTTGATGTTGTTTGATATTAAACTGACGGTCTTGCTTTCAGGTTGAAATTTTTCAAAAGATAGTTCAAGGTTAAACAGGGCTATAGAATTTGTTCCGGAATAGACTCGTGTTATACCAATCGGCATAAATTGTAAGCAACATAAGGCCCTGGTATATGTCATATGCTCCAAATAATAAAACAAAAGGTGGCCGATATGTACCACATATCGATAACCTGCTTTTCATTGGGCTTGTAGGCGCGTATTGATATATAACACAATAAGACAGGCAGGCTTAAATCAAAAAAAAGGGTAACACAAGAAAGACAAGTGCTATAATTTTCTATACCAGGTGATCTTGCAGGATAAAAAAGAGCCATGCCCGTATTGTTTTGTGGTTTATTTTTATGTTACTTCGGTGTTGCCTTCGTTGAGCTTTCTTCGCTCGAGTCTTGATCTTGTTACCAAAATAGCAGGATTTTGTCTTGTTAGTAGAGCAGAAAAAAAACTGAACTCCCCTGAGAATAACGATCGAATAGCCACGCGCATCATAAGCAGAGTGTCACTTGGCGCTTCTTCTTTTAAGCAGTGCTCCGCTCCCACCAACCAAGCGATTCTTAAGACCCTCTAATCTTGATGATTGGGTTTAGCCTTGCTGAAGTCTGTATCGTGACTGTTATTCCTCTGTGATTTGGTCATCCTCAAAGGAATTAGTCATTTTGTATCTATTCATTGTTTATTGGTCTAGAACAATCAAAAGAGCACTCAAAACTGTTATTCCAGGACTATCGCTTACTAGGATCCCACTGCCATTTAGAGTAGCCGTTCCAGCTTCCAGCCAGTCGTGATCGCTGTATGACGCATTATACACAGATACCGTGTCTCCTTCAGTCAAAGCACTTAAAGAGCTGTTTTGAGAAACGTCGATTTCAAATGTCCACCCTGAATCTCCGGTTGAAGTGTTTCCACCGACTGCAGCTGGCCCGAGATACCATAGTCCAGCGATAGTTTTCCCATCGAACTCAGAGAGAGGAAGCCCGGATGTCGAAGGATCAACTGAGACTCCGTGTAGGGTTGTTTCCTCAAAAGTAGAAGTATCAACATTTATTGTAAGACCACCACCGGCATCAAAGGCACCTGTTGCGGCGGTTTGACTTGCTACATATTTTGGAACATCTATTGGATCTGCAAGTGGTAGCTCTGTATCACCGTTTTCTATGGAAACAAAAGCAATTGGTGAAGCGTAAGTGTTTGGATCTCCCACCTGGGGAAAGACAACAAAGGAATAGTGTCCAGTGGAAAGGTTTTTGAAGCAAAAACCACCATCCTCACCCCACATTCCACTAAAGCATCCAACTGAAGAACACATCTGGAGAAGAGTATTCCCTTTTGCTGGTGTTCCATCTTCATATTCTACCGTTCCACTCATTAAAAAAGTGTCATCAGCTTGCGGGATACAACGATCTTCTTCCGGTCCGGTGTCTGTATCTGTATCATTTGTGGTTGGGGCTGCAGTGTCTTGTCCTTCTTTGGGATCTCCACAGGCAAGAACAAATGACAATAAAGATAAGCGATACATATAGGGCTCCTTAAATTTCTGTTTAATATAGAGTACACGAAATTTGAGTACGATGGGTTGATTATTTTCTTCGAATAACAAGTATGATTAGATTTCAAATTAGATCCCTAATTTAAGCCTCGTTTTTCTCGATTTTAACAATAGAAATTTGTGATTTTCATAACGAATTCTATGACAGGGGTGAAGAAATAAAAATTTTATACTGATAAAATCTAATATTTTAAACAAGCGAGTCTAAATTTCATAACGTCATCGTGAAGGGGAGAGGCTTTACGATGCTTGGCTTCAGAGCTAACAGTGTTCGGGTCGTGGGTATGTTTTGATATTGTATAGTATGAATGGCTTTCCTGGGGTGACAAAGGTCTTTTGTTGTCTGGATCAAAACACATATTTTTTGGTTTTTGAGAATAAACACACCGAATACACGACTCATCTGTTGAGGTGTTGCTCTTTAGAAAAGCTTAAATTTAGTTTGCTTTTAGGACATATTATTTTTATAGTCTAATATATTGAAATTTAACAGTAATATATATGGTTCGATTATTTTTGAGTGTTGGGGATATTTGGTTGTAAATAGGTTTGATTTGTCATTTTAAAAGACAAAATTCCAGCAAAATCTGAGGGTAAGCAACATAAGTCACTGAAATGATACAGGTAAATTTTGTACTAAAAGGAAAACAACAATGTTGGTTGTGTTGTTTTAAATTTTGTTTTTATACTTTGCGTCTGTATTGAGACAATAAGTTTGTTTTGATCCCAGTATATCGGTATTGTAAATAATATGGGCTTGTTTTTGTATTGTTTTGGGCGCTTTATCGAAAATTGAGTAAGCCAGTTTAACTTTAGATACTGATTCCTAATGTTTTATAGAAAACCACTAATATTTTCTATTACATCGTAATACTGGTAATTATTTAGAAATTTGAAGTGATTTTCTTTTTTCTAAATAATTTTACAAGCACCAAGGCGTCATCACTATAAGTACCTGAAATTTAAAATGTATTTTCAGGGTTGTTCACTTCTTTGATGGTGATTAGGTTGTTCTACCCATCTGAAATTATTCTATAATTAAGAACCAAAATACTTTTTTAGTTACTCGTAGCCAAGTAACCCATTTTTTAATTGCTCTGATGCAGGATGATTTCCTACGTAGATACTAAAAAGAGCTTGCATGAACTCTTTTCCGGGAATGATCCCTTTCACTTCGCCTTTAATCTTAAAAATTGTTCCTGTACCAGGAATATAATCAAAAATCAATTCATCTCCGGTTGTGAAATCTTCCATCCAAAGCGCTGCTTTATCTATTTCCTGAAGTGTTTCTGGCTTGATTTCAGGATTGTTTTTAATGTTCTCCTTCAAGGTTTCAATCATCTTTTGTTTAGGAACCTTTGAATAAATAAAGTGAGTATGAAGTCGCTTTGGAGTGTCTGAAGAGATTAATTTATCTGATTCTTGGCTTGTTGATGTGACGTACAGGCCGGCAACATAAATGTCTATCCAATATTTCTCACGCAACCCCATTCCATTTAGTTGTAAAGTACTTCCTTCAACTACTGCTGTATCAGGAAGTGTTACTCCAGCTAATGATTTGCCAAAAGCCAGTGAAATAAAAGTGAGAAAAATGTACACATTTTATCCTAGGTAGAATTATCCAACACGTATTTAAAGGTACTTTTTCCAATTGTGATGGTGTCATTAATTGTTAAGGCGTGTTCAGTAATTCCTTTACTGTTCACAGTTACACTTAAGAATAACCCTGAATTTTTTGTAAGAATGTGCCGTTTACCGTCCCAGTTCACTGTTGCTACAATGCCGCCGGTAAACCATCCGTTTACTTTTACCATTGCCCCTTTTCCACCAAAGCTAATTGCATTTGTTTCTGGATACAACTTCTTTCCGGACGAATCAATAATACAGGCATTGTTGATTAAGCTTTTTTCTCGAAGGATTGAAGACGCCTCTTTTGCTGAAAGCTTAAAGGTTGAGTCTGTATTCCCTTGGATTGTATCAGGGTTGTACTGTGGAAGATACAAGACAGAACGTCCCCGATAAAAATTATCTTCTTGGGAATCAGTCAAGTAGATTATGGTAAAATTTCCAATTTGAATTTCAGAACGAGAGACGAGCTCTTTTCTTTCATTTTTTGAGAGTTTTTCTCCGTTGAGCATAATACCATTTTGAGAACCAACATCTTCTAAGATTGCTTCTTCACCAGCCATGTATATTTTGGCATGCTCTCTGCTTACTGACACATTTGGAAGAATTAAGGAACAATCTTCTCCCCTCCCAATAATAATAGAATCTTTAAACTCAAATATTTGATTTTGTTGTGTTGTAAATTTAATCAATAATCTAGGCATTATCGCTCTCGTCTGTTCAAGGAAATTCAACGTAAGGCATTCCAATCTCATTTAATATATACTTGGAACGATTCTATTTACTATAGTATCCGATTTTTAATCTAAATTCTTTGATGATATTTTCAATGTGAAACTATTTTTGATGTATAATTTTAAAAAACCTCAATCGTGAGAGCCATGATTTTCTTTTTGCTAATAGGAACGATCTTTGCAGAGGAACTATTATATTATAGGCATGCTATAGGGGCTTCAGAAGCCAAGAGAGACCTTGTTGTGGAGCAATATGGCGATGGTCCTGAAGTTTTTGCTATTTTTTCGAGCATTCACGGAACAGAGGCTGCGGGCACCCCATTAACCATTAAGTTTTCACAATATTTGTGGGAAAATCCAACGTTTGTTGACAATAAAACAATCTTGATTGTTCACTTAACAAACCCAGATGGGGTTGTAGCGAACTTACGAGGAAACCGCAGCAATATAGATATTAATCGTAATTTCCCAACGGATAATTTTGGATATGGAATATTTAATGGAGAACAACCGCTTACAGCCGTAGAAAGTCAAAGTATACTTGCGCTACTTAATGAGTATCAACCAATGAGAGTTATGGTTATACATCAGCCGTTAAATTGTATCGATTTTGATGGGGATTCAGAGGCTTTAGCAAATCACCTTTCCCAAGTTTCAGGGATACGCATAAAGAGGTTGGGTAGTCGTTCAGGATCATTGGGAACTTATGTTGGCCATCAATTGGGTAAAGAGATTATTACCTTGGAATTGCCATCCTACGCTTCGGAGAAATCAGTTGATTGGCTTTGGGAGCGTTATGGTGATTTAATGATATCGTTTATAAGGTTTCCCTTTGAAAAATGATTAATTTTCTATTGAATAGGGTTATCTAATCGGCTATGATCAATACTTAGTTAAAGGAGATTACCATGGGTGAGAATCAAAAACCAACGTACACTGGGATGGATAAGTACCCTGGTTGGATAGCAACGATAATTACCATTGTGATTGGTGTGATTTTTCTTGGTGCTCTATACATTAGCGCGAGTCATCATGATGGGGACCATGCAGATGGCCATGCTGAAGAATCTCACTAAATGTGGAAATGGTGCCCAGAACGGCTGAAATGGTTGTTTTCAGAAAATGAACAAATTTGGGTTGAGGACTATCCTCCCTTGCCGGATTGGTTTATAAAAGCAGAAGGGCAGGTATCAGTTGCTAAATTTATTGAGATCTGGCAACAGGCTTCAACCATAAATGATGTAAAGAAAGAATTATATTGGCTTTCTCTGGATGAGATTTCTAGTTTTAAAGAATTGGTTAGTACAGAATTGGATCGCCTTTCTATTCAGCCTCTTCAAAAATTGTTGCTTTACAAAAAATCATTATTGTCTTCGACAGAAATTGATCAATTGGTGGATAAGAAACTTCTTCTAAAAGAAGAATTCTATGAGCCAGAATCAGATGTCTACGATCCCATGAAGGCACTTCTCAAGGCGCAAAGTAAAACACAGCAGTCTGATCGCCCTCACATACAAACCTTCGAGGTTGGAAATAAGTTTCGTCATCGAGCGAAGCATTAATTTATTTGCTTACTTTTCCTGAAGTTCTTTTTTCTCTAACTCTTTTCTGATCTGTTCCCGCTCGATCTTTAGTACTTCTCTGTTAATATGAGCTCGATTCAGATTGTCCATACCAAAGAATTCAACGCCCAATCTATAAATGGCGTTTGCCTCATCGGTTACTTTTTTACTTTGATACCGGATGACTCCAGTTAAAGGGATGTTCTTTTTGTTCAATTTTAAATTAAATTCAATAACAACCCGATGGTACTCTGAGGAGAATTGATTTATGGAGTTGTTAAGATATACTCCACAACCTCCCACGGAAAGATCCTCTAAATCGATAAGTTCTTCTTTGACCAATGTATATTTTTCTTTTGGAATTTCTTCGACATAATCTCTTTCAATATCGTACTGAGGTAGGGTATATATTTTAGTTTCAACTTTCAGTGGAAATGGGGCACGATAAGATGCTCGATCGTTGTACAATGAAATCTTTTGTGGATGGGACACTGTAATGTAGTACCTACCTACTGGATCTGGTTCAACCATATAGGCTTCAGAAATAACGGCTTCAAACCTAAATCGTCCATCAGCTTTTGGTAGTTCAATTCCGATGGTATCACCGGCTTTCATTGGGAAACTGTCTACTTTCTCGGAAGATATTTGAAGACCCCGAACTTGTTTTTTTACAGTTGAATTATATATCGCACCGAAGCGCGTTCCACCTTTTGAAAAAATAACGATACTGCTCGAACCGGTGATTCGCTCAATGGGCTGATTTTCTTTAACAAATTGCTCTGATTCTGACGGTCTACTTTCTTTAAGCTTTTTATTAAAGAATTTTGTAAATGCAAGGCCCTCTGCTGGTGTAACCTTGTATCTTTTTTTCCGGAACAACAATTGAATTGTATGATCACGAACACTTCTGTTTTCTACGATTGAAACCAAAGTATTCGGTGCTTCCCAAACAACCTTGTGTTCTTGATTCAAAAAACGAGTTCGCTGATCTGAAACAAACATCCACAACGGATACACGAGGTCATCGTTTACTTGGACAACAGACCAACTGAGCAACCATGGGATTTCATCTTTAAATTTAAATTGCAATTTTAGGTTGTCGATCTGCTTCTTAGCACGTTCCTCAGAATATTTTTTGTCTCTAATATCGTTGAAAAACAGAGGGATTTTAATTTTCTCTAACTTTTTTACGATTTCACTAAAAATGGTTTCCTTTTCTGAGGTCATCAACTCTAAAGAATGTTTTGCTGATTCGATAAGGAGATTTTTTTCTTTACTCAGTTTGCTGACTTTTTTCAATGAGATGTATTTTAGTGTTGCCCCAGTCATCGTATCTAATGTACTACTCGGGGTGAAAATTATCCTTTCTCCCGTAAAGCTTAATTCGCCATTGTTTGCTGCTCGAGTAGCCCCTTTATAGAGAAGCGCCTTGTAAATCTTCAATTCTTCTTCTAAATCATCTGCACTTGCTCCCTCTAGGCTGAGCAATGTGGCATGCAACCGATTGGCAGCACGTCCACCCAAAGTGATCTTTCCTGATTTGGCAGTGATGGTTAGCTTTTGTTCGATTTTCTCATAATTGATATTTCTGATTTCTATTAATGGAGTGTTTAATTCCTTCCCTTTGAAAATTAAACTTTCCAGACCTCCTTTAGAACGAACCAATAACTTTTTATTGGAGAGGATGATTTCACCCTTGGTTGATAAGCGTCCTTTCAGATAAACATCTGCATCACATTGAAGTAATACTTTTTCAGAGAGTACTTGCTTATCTTTACTCAGTAATCGGTTTAGTCGATCGCAAATCCGATCTGCTCCAGTGCCTGATATTCTTATTATCCCTGAATTAGAGGTGATATGAAAGACGACAGGGATGCCTTTACCTTCTATATTTTTAATGCTTTTCAAGAAAAGTTCGGTTCTTTCTCCAGTAAGCTTGTCCATGGTTCCTTTTGGAAACAAAAGCAAGCGCTTATTGGTTAAGGTGCATTCAGCATTGTATGAAATAATGCCCAAACTAAATTGTCTAACATCATCTGTTGCTAAGATTTTCTCTTCGTCTAGTAAATGTAATTTTGCCATGATCTCAACTGTTATGTTTTAATTAATTAGGTTGTATATCAATTATAGTGATTCAGCATTTTGTCGAAGAAGTTCTCTTTCAACAATTAAAGCTTCTGTTTGAATTGCCTCTTTGGTTGGGGAAGGTAGCTCTGTAAATTGTAGGCCCATGATGAGAGCCCCAGAATCACCTTCTTGTGCATTGAGAAGCTGCGCTTCAACAGAGTGTGGTTTTTCAGATAGAAAAATTATAAATTCAAACCGAATATCTTCATGAAATTGCTGAGGATCTAAGCTCAATTTTGTAGTAATTCGGCATCCTAAAGTAGAGATATTTAGTATTTGAGCTTTAAAGGAAGGAGAAGCATCCTGTTCTGTGATTTGGGTCATGGTAATATTTTGTTCAAAAGGTACTCGAAAACTTTTTCTTTTGTTGTAAATATAGATATTGTCTGGAAGATTTAACTTTAGATAGTATCGTCCAACTGGATCTGGTCGGTTGATAAATTCCTCCAGCAATTCGGTCTTGAAACGATAGCGACCTTGTGGCTTTGCCAAATCGATTTCCAAGGATTCTCCTTGGGTAAAGGTGTGTGCGTGATCTTGTTTTCCTATAAAGAGCTGCAACTGTTTACTGGTTTCATGGATGTAGGTTTCATATGATTCTAAGAATGGAGTGCCAAGACGAAGAATAATTATGTTATTGGTCTCTCCTAATATTTTTCCGACAGGTTGATTCCCTCTCGCTTCTCTGATTTCGACAGGGGGCAAACAATTAATTATTCTTCGGATTCTTTCTTCAATGGTCTTGGGGTTGGGAACTTGGAATTCTACCGTGTTTTTTTGAGCCAATAAAAGGAGTTTTGTCCCTCGTTGTTCTACCTGAAGGATTTCATCTAAATTAAAAGTCAAAAGTGCTTTGTGGTTTTTAGGGTAAAAGGCCAAATGCTCTCTTGTAAGAACGAGGTGTCCAAAATACAATTCTTTTGTGTTTTTGTATTTTCTTAAGCAGGCATAGCATTGAAAGACGATTTCATGGTTTTGATACGGTAATTTGGGAAAGTCAAAAGGGTAGTGGTTGTAAAGAGAAAATAGAGACTTCTGATAATATTGAACCCACAATAAGGGCGACGGCATTTCAATGGTCCACTCTTCTTTTTGAAACTTCAAGGAGAGTAAGTTTTCTGTAATTCCATGAATGTAGATCTTACAAAGATCTTGATTGGGGTGACAAAGGTTGGGTTGACCTAAGAGTTCTTCCAATTGTGTGATCGGAATAAAATGAGTGTGCTTTGTTCCAAGAAACAAGAAACCCTCAATTGTAAGAAATGATCCTTGATACATCCGAAACAGAGAAATTGTTTCATAAAGCTCTTCGTCTTTGGTGTTCAACTGAGTGAGATAATGCGCTAACTTTGCAGTGGCTCCAAAAATGGAAATACTTTCCTGCTTGGTAGATAAAGTCAACATTCTATTGAGGGGAGTGAATTCGAACTCCTCAATCTCACTCCACTTGGAATTCAGTTTAATATCTGGAAAGAGTTTGCCTTCCCGCTCATTTAATTTGAAAATTTGAAGGCCGTCTTTAAGGATTGAAAGTTCACCGGGAATTGATAACCCTCCTGAAAGCGAAATATTTGTTCTACCTTGAAAAAAAATGCGCTCTTTAACCCTTTCGGGTTCTTGACTTGATTGTGATAAATGCTCTTTAATCCGCTTTGTTCCTGGACCGATAAATGAATATTTTAGACCAAAGTATTCTATCTCCAGTGTTTGATTGAATCCAACGATGTCAATCGTGTTGATTTCAAGAAGCTCTAGAGACAAATTTTTAGCGCCAACAAGAGTCCGTTCTAACCAATATAGAGGCTGAACAATTAGCCGATCTGTGGTTAGAATAAATTTAACGTGCACTGCGATAAGGCCAATCAGTTGTAGCCCTTTTTCTTGAAACATTATAACTTCATTGTCACGCATTGCTCTTATGGACACTTTATTAATCCCTGAAGAAACATATTTTAAGCTACCGCTCTCAAAATGGATGAATAGGCAACACCAATGGTGATTTTCAATAACATTGTAGGAAAAATTTGCGCAACGTTGTTGTTGCTTATGACTATTCTGGGGGTTTTGAATGCTCTGCTCCGCTATTATTCTAGATTTGCTGGGGTCGCATTAAGTTCCAATGCTTTTTTAGAACTTCAGTGGTATTTATTCAGCGCCATTTTTTTATTTGGAGCAGGATATACATTGCAGCACAATAAACATGTTCGCGTTGATGTATTCTATGGGCGGTTGCCAAGTAACCAAAAAAGATGGGTTGATATCATTGGAACAGTGTTGTTTTTAATCCCATTCTGTCTTTTTGGGATGTGGACCTCTTGGGAGTTTGTATATAATTCATGGGCGATCCTAGAGGTGTCACCTGATTCAGGAGGGCTACCCCGTTATCCTGTGAAAAGTCTAATTCCGATTGGGTTTTTGTTGTTGTTGATCCAAGCGTTCATTGTTCTAAGAGACCGAGTCTTCTTTTTTGAGGAAAAATCGAATGAATGAAGAATTGCTCGGACCATTGATGTTCTTAATTACATTTTGTTTGATCTTTACCGGGTACCCAGTTGCTTTTTCTTTGGGAGGTACAGCCTTAATCTTTGGTTTTATTGGGGTGATGCAAGGGATTTTTGAAGTTGGATTTTTAGAGCTATTCCCGCAAAGAGTTTTTTCAATCATGTCGAATTATGTGCTTCTAGCGGTGCCCTTTTTCATCTTAATGGGCACGATGTTAGAGAAGTCAAAACTTGCTGAAGACTTGCTAACGACGATTGGAGCGTTGTTTGGACGTGTTCGGGGTGGATTAGCCTTGGCAGTTATATTTGTTGGCGCCTTGCTGGCCGCTGCAACAGGTGTGGTTGGTGCTTCGGTTGTAGCAATGGGGATGATTTCCATGCCTGTTATGCTGCGCTATGGATATTCCAAAGAATTGGCTTGTGGAGTAATCAGTGCCAGTGGAACATTGGGACAAATTATTCCACCCAGTATTGTATTGGTTGTCTTGGCTGATCAGATGGGGATATCGGTCGGTGACCTTTTTTTGGGCGCATTGATTCCGGGAATTATGTTGGCCAGTTTTTATGCAATCTATGTTTTTTTTATTGCCTTCATTAAACCAGATGCTGCTCCAGCTCTACCAATTGAAGCTCTTCAGGTCGAAGGATCATTGTGGTGGCGGGTTTGTACCGTTCTTTTGCCACCCTTGTTTTTGATTTTACTGGTTCTGGGTTCAATATTTATGGGGGTAGCGACACCAACAGAGGCCGGCGCTTTTGGGGCTATTGGCGCAATAATTCTTGCGGCAATTAATCGACGATTAACATTTAAGAGCCTTTATGATTCGCTTGATGAAACGGTAAAGCTAACTTCGATGGTCGTTTTCCTTTTGGTCGGATCAACAGCCTTTGCTTTGGTTTTCCGAGGGCTTTATGGGGACCTTTGGATAGAAGAGCTTCTCACTACTCTTCCTGGAGGGAAGATTGGTTTGTTGATCGTGGCGAATCTGGTGATTTTTGTGCTTGGTTTCTTTATCGATTTCTTTGAAATTGCATTTATTATTTTACCACTTCTGGTCCCGGCAGCAAAACTTCTGGGAATTGATTTGGTTTGGTTTGGAGTGATGATCGCCATCAATTTACAAACATCATTTTTAACGCCACCCTTTGGGTTCTCCTTATTCTATTTGAGAGGTGTAACACCTGAAGAGGTTGAAACGTCTTCGATTTATAAGGGGGCGCTGCCTTTTATCGGAATACAGATATTTGCATTGGCATTGGTCTGTATCTTCCCAGAACTCGTTACCTATTTGTTACCCAAATAATTACCAAGGTAATGGAATACTGTCCGTTTCTTCATCGATTGATAGCTCGTCATTGATTAAAACAAATTGCTGAAAGAGTGTACGCATGTCACCGTAAGCTTGATCGACTTCTTTTAATTCTTGTTCTGATTTTGCTTGAGCCAATTCAAGCATCAGACCAGACAGGAGTATTCTGATTAACACAGCCATTCGATGGGGAGGAATTACCAATGAGCCTACGTTGTCAGAAAAGACCTTTCGAATTCCGTCTTCAAGAAGAGAGGTAGATTCTCTATAGAATGTTTTAACGTGAGGGCTTAGTCGCCCTTGTTGTCCGCCGAGACTCAATGTTTCAACAATAAAAGGAGCGCCTTCTCTAAGATCTCGGACGGAGGTCCACATTGCGTCTAATGCATCTAATGCAGTACTTACACCATGATCACCTCGATGTGCTCTTTCTGTAAATCGGCGATGAAGTTCTTTGAATACGGATTTTTGCGCCTCGATTAACAATCCTTCTTTGCTGTTAAAGTGATAATGCAGCAGCCCTTTTGATACACCGGCTGCCTTGGCAACCTCGTTCATGCTGGCTCCCCGATAACCGAATTGGCCAAAGATCTTTCTTGCTGCACTTAGAATTCTAGTTGGGGTATGTTTTCTGTTCATACTGTCCTCAATACTGACCGCTTGGTCAACTTATCGCTTAACATAACAGAAGCGGCAAGTTTTTTATTGTATTTAGACCAAATTTTGTTTCACTCGACTCGCTCAAACCAAACAATAAGAATAATGTCTTTATAGGAGAATCAAGATGTTTGCCTTAGATGGTGTTCGAGTTTTAGATTTTGGGAGAGTATTATCAGCGCCGTACGGAACGATGGTCTTGGCCGATTTGGGTGCAGATGTTGTCAAGATTGAGCACCCTAAAGGTGGAGATGATACTCGGTCCTTTGGTCCACCGTTTGTTCGTGGGGTAAGTACCTATTTTTTAAGCATTAATAGAGGGAAAAGGAGCGTTGCATTGGATTTGAAAAAAACAGGTGACTTGGAAATTGCTCGTCGTTTGGCTTTATCTGCTGATGTTTTGATCGAAAACTTTCGTCCAGGTGTGATGGATCGCCTAGGTCTTGGGGCTGATTCTCTATTTAAGGAACACCCTAGATTGATCTACTGCTCTTTGACTGGGTTCGGAAAAGGTGACGATAGGCCAGGCTATGACTTAATGATGCAAGGTCTTTCTGGGATACCATCAATAACCGGTCCAGCCGGAGGTGAACCCTATAAATGTGGAGCTTCCATTGCGGACTTGGTTGGCGGTATGAATATCGTTCAAGGTGTTCTTGCTGCGCTATATCGTCGAGAGCGGACTGGGGTTGGTGGTTATGTTGATGTCTCGATGATGGATGGAATGCTTTCATTGTTAACCTACCACGCTAGCGCTTTGATTAATGCTGATGTTGTACCAAACCGAATGGGGAATGGACATCCCTCAATCCATCCCTTTCAGCCTTATCAATGCAGCGATGGGTATTTGACCATCTGTGTTGGGAATGACAAATTGTTTCGAGCGCTAAGTAAAGCATTGGGGCATCCAGGTTGGGCTGAAGATCGCCGTTTTACGACCAATCCAAAGCGCGTAGAGAATCGTCAAGCACTGGATGAACTTTTGGAGCCAATATTTCGTTCCAAAGGAAAAAATGCTTGGAAAGAAGAGTTAACAGAGCACGGGATTCCAGTTGATATTGTCGCTACAATTCCTGAAGCATTGCAGACCGCGAATCTGATTGAGAATCTTCATCCAGATGAAAAAACCACGGTTCAAACATTGCAACTACCCTTTGGGCTGGACGAAGAACCACGGGGCTCATCTAGAAAGGCTCCAAAGCTGGGAGAGCATAACGCAGAAGTCCTTCAGGAATGGCTTAACCTTTCGGAAAAGTAAATTGAGCATAAGCTGCCTCAGCTGTTCCAAACCAGCGAAAGGAAGCTGTCTTTGCTTTTTTCCAGGTGTCATAGACCTTTTTGTAGTCTGGATCAGCTGCTGCCGTATCTTCTAAGAATTGTAATGAAGCTTGGTGAGCCCGATCCATGATATCAGAAGAGAATGGTCGTGTTTGAACACCTGAGGCCAATAGTCTTTCCAAGGCCATTGGATTTAATGAGTCATACCTTGCTTGCATGGTTACTTCGGCTTCTTTGGCTGCGGCTTTAAATATTGCTTGATAGCTTGAAGGTAGTTTTTCCCATTCAGCTTTGTTTACGTAGAATGACAATGAAGGTCCGGGTTCCCACCATCCTGGGTAGTAATAAAACTTTGCGACTTTGTGGAAACCAAGTTTTTCATCATCGTATGGGCCAACCCACTCTGTAGCATCAATCGCACCTCTTTCTAAGGCTGTATAAATTTCTCCACCTGCAAGTGTTTGTACCGCGACCCCCATTTGGGCCATAACTTTTCCACCTATACCTGGAATGCGCATTTTTAACCCTTGCATATCGGCCATCGAACCAATTTCTTTCTTAAACCATCCCCCCATTTGAGAGCCAGTATTTCCTGCGGGGAAATTGACTATGTTAAAGTCAGAAAAGAGCTTTCTTGTCAAATCCAAACCGCCACCCTCATGCAACCAAGCAGCTTGTTGTCTCGCTGTCATTCCAAAGGGAACACAGCAATCAAAGGCCAGGGCAGGATTTTTCCCGATGTAATAATAGCTGGCACTTTGTCCTGCTTGGATCGCTCCTTGCTGAACAGAATCAAGAACTTCTAGAGGGCCGGCTAATTCTCCCCCAGGATATACCCGTATATCAAAATTCCCGTTGGTCATTTCTTTAACCCGTTCAGCCAGAATCTCTGCACTTCCATAAAGAGTGTCCAGTGAGCGTGGAAAACTGGAGGCCATTCGCCAACGAATCTTCTTTTGAGTATGGACGGCTGGTCCACTTGATTCGCTTTTCTCACAGGCCAATAAAAGTCCTGCTGCTCCAACTGTAAGTAAATTTCGACGTTTCATGAATGACTCCTTTAGCTTTTTTATATTACCAAAGTATGCTCTTATAAGCTGTCAATCACTGCAGAAATTGCATCTATATTGCATGCGCCAAATGATCTTGCTCTTTCTGGTGACCATCCTGTTAAGTCATTTTTTGAATAGGCAACATCTTTAAATGGTTGTTCAATTGTCAGGGCTAGACAATTAAATTCTTCGGCAACATAATTTGAGCACATGGACAAATTCGCAGTTCCTGGATCTGATTTAGGATAGCCAAATTCTGTTTGAAAATCAGGGCAGACCATCTTGAGGCGATTTTGAAATGTTTCTTGAAGGGCCAGTTGTTTTGATGTGAGAGAGGGGATCCCTTCTAAACCAGAAACAAAATTATAGGGTAGAACTTCGTCTCCATGAATGTCAAGACAGATATCCACTCCGGTTCTTTTCATCATCGCTCGAACCAAGAAAACTTCTGGACTTCGTTCCATTGTTGGAGAAAGCCATTCACGGTTGAGGTTTGCACCGCATGCATTGGTTCGTAAATTTCCGCGCCGAGAGCCATCTGGATTCATGTTTGGTACCAAGTAAAAAGTCGCCTCTTTCAACAGGGATCGACTCAGTGAATCATCGTCGGCGATTAGGCGGGCAATAAATCCCTCCATCCACCATTCTGCCATTGTTTCACCAGGATGCTGTCGGGCGAGCACCCAGACTTTTCTTTCTCCCGACCCGATGGTTAACATGTCCAAGGGATAGCCGTCGAGAGTATTTCCCAAACAGTGTAATCGAGCACCACCCAATTGGGCTGCTGAGAGTAATTGTTGGTGTTTTTCCAGAGAGTAGGGTGCAAAATAAGCAAACCAAGCAACATCTGTTTGTGCGACATATGAAAAATGCAGCTTTCCATCTCTATAATGGGTCGGACATGTAAACCAATTTAGCCCATCTTCTGAAACTCTGACGAGGTAGTTTTCCCACCCTTTTGGATACGATGCTTCTCCAGCATTGTTGATACAAAAAAAGTTTTCTTTTTGAGGTAGATTGCTTGCTCTAAAATAGAACCATTGAAAAAAATCGGCTTGGTGGTCTTTGTTTATATTTAATAATACTAGATCGGAATTAACGATAACGGATATATTTCCACCATCAAAGTTACTGTGAATATTCATTTTTATTTCCAAGGAAGGCTATTGTGTCAAATATCTCTAATACATTACCATCACAGACCAAAATTATTTGGGCAGCATTGACTTTTTCTCAACTGGTTTACGCTGTGGTTGGCGTGGTTGCAATTGCTCCAAATGAAGGGGAG
>JACLAC010005304.1_pt1 | contig 27593 bp, 21 predicted proteins | sample 8027881 | NCBI WGS metagenome assembly JACLAC01 (sample SAMN15725517, study PRJNA655200) | protist metagenome | isolation source: fluorescence activated cell sorting (FACS) single amplified genomes of... | place: Spain: Blaines Bay Microbial Observatory, Mediterranean Sea | collected 2016-01-19 | reverse complement strand
GGCCGTACATCGCAATGTGCGCATCAAAAAATTCGATAACGTGCTTCAGCTGCCACTGGCACTTCTTGAAGTCGCGCATCGCCTCCAAGGCGCCGGCCTCGTCGCCGGCGAGACGCCTCTTGACCGCTTCTTGCCGGTTGACGCAGATGGCCCGCCGCAGATCGTCGCGCAGGTCGTACGGCCGGGCGCGTCGATGGACATCCACCAACGCACCGAGCTCGCTCCAGACGTTGCGGTCGAGCGCGGCGACCAACGCGTCGAACAAGCCTCGCCGGACGAATTCGTCCGTCGCGTCGGCAAGCTCCTGGCACCGGCCGTATTCCACGGGGCCCAGGGCGCGCCGCTCTTCCAGGCGCACCAACAGATTATCCAGGGCCTCCGTTGTCGGTGGTGGAGAAGAGGCAGGAACAGAAGTATTGCTGTCGTCGGAGACCGTCGGCAGCGTCTCGTCCGGCGCGGCGCCCGGCGCCGCGCGCCGCATGTCGTCCGCGCTCACAACTCTTCGCATGTCGTCGGCGCCGCGCAGCCGCCGCCCGTGCTCCTTGCCTTTCGGCGAGCCATCGAAGCGGACACCGGTAGAACCGACGTTCTGGCCCTCCTCCAGATTGTTCGACGACGAGACGCGGCGCAGCTTGCGCGTGGACTCCTCCTCGAGCAGCTCGTCGAGCGCGCTGGACGAGAGCGATACGCGCTTGAGGTAGGCCGCGGCGAGGTGGACGTCGAGCTCACTCATTCTCTCCCGCGTATATTAGACAATATCCGGCGAGGAGCTCTGAAGCTCTTTTTTATATCGCGCCACGTGATCCCGTTGCGCCCGCAGTTGCTGCGTGCCACAATTGGGGTACAGGCCAACCGCTCAAGCCCTCCCAGCTCTACCACGTGCGCAAACAGCCGAAGCGCGCAGGCGCACCTCGATGTGCGGACGTGTCTCTCGAATCGTCGCACCGCAACCGCAGGCCAAATACCCCTCCAGCACGCGGGCGGTGGTCCTCGAGACCCTCCGCGACGCCTCCGCGGGGCCATCGCGGCTTGCCTGCAGGGGAGCCCAGGATTCGAATTCAAACCGCAAGCGTAACGGCCCCAACGAGAGGGCGTCTCGCAGGACTCCGAGGGCTCCCGGGACGCCCCGTCGCGGCGCGGGCGTTGCACCAAGTCCATGCTCAGACTGGTGGCCTGCAAATTTTTGACAGCCGCACCGAGCGCGCGCCTGGAGCCGGAGGCCGCGGCATCCGTCGTGCAAACGCGTCCTCGTGTGACTGGTGGGCACTCCGCGGCGCGCGGTCGGGCATGGGTGTATACCCAAGAAGTTTGCTGCTGCTGGCTGCCCCGCTGGTCGTTTATGGAGCGAACGGCGCGCGCGCGGCCGCGGGGCTGCGCAGGGCAGCACACAAAGCAACTACAGCCGGCGGCACCGCAAAAAAGCCGAGCGCGGGAACGACGACGCAGCGCGTCCTCGACGCCATGCGTTTGTCGCTGCAAAGGTGGGATAAAGTAGAGACGAAGCGAGGGGCCCAGGACTACGTGCGCAATGTGCTGATGGGCCCCGCGAAGCGCGGTGCGTTAGGACGTATTCTCATCTTAAATGGACGCGTCTTCGCCAATAACGAAGGCGGCAAGGTCCAGCAACATTTAGCCATGGTGTCACGAGCAGTGAGAGAAAGGCATTCCAAAGTAAAGAACGTCGCCTACCTCCACAACAGTGAAGCGAGTGGGAGCTGCATCCAGGACAAGCGAGGTAACCTACTACCGACCACACTGATCGCGAAGAAGTACTCCTCGAAGGAGTGTGGCGTGTTAGTGCCGAACCCGTATTTTGGCGACCTGGACCACTGGAAGGCCGTGGCGCGGTTGTTGGAGGACGCGTCGCGGAAGCACCCCTACTGGAAGCGCGACCCGCGGGCGTTCTGGCGGGGGCATATAAGATGGCGGAACAAGGACTGCGACCACGAGTCCGGGAACATCGCGAGGTTTCTTGGTACTTTATTAACGTTGAGACATCCGGACCACTTCGACGTGAAGGTGCGGCACCTCGAGGAAAAGAAGACTCTGTGGACGAACTCGACGGCGCTCCACGCGACCAAATGCAAGGACAGTCCATCAAAATACCCGTTCCGCGGCGTCGGCGACCTCGACGGGCTCATCGGTCGTTTATCCGAGGCCCAGGACGTGTCGTGGGTCGACCCCGTCGATTATGCCAAATATAAAATTTTGGCTCACTTCCCGGGCGGCACGACGGGGAGCTACAGCCGGAACCTCAACCACCTCTGGGCGACGGGGTCGACGGTCATGATCTGGGACCATCCCGCCCAGGAGCACTACTACGCCGGTTTGGAGGAGGGCCGCACGCACGTCGTCTTCAACGCTACCAATGCGGTCGACGTCGCGACCAGAATCACGGGCAACCAGCGTTTGGCAAGGCGCCTGCGCGACGGGGCGGCCGCGGTGCAGAAGGAGCTGGTCTGCGCCGACTGTCTGCACGGCTTTTTGCTGGAGACGCTGAGGGCGTTCCGGGCGCACTTCCGCACGGAGTTGGCTCTGGACGATGCGGCGACGGCGCGCGCGACGCTGAAAGGGGTCGAGTGCGGGGACTTCGTCGAGTACGTCTCCCACGGGGTTGTGGAGAAGATTCCTCCCTCGAATGTGAAGGCGGGCCCGGGCGAGGACCAGTCTTGTGTCGACCTGGTCTCCGCCGCGTTTGTCTAACTATTTGTGAATCCTTACTCCGTCCGCGCCCGCTTCCGCGACGACGGCGCGCGGAACGACGCGCAGTACATGTCTTTGTTCGGAGACACGTTGCGCACCCAGCGCACGGCGAAGTTTCCGGACTCCGCGATGTCCGAAGCCTCGCGCGCCCGCGGCGACGGGAGGAGCTTTTCCGGAATTGGGAGGCTTGACCCGACGGCCTCTTGGCACCGTGCGTGGACGTCTGTTATAGCTTCGGCGTCGCTCCGCGCCTTGCCGAAGCAGTAGCAGTGGACGATCGGCGACGCGCCGTCAAAGTCGCGAAAAACGTCCAGCAGCTCGATGCCCGTCGCGGGCAGGTTGTAGATGCAGTGCGTCGGTTCCCAGGCCGTGATACTACGAAGAAAACTCCGCGCGCAGGACGGCTCCGAGATCTTCAGCGAAGAACATTTGTTGAGCTTGGCGTTCTCCCGTAGGAACTCTACTGCTTTCGGATTCAAGTCGTTGGCGTAGCAGGCGACACCTCGCTTCGACAGCGGCACAGAAAAGGGCCCGACGCCGCAGGTGCAGTCCGCCACTCTAGCGTCCCGCGGGATCGTCGCCGACAGTCTCGCGTGTTCGGACTGTAGCCGCGAGTTCCAGTAGACATCTCTGACATCAAATCTAAATAAGCAGTCCTGCTCCCTCAATTCGACTTGGGTCGAAGGATCGCCACCGAGCACCTCGAGCTCATACGTCCGAAACTCCGTAGCGATATCTCCCACTTTATTCACGACAGTGCGCACGTTCGCCACCTTGTCCAGCAAGACCTCGCCGATCAGCGCTTTATACGGCTCGTGCTCGGGCCGCAGATTCAGGTGGGCCACGTGGCCCACGTGCTCGAAGGCCGAGGGCGTCGGTACGGCCGCTGGGAGCAGCTTCCGCAGCACCTCCTCGGCCGTGAAGTGGTCGTAGGCCAGCGTAATCTGGTGGGTTGTCGGTTCAGCCTCGCCGTCGTCCAATGCTTTTCTCAGAAATGCAGCGGCCTCCTCGGGGAGTCCAACACAAGGGTCGTCTCGCGGGAGTTGACGCGACAGCAAGATCTTCTTTTGTGATGCGTCGTCTACCGACGCGACGGTCCTATACCGAGGCACGTCCACGAGATGTCTTCTAAGAGCCTTCACGTACGCCGAGGTCCGCTTCGCGGGTACGAGCAGCGCAGGCACCTCGTGCGTCTCGCGGAGCGCGTCGCGGTCGAAAGACGCCATGCGACGCGTGAGTCGCGTGCCGCGCCGCGCGGCGGCGGCGAGGAGGGCGAGCGCCAGGACCGCCAGGGCCTGGCTGCTCTCTGTGCTGCAGGCGTTGAGCGGCACGCGTGCCGGGCGTGAGCGCTGGCTCGCGTGCTACACGTCGAATGCCAGCGTCGGTCTAGCTCTTCGGCTAGCGCGCGCGCGAGACTGGTCTTGGCTGTGCTGCACAGGCTGCAGCGCAGTGCCAGTGCAGTCTGCCGCCTGGCGCGCTGACTAATCGCAGGACTCGCGATAGAGTTGCTTCTGAGGTCAATTCAGGACGTTACGAGTGAGGACAAGCGCTGACGCCATCGATGCGACGGCTCATCGTGACGCTCGGTGCGGCCAGCGCGGTGCAGCCGACGCCGACGCTGCGACCACCCCAACCCGCCGTCGCCACCGGACAAGCGTCGGGCCTCTACGCGCACCTGCCCTTCTGCCGAAGACGTTGTTATTACTGCGACTTTCCAGTGGTGGTCGCCGGCGACGCCGTCAAGGAGGACCGCGTCGCGCACTACGTCTCATTGCTCGAGCGGGAACTATCAAAGCAACCACCATCCTCAGAACCGCTCGCGACAGTTTACCTCGGGGGTGGCACGCCGTCATTGGTTGAACCGCGTTTGATCAAGCAATTGCTCGATGCGTTTGATGCGAAGCACGGCATTTGTCGTAATGCCGAAGTCACGTTAGAATGCGATCCCGGCACGTTTGATGAGCGTAAACTCCAAGCCTACGTCGACGCCGGTATTACACGCGTCTCATTAGGTTGCCAATCGTTCGACGACGAAGCGCTGGAGGCGGCGGGCCGGGCGCATCGGAGGCAGGACGCTCTTGATGCTGTTGATGTAGTGAAGCGTGTGAATCCTAGACATGGCTGGAGTCTGGACCTGATCAGCGGCCTACCGGGGACGACGCCCGAGGGGTGGAGGGCCACTTTGGACGAAGCTCACTCCCTAGATCCGCCCCACGTCTCGTCCTACGACCTCCAGGTCGAGGAGGGCACGGCCTTCGGCAAGTGGTATTCTAGTGATGACCACGGGCGGCCGCCCCTCCCGCAAGACGAAGAGTCCGCAGAAGCTTATAGAGAGGCGTCGGCCTTCTGGCGCTCAAAGGGTTATCTCCACTACGAGGTGTCGTCCTACGCTCGCAGCGAAGCTGACAAGTCGCGACATAATTCGGCTTATTGGCAGCCACGGGCGTCGTGGCTTGGTTTAGGGCTCGGCGCGGCCTCGTCGGAGGAAGGCGCCCGGTTCTCGAGACCGCGGAAGATGCATGATTATGAGGATTGGGTTGAGAGTGGTGCTCTTGTACCTGAGTCGTCGCCTCCGCATGGCGCCGACGCGCTCGAGGACGAGCTGCTCACAGGGTTGAGGACGGCGGCAGGCATCGACCTGAAGCGTGTTTGTGACGTCTACGGTTCGGAATATGAGCGGGCCGTGCGCCGTGGGGCACAAGAAGCGATCGACTTGGGCCTCGCGGTGATCGAGGGAGAGGTGCTGAAACTGACGGACCCGGACGGGTTCCTGTTCTCGAACTACGCGCTGGCTGCCGTGTTCGGGGAGGTGGGGGATGTGTGTGTGTAAGTTTTTTGTACAAGTCTCGTGAAACCCGATTTAAGCACCCATTTGAGCTCATGAGTTTTGATCAATTAATTGGCGGCATTGACGGCACGCGCTGTAGACGCATCGGCTGCATCGGCTAGCCCGCCAGCGATTCACACAGCTCTCCTGCCTTGCGGCGCATCACTGCTCTCGCAGCCCGGCGCGCCATAAAAGCGCCACAGCCCCCAAAAGCAACCATGCCGCCCCGCAAGAAGCGCTCCGCCTCGGCCCCGCCGAAAGGCTCTGAAGCCTCGCCCTTGAAAAAGGCCGCCATCGAGGCTATTACGTGTCCCATCACGAGACAACTCGTCGTCGATCCGGTCGTCGCCGAAGATGAAAATACGTACGAGTCCGCCGCGATCCGCCAGTGGCTCCAGTCCAATTATCGAAGTCCGATGACGAACGAGCGCATGGGCGACCGCCTCACACCTAATAGACACGCGCGGCTGATGGTCGAGGCCGCGGTCAAAGAAGAAGCTGTTCCGTCAGAAGACGCGGCTCAATGGCACATTTCCTCTGCTAAACTATTAGCTTCTGGCGACGTGCCCGGTGGGATGTCCTCTGCAATAGAGCACCTGCGGGAGGCCCCGAAGACGCCAGAAACTGATCTACTGTTGAGATGCGCCACCCTACGGACGCAGATGGATTCTTTACGAGCAGAAGCCGCTTCGCTAGACGTGCAGGGCGTCGATGCCTTCTTTACGATGCCAGCGCAACCTCGGGCGGACGGCTGGCGCCCACCAGCCGGCTGGCGGCCGCTGGAACGTTTCGATGATACGCTCGACGGCGCTTTGGTGAGGGTCATCCCCGACCGCGACGAGTTTCAAAGACTGTGCGAGCGGCCGGCGCCGGGCGCCGTCGAAGCAGTGGAATGGTGCGACGATATGGAAAGTATGTGCGGCCGCCACTACGCGATCGAGGCCGTCTACTCCAATAGCTGTGGCTACGAGCTGACGAAATCAGATACGGACGACACCTTCGCGGCCCCCTTCGACGCGTGCATGTTCGTTAGTCGCGATACGTCGCCGGAGTTCCGGGAGCGGTTCGACGTGTACATCTAGGGTAACTATACATTACTTCGTCGTCGCGGTGGACTCCCGGGAATGACGGGATGCTTCGCCTGGCCCCTTTCTACCGTTATCCTCTCGCCGGCCGCGTAGCTGAACAGAGCCGCGAAGCAGAAGAACAATGCGGAGAGGAGCCATATTGAAGCACCATCCAAGAACGTTTCCGTCGTGTTGAACAACGCCAGATAAATGCCCAATGCCGCAACACTGCCCAATGTAGCGATGGCGTAGAGCGCTCCTTGTAAATGCCCTTGCCTCCCCGGGGCGACGTCCGGAGTCAATAACGCGAGGATCGCGGGGTAGACGCCGCCACCAGCAGTCGCTAAAATAGACAAACCGATGGCCGACGCGACGGTCGGCGAGGCCAGCCCTTCGAGCACACAACCGACGGCCGCCGAGAACAGCATCACCGCGATCGACTTGGCGTATCGCAGTGAAGAAGGGTACAGTAATCGAGAACCGACCAGAGCCCCCACACCCGGCGAGATCGTAAACACGGCCAAATACACAGCAGCGGCTTGCGCGGACCAGTCGTACTTCGCCTGGCCCCAGAAAACACACAAGTCGGTGACTCCTGTTAATGCAAAATATTGTAAGACATAGGAAGCGGTCAGATAAGTAGATCTCGTGTCTCGCAACACCATAGCGACCGCTTGGGTTTGGGCCTTGATTGCGACCATCGCTGAATCGAAAGCTTCCGCGTAGGAGAAGGGTTTGGATGATGGAGCCGTCTCCGGCAGGTACGCGTAGACAATCAACGCCCCAACCAGTTGAAAGAAGCCGCACGACACGATAGCTAACCAGGAGGGTAATATGGCCCACAAACCATAGCCCACGCCGTAGCCCACTACTTCACCAGTTCCTGCAACGAACCACAAAGCAGTGACAGCGACCGCGAGTTCCTGCCTCACCTCGCCATCCAATGTTTCTGACGCCGGCGTCGCTATTTTACGAAATAGACGCATGATCAGAATGTCATCCTCACCTCCTGGTGGGGCTCCGTTGCTCACGCAATCCACCAGAATCGTAATGGACACGGCCCACGTACAGCTAAAGCAGCCCTGGACGAAACCGGTCAAAGCCCACCAGTACAAATTCGGCCAAAACAGTACCAGGAACATGATAGTGATAGCTAATTGGCAGACCACGAAGACCGGCCGTCGTCCGGCCTGGTCCGTGGCCGCTCCAAGAATGGGCGTGCACAGGACCTGGCCGATGGAGTACGCCGCCCACTCCGCCGTGGCCACGTTCGCCGCTGCGGCTGTGGACATGAATAAAGCCAGGTAAAAGGGCGACACGACGCTATAAGCGCCCCAGGCCACCTTGTGGAGGAACTGGCTTGCGTAGACGCACCATCGCGCGTGGCGTAACTCGCGTGCTTTTTCCGGTGTCAGTTTATTGTTCCTCGCTCGGTCATAGGCCTCCTCGACGGAGTCGCCGAGCAGGGCTGCCGCCTCGTCGGCCATGGCGTCCTCCCGACGGGCTGCGAGGGCCCAAGCTGCAGAGTGAGCCTCCTAAAGGATGATGGCAAGGGTCGCGTCGACGGCGTTAGGCGGGGCAGCACCAGGGCTGCGACAGATGCGCTCAGGCTGCGTCCGAGGCTACTGGCAGCGTGCTTAAGGACAGCGCTTGGTCCACGAGATTGGCAAAAGCCTGTCGAAGCCACGATTTCTAGATGAGGCTAGATTGCGCGCAGCCTGTCGCATGGCTCTTGCGAGGGGTCGAAGACCTCCTGAAAGCTCGTTTTGAAAAACGGGTCGCGCCTAGTGCGTCGATACACTAGCTCGCAAAAGGAGCTTGACCAGCGGCGCAAACACAAGCATTGATGCGCGTCGATACTCCGGGGCTGGGGCATGGACTTTTCTCACCACCCATACTACTCTCCCGTTGCCGCGAGCACCAATTTAGCCGTTCACGACCTGGCATGGGAGAGGGCGCTTTTCCTGCTTACGGAGCTCTGTAAAGGGGAACCTGTCAGTTCGCTCCGTAGTAAGTTCGCACCACATCCTGGTATCACGTCGGACCATGTCAAAATAGCTCGCTACCTACTTGACAAGGGATTAGACGCAGACGCCGACTATTATAACGATGGGCATGTGCCGCTGCAATTGGCGGCTCGAGGACATGGGGACGGCAGCTTTGCGATGGTCGAGCTGCTACTCGACAAAGGTGCAGATGTTAACCCGCGTGGTAAATTACCACCACTCGTGCTGGCGCTTCGCGGTTTCGGACAACCGGAGCGGCAGTACACCTGTCGTTATATCATCCGCCGCCTAGTGTGCGCGGGCGCAAGGCTAGATTCGCGCGACATCGACATATTCTTTGCGGAAAAAGATCCGCAATTTAAATGTTTGCCCTATTGGAGCCAGCGGCAAAAGGATTATCTCTCAATCAAAAGATTGATCTACGACATGCGCGCGGCCGGAAGCCTGCGCGCGTTTAGGATGATGATGCGGAAGCAGGTACTCTCCCTGCGTACCCTCGTACTGCGCGGACGCGCCGCGCCTCGGAAGGGCGGTCAGGTCTGGTCTCAAAGAAAGAACGTGCTGAGGCGGGACATGACCATGGAGATCCTCATCAAAAGCCCGAACGAGATCGCGTGGAAGATTCTCACGTACTGGCGGGCGGAGATCTACTCGGCATGCTGGGAGCACCCCCCTCGCATCCCCTGGTTTTAAGTGTGATATATGTGCCAGCAACTTAAAAGGGCCAGTCCCCCTCCACCGCGACCCGCGGCCGCGCCTCCACCGCTGGAGGAGGCGTCGGCGGCGCCGCGTTCTCGTCGACGCAAGCTACTGAAGTCTCCCGCGCCGCGTCCCAGACGACGGCCGCGCGCGCGCCCCGCGCCGCAGTCACCAACCGCTGACCGTCGGCGAGGAACGCCATTGCTGCGGCGTCGTAGGCCGCGCCGCGGAACGCGCCGCGGGCGTCCCCGGCGCCCGACCGCAGTTCTAAACCGTCGTCGTCGGCCACGGCGACGACGCCCTTCATGTTCGACGCCACGCACCTCCCTTCCGCGAAGCCGCTCCGCCAGGCCCACGGTTCAGGACCGGGCAGGTCCTCGACGCGGAACAACCGTCTTGTGCGCCGCCCGTCAAGGCGCCAGTAGTCCACAACCCCATCATCGCCTCTCGTCCTAAACACGAGCCGTCGCTTGGCGTCCCTCCCAAAGTCGGCCGCTATTACACAAGCGCCGGACCCGCTCCTGAGTGACGCCAGAACACGTTCCTCGTCCAGCACGACAACATCTCCTCGGCGAGAGCAGGCCGCGAGTAACTTCGAATCCGGCGACGCACTGATGGAAGTCACGGGGCACTTGAAGACGTTGTGGGTTCGAATGATATCTAGGGTCGAGGCGTCCAATATGGAAACGGTGCCCTGTTCACTCCCGACGAACAAGTACCGCCCCTTCTCGTCGTACTTGATCGATGATCCACAACTTTCCAGGGAAGTATGACGCAGTTTCGAGCCTTCGTCGGCGTCCCAGGTGATGACTCTAGAATCCGAACCGCACGTCGCGAACACACTTTGTGAAGGGTGCGCCGCCAGACAAGTTATGGGCGCGAAGTGCCCTGTGACCACGACAGCAGCGACTTTCGATTGATCAATAGTCTTCGCTGGTGATCGACAGATACTCTTTTTGTCGTCCGCTCCAGGGACACATGTTAATACCGTACCTCGCTCCGTCGCACACAGCGCGTAGTCGTCCTCAGAATCATCAATCAAACAACACCTGACCACGGTGCCGTTCTTCAACAACCGGCAGCGCCCCGCGCTCGAAAGTTGCTCGCCGGCCCACCTTCGCACGCACCCGTCGCTCCCAGACGTGACGGCAACACAGAGAGAACCTCTTTGTACAGCATCTATAGAAGCCACAGAACCCTCGTGTGCGGCGAAGGCCGCTACTTCATGTTTCTCTCGGAAGACGCGGACGCGCCCATCAGTACCAGCAACTAAACATGTCTTGGCCGACCGCGGGTCGAACGCACAACAAGTGAAGGCCGAAGGTCTTTTAGCGTTCGGCGGGAAGCGTGCTTCACTACGTTTGAGACCACCACCTTTGTCCTGCGGGAGGAGCCGCCAGAACGCCACGTGAGAGCCATCACCCACGGTTGCGAAGGTACTTCCTGTGGCTGCAGCGGCGACATTCAGTAGGCTACCGTCCCTCTTATCTAAATCGATTGGTGCTTCTCCTAGCACCTCGCCAGTCTCGTAATTTACGACCGCAACTAATGGTCTGGCGTCATAAACACCTACCAACGCTATGAGCGACCCCGCACCTAGGAAGGCTATCGACGACACTGTCTCAAATAATCCCTTGGCGACAGTTTTGCCTGGTTCACCGACGGACCAGATTCGCAACCCATCGACGCCGTGCGCGGCACACATGGGTTTACAAGGGTGCGCGCAGACGCACGTGACGCCCGGTACCGTTTCTAGGCGTTGTGTTGTCGTATCTAGCCGTCGCTCCGCGACGAAGCAACCAGTACCCACCACTATCGTTCTACAAGGTCGCGACCACGCGACCAATTGACCATTGCCGTCGAAGCCGTGCATCCCTATGGCAGAAGGCGCGCCCAACGACGTCGTCAAATCCGGTAGAGGAGCCTTCCAGTCGTCGGCGTGGAGTTTTAGAGGGGGCGACGGGAGCGGCGACGCCGTCGACGGCGGCCGGCTCGGCAGGCAGGCGACATTCTCATCAGACGACGCCATCGAAAACATGTCCCGCCCGAACGCCACGAAGTCGCCCCGGTCGCAGTCCCGCCAGAGCTCCGCCAGGTCCTGGTCGTTTGGTGGGGGCAGCCCGACCGCGATAGCTAATCCTCTAAGAGCCACGCACCACTGCGCGAGCGGTAGGCGCCGCTGCGTCTGCTTGGAACCTCGTTCACAAAGCGCGCGGCACCTTCTTTTTAACAATGAACGGGCCGCGTCGTCGACCTCGTTATCATGAGCCATTTCCCCAATACGATCGCGCTCGACGCGTCGTAATTCTTCAGCTAGTAGTGACCGCAGCTTTGACGACGTATCAGCATCCTGGGGCGGCGCCACGTTGGCGCCCTGTAAGGGGTCCACGTACAGTCCGTTATCCTCAGGCGTCCGCACGTTCACCTGCTTGGCCTTCGGTGGCGTCACGACGTGCTGGACAGGAACGCCAGTAGCCGCTCTCGCCACGCATTGCGCGAAAGTATCGATGGACAGCTTGCCGTGCTTCTGTTGCTGTGTAAGTTGTTCGGCGAAGGCCTCCAGCGAATCACGCTCGACGCCAACCAACCACGTCCGCCGCAGCATCTCGGCGAGGGCCTTCGACGACAAAAAGCCGTCCCTGTCGGCGGCGGGCTTCAGGACGCGGCGCAGCTCCCGTGTTATCTTGGTGGCTGCCATGCTTCCCACTTTTTGTTCTATTTTTTCTGTTAGAAGCGACATGACGCGGTCGGCGTCGGGGCGGCCCGGTGAGGCGCAGGCCGCGAACATCATTTTGGCTGTGCGGGGCAGCAGTTCGACGGCGCAGTGCGCGTTTGCCTGAAAGTTTGAACGGAGAGACATACTAGAGTCGATTCGAACGAGAGCTGCCCCGGGCCAAGGAGTCCGTCGCGCGCGCTCGAGGACGTCTCGGGCTCGCCGCCGGCGTTGCTTCAATTTTCCGGACTGCGTGTGGTCTGTTTCCGCCAGCCAAGTCGGCGTCGGGCAGGGTTCGGCTGTATAGTATCGAAACAGCTGCTGCCGTTTGTGCTGCTTGATTTGAGGCGACCGCTCCCAACGCATAACACGCTGCCCATCCCTGGCAATCGTACCATGGCAGTGAAGACCAAAGTGGTCGTCAAGGTCGAGCTGCCCACGGGTAAGCTGGGCCTGACTGCCGTCGGGAGCCCACCCGCGGTCGGCTCGGTCAGGACCGACTCGCCGGTCGCGGGGCAGGTCGCGCCCGGGGACATCATCGTCTCACTCACCCGTCCGGGCATGGGCGACGTCGACACGACGAGCATGGATGGCCAGGCGGTGATGGAGACGCTCGTCGCATTCGCCGAGAGGGAAGGCCGCAGTCTGACGGTCGAGAAACACGGTATTTACGGTGTCGGCGTCCCGCCCGGGTCGCTCGGGGTCTCGTTCGTAGATGGCACGTGCACCGTGCACGCGGTAAAACCCACATCGCCGCTACTCGGCGCGACGCTGGCGGACGACACGCTTTTCTCCGTGAATGGCCAGTCGGTGACGCCGACGACCATCCTCGACGTCATCAAGGCGGCGGACGATGGAACCAGCGAGCGCAAGCTCGTCTTCCGGACCACTGCCCCTGCGATGAAAGCAGAGGGCACGCCCGCGGGCATGACGGCGGGCGGCACGTGGGTCGAACAGACCTACGTGGGCCCGCAGACGTCTCAATGCGCGTGCCTCGCGTGCCTCTGCTTCGGCCTGCCGGGATTATGTGTCTTGTGTTTCCCCACGGACAAGCGCATGGTCTACGTCAACCTCGGAGCCAACGCGAAGCCGGGGCCGGGCAAGGCGGCCCTGCCCGATGGCTCGATCGTCAACTACTCGAAGGGTGGTGGATCGGGACCCATGATTCAGAGGGGCCCGACGGCCCCGATTATCACGGAACCGGGACGCGAGGTTTCCTAGAAGACGCCCTGCCCCGTACCGTTGACGGTACGGGTGTTCGCCCGCTCATTCGCCTCGATTCGCCCGCCGAGGCCAAATGTTTCACAGTAGCTGCCCGGGAATCTTTTTTCTAGATGCGGAATAGAGTTCATGAACTCTATTCCGTGTAAATATATTTCGTGTTTTACATAGCTGTCGCTGTCCACGGTTCAACTTACTCCAGGAGCGACTGGCACACGAGGTGCTCGTCGCCGTCGTGGACGACGACGACGCGGCCGCCCCGCCGCACCGAAAGGCGCGCGTCGCGCAACAAAAAATCGACGAGCAACGCCTCGGCCTCCGCGGCGGCGGCGGCGCCCTGGCCGACCCGGCTCCGCGAGGCGTCGGTGACCGCGTGTGCGACCGACGGGCGGCTCCCGAGGCGGTGGCGCAGGATGGTCAGGACGTCGCGGATCCACGTCGTCAGCTCGGGCCCCTTCGTCGCCAAACGCCGCGCCGTGCCGTCGCGCGAGAGCGTCGCGACGTCCCGCGCCGTAGCATTGCGGACGGACCGCCGCCGCAGACTCTTCGCGGGTAGTACAGGTAGCGCCGGCGGCGCCCGGCCGCCGCCCAGCGCTTCTACCCGCATCACCATCATCGAGAGCCGCGGCATCAATGCGAGTAAATCGCGCCGCAGGCGATGGAATTGAGCCATCGTCCGCGATGCGCACGCCTCGACGACAGAATCACCCGTCCGCACGGCGATGCAACTCACAACATTGAAAGCACAACTCGCCGCGTCGAAGGAGCAGCTCGGCCTTCGTCCACCGACGTCCCGCGCGACGAGCGCCGCGAGCCGCTCCGGTTTCCATGAGACGAGGTCGTCCTCCGGTTTTATATGGGGCGTCCGCGCCGCGGCCTCGAAGAAGCTGTGGGGCTTGGGCGTCGCGGTCGGCTGGGCCGGCGTCTGCTCCGGTGGGACGATGCGCTTCCACGGCGTACACGCAAGCTGGGCCTTGGCGACGACGGCGGGCCCGGCCGTGTTGTAGACGGGCGAGAAGGGCGTGCGCCCGCCCGCGGTCGTCGGGCAGCGGGCGCTCTGCGGCGTCTCTGTCGCCATGCCGCTCTGTGAGCCGCTACCGCGGGCGTCGGGCGCGCACGCGCGACCCGGCGGTCAAGCTGGACGTCTTGACGCGCTGTCGTCGTGTGTGCCGCGTTCTGCGCTTGCCGAAGTGCACCGCGCCAAAAACCAACGAGACCACCAAAACTCACGAACCGCGCCGTCCAAGTCCCGCGCGCGACCGTCCCGGACCCCTGGTAGGACGTCTCGGGAGAGGTCGGACCGCCGCGCCACCGAGGCGCGAAGTGTCGGGTTCGGTTCGTTGGCTCGACCGCCGCATCGATATCGGCGCTGTGAGGCTCCTGTGAGACTCGTCGCGCGGCTGCCCCGATCTCGCGGCGTGCTCCTCGCGCGCGCCAGCTTAAACCCCTGAAAAACACGCGCCAGCTTGCGCTTGCACGGCGCTGCACAGGCAGCCCCCATGCTGCGGAGCATGGACGCGAGGCGAAACAGCTGTAGCTACAGCGACGACGACTTCGAGAAGGATGAAGAGGAAGGCTGGAAGAGAATAGATATAAAAGACATCGACATGGGTCGGGAAATCGGGGGCGGCGGCGTCGCGTTAGTGTATGAAGGGTATTTTCGCGACGAACCCGTCGCCCTCAAGACTTTGTTCGATCCGAAAGTAGATGCTGCATTACAGAAAGAATACTTGGATGAATTATTAGTGATGGCGTCGCTGAAACACAGAAATGTGGTCCGATTTATCGGTGGCTGCGTGGACCCTCCGGACTTATTTTTTGTGATGGAGCGCTGCGAGTGCTCGCTGCACCGTGTTGTGCATGGGTCGAAATCCGAGAATGTGGCGCCGGAGAAGCTGGCGTTGGCAGACAAGTTGGCTGCGTGTCGGGACGTGGCCGAAGGGATGGCGTACCTGCACAGTAAAGGCTTGATCCACCGTGACTTAAAGACGGCGAATGTACTAAGGTGTTCCGGTTCCTACAAGATCTGTGATTTTGGTTTAGTACGGTGTTCCAATATCGGCGCGGGCACACCTTCCTATATGGCGCCCGAGTTGTTACTGGGTCAAGCCTTCAACAGGAAAGTTGATGTGTATGCCTTTGGGGTCTTGCTAGGTGAAGTTATGACGGGTGAAGTGCCCTTCCTGGGCTATGATTATGCTGACTTAAAAAGGAAAGTACCTAGGGGCGAGCGGCCGTCTTTGCCGCGGTACGACTGCCCCGAGTCCATAAAACGGTTGGTCGAGGACTGCTGGCACACTTCGGACAAGAACCGTCCTGATTTCGACGACGTCGTCTATGACCTCGATCGGGTCGAGGCGCCGACGACGTCCCATACGGACGTCCTGTCATCTTTGGAGTTTGGGGGCGGCGACTGCCTAGACATGCTCATGACGCATAAATAAGTTTTATTTATTTCGCCGCGCGCTTGGCAGCCCTCCTAGCCCGGAACGCGTCGGGCGGCGCCTCGGTGTCATCCTCGTCGTCGTCGTCCCGTCCTCTCTTCTTCGTGGGAGGTGGTGGGAGAGGTGCCCTCAATAACGCATCGAGCACGAACTGCACGGCTCGCGGGTCCGCGACCTGCTTCCGCGCTTTCGTGTGGATGCGTTCTGTGAGTCTCCGTAGGTTCGGCGGTAGCGTTCCGGCAGATAAGAGTATAGCCACGGCATCCCCGTCGTCCCCAGCGTCCAGATCGGAGGCATCCAACCCGCCGTTGTCGATCTCGTCGGCGAGTAGGCCATCAGCTCTAGCTGCTTCGAGCTTCGACGCGTGATCCCGACAAGAGGCCAAATCACGGACCAAAATAGCAGGAATGGCCTCCCTCACGCGCCAGGCCGTGTCCGTCGCGTTTAAAGGTAGGATGGCCGCCGATGACACATCTCTCCAGAGCGCCATCAACGCGCCGCCGACGCCACCCGCGCCCGCCTTTTTTCTCCTAACTTCCACAGCCCTAGCTTTCATGGCAGCATCCCTCGAAGAAGCATGTCTATGATAAATGGACACGAGGGCGTCCCAGAGGACGTGGGGCACGTCCTGCTCCTTCTTATACGCCGCTATGGATCGTTCGATGACCGCAGAAGCGGCATCGGCATCTCCACAGTCCGTTTCGAGGAAATGCGCGAAGGTCAATACATAAACCGCGTCGTGCCTCTGTAACAACTCGGGCCGCTGATCCAAGCCGAGCTCGAACACTCGACGAGCGGCCAATTTGTCGCTATTGGCTCTCGACTCCACAACAGCATGGCCCTCGTAGATCCGCGCGTCGATCTTCTTGGCTTTCCGCAAGTCGGATGTTCTAGCGAAGACGTCCCTAGCCGCCTCCTTGCCTCGGTGGCGCCGGCAGTGCCTCTCGAGCAAGACCCAGGGTGCGGCACAAAGTTCGCCCTCCTTCGCCTCAGGATCATCGGTCTTGAGCTCCTTGGCCACCAACGCCTCGAGAGCCGCTTCGGCCTCGGCCGGTCGACCCAACCTCTCCAGAGCCGCAGCATGTGCGGCTGCTGCTAAAACAGAGGTCGCACACGTTTTGGCCGCTTCTCCGAGGATGTGCACGGCCGCGTCGGGACCGCTGGGCGCCGCCTGAAATAACGGAGACTCGTCCTCGAGCGAGAAGGGCGACGCGATCAACGCTTCATCTTCCGGGCAATCGGTGTCGGCGCCGCCTGGTATAGCTTCGGGCCTCGCGAGATCTTCCGCGTGGCACTGCTCGGCCCAATCTGACAACTCTAAGAAGAGTTCGGGCGCCTGGTCGGCGCAGGCGTCGATGGCTGCCCTATACGCTGCGGCTATGCGTCTGCGTCCCGCGTCTATGGATAAAGCATGCGCGCTCTTCTCGGCGGGCGTGGCCTCCTGCCTCCTTTTTTCGGTGGGCATGGACGCTCTCTCATAGGCAATAACAATGCGCCACCGGCCTAGATCATCGTCCGTCTGGGCGTGGCGAGCCGCGCGCCAGATCTGCGCGCGAGCGGCACCGTCCCTTCGAGCAGCCTGCGCCAGCGGATCCAGCGCGCGCGCCCGCTCCCGGTCCTTCTCGTCGCCGCCTTCTCTAGCTTCCTTTTCGATCTCGCGCCAAAATTCATCATTACCGTCTCCCGGGATGAGCGATGCCCTTCTAAGGAGAGAAGCCTTTGCTTGAGCTCTCTGAGCGACTGGCGCGGAGTTGGCGGCCCAATCTCTGTAAGCGCGCCATAAAGCGGTCGCTTCGGGAGCAGCACCAGCGGCAGCAACGGCTCGCTCGAACGTCCTCCCCACAAGCTCCGTAGACTCGGACGCCCGCTCCTCCCGCGGATGCGCATCTCGACAGCACTCGGCGGCCACGCGCCACAGGTCCGCGTCGCAGCGGCACCAGCACAACGCCCTCTCTTCGTTTTCGTTGAGTAGTTTCCAGGCCACCTCCGGGCCTCTTGTAGCTCGCTCGTGCTCCGCATATAACCGCCAGAAGAGCGCGACCCTAGGAAAGTGCTCGACGCCGTGCTGGAGCATGTCCACGTACTCCTCGGGTGACCTCGCTTGCGCGAGCTGGGCCTGGAGGTCGCGGGCCGTCGCCATGGTTCAGTACTGTGGTGTGCTTTCGTAGCGCCGCGTCTGCGCACGGCTTGTCTTAGCTCGCCGCCCGCGGCGTACGGGGCGCGCGCCTGAACAGCGAGGCTGGAGGGAGTTTTGAGCTGGGTTGCGCGCCTGGGGCACGGCGTGCAGTGGCGTTGCGAGGAGGCGTCTGTCAGATCACTATGGTGTTCTTCCAGCTCTCACGAGTCACGCCTTGGCTAACACGCAACGTCTAAGACACGGCGAGCCGAGCGCGCTTTGGCAAAAAGCTAAAGCCACAGACATACTAGCCTCAAAATCCTTAACAATACTAAGTCTCGTAGTAGATCGCAGTGATCGCAGTCCAAAAACACATTCATCAGCTTACTCGCAACCGTGACTATACGTTCGCGGGGCCCCGGTCGATCTGATACCCCACGGGCGCCCAGAATCGAAGCGTCCGGTCCATGGATCCCGAGACGATTCGACCGTCCGGCAGCGCGGCGAGGCAGAAGGCCGCGCGCGCGTGGCCCCGCAACGTCTGGAGGCAGGTCAAGGCGTGCCTGGGTCCGAGAGCTAGGTCGGCGCGCCAAACCTTCAGTACTCTGTCGCCGTCGGCCGCCACGACCCTCTTATTTGGCAGGCTCGCCAAGGCCCAGACAGCCGCTCCGTGTGAACCTGGAAACGTGATATTATTCATCTCGTCTAAAATCGGATTCCAGAGCGTGAGCGAGCCGTTCTCACGGCCAGCCACGAAAACACCTTCGAAAGTCAGCCACGACGACGACGAGCCCCAGTCGACGACAGCAACTGACGTGAAGCTCTCTTCTCGTGGCCCATCCAGTTGCCCCATCCACCCTATGCACTGTCCCCTCTTCACGTCCCAAAGCTTTAGTCTGCCCTCTCCTGCGTCCGTGATCACTGTACCGTCCGGCAGGGCAGCGAGGCACCGGACCTGGCCATTCACACGAATCTCCAACAGCTCGCGACCAGTGTTCACGTCCCAGATTCCTATAGTCCCATCCTTGGACCCGGAGGCGACGCGGTCCTCTGGCAATGCGGCGACACACCAGACGTAGTCAATGTGCCCTTCCAGCGTCCGGAGGTGGCTGCCGTCCGGCGCCCACACGATGAGCGTCCTATCGCGCGAGCCGGAGACGATGCGCCCGTCCGGCATGATACAGACGCATCGCACGCGGTTCGTATGCATACCCATCGCGCGGCAGCTCCCGTCGGCCGCGTCGAGGATCTTCAGGGTATGGTCCTCGGACGCCGTGATGATGCTGTCGCCCGTCACGGCTACACCAAGAATGCTCCGTCCGTGTACGTCCTCCCATACCCCGTCGCAGCGTAGCAGTTGTCGAAACGCGGGGCTGCCCCGGACCGCTTTGCGCACGTCGCGGCTCGTGCGCGCGAGGCGGCCGAGCTGTTTTGGATGCAGGCAGTCGCAGACGAGGCGCCAGATCTCGGGCGGCAGCTCCAGGTCCTCCTCGTCAGAGCTGTCCATCTTGTGCTCCATCAGTGTGCTCGAGGCAGCCCTTGCAGCGAGCTCCCAAGCACCACAGTTGGGTCCCAAAATGGCAAAATCTGATCACCTCAAAAGCTAGTGCCTCTTGAGCACTAGTTTGAACCGCACGAACGCGCGGAGGCGTAAATAAACCAACTCACTTTTACTACCATACTACGTCCACAGAATCAGAGACCGAGGAACGGCTCCTCGAGCGCGTCGTACCGGAGCGCGCGCGACCGCGCTGCCCGCGCCTCGGCGGCCCGCGCGGCCTCCGCGCGGCGCTCGCGCTCGCGGCGCGTGGCTCCGTGGACCGTCGTCGCGAGGTTGCGCGCGATAGCCTTGTTGCTCGCGGCGGCCGCCTCGGCGCGGTCCGCGCGGCGCATCGCATCGCGTAGGTCGCGCTTGACCTGCGCCAGCTCGCCGGCGTCGCAGGCCCGCGGCGGCGCGTTGTCGTCCTCGCTGACGCGGGGCACCGCCTCGACGCCGTCGGGCAGCTTGGCAGCATCGGAAGGCAATGCACAACCTCTAGGCGGCGTGACGAGCGCTGGCGCGGCGGCCGCGGGGATGAGCAGCGGGGACACGGTGGCCATGGCTGCGGCGCTGGTTTTGCTGGAAACTGATTTGTGCGGCTGTTTGGGGCTGCCCAAGTCCGACGTGCTCAAGCTAAACTTTTTAGGGGTCCCAAGAACACAGGCCAATTTTTCAGGCTGGGCCCCCTAAAGGCCCCCGAACATAGCAGGGCGCGCCAACGCGACGCAAGGGCCGCCTCCACCGGCGCTGCGGTGTTTTTTTACGCCTACGGACAGCTCCCGCGCTGTACGCCCGAACGTCCCGAAAAATTTGGGGCTAGGAGAAAAGACGCCCCCCGGAGCGCTCCGCCCCGGACCCCGCGGCCATGGAGAGTTCAGGCTCGCTAGCGCGGCTCCCGGAGGACATCGAGCGGGAAATCGTCACCGCCTACTGCGGCCTCGCGTGCCTATTGCCCGAGGCGCTGGGCCGAAGGAATGCCTACACGGCGTGCCTCGCCGAGCTTGATTACGTCAGGCACAACGTCCAGACAGGCACCAGTATCACTCAGCGAACATTGAGGGAGTGGGCCGAGCGCCCCGTCGCGAAAAAGCACGACGTACTAATGTGGCGACTTGAACAGTGGCACCGCCAGCGTACGCGTCCACCTCCCAGAAATTACGCGGCGTTCCGCGCCCTCTCGACCGTTCCTCTCCTGGTCGCGTTCCTCATACTCCAGAACGCCCTCTCTAGGTGCTAAATTGTTACAACCCCCGAGCCCCCTCCGCCGTGTAGAAGGGCTTCTTCGGCTTCAGCCCCAATGAGGTAGACTGGGGATCCCGCGCCGTCTGAGCCGCAAGTAAATACCCTTCGATCTCGTCGACGGTCAGCGTCTGCGACCCGTCCGCGTCGATGTCGTCGACCAACAAATTGACCTGCGCCTCCTCGATGCCCGGCACGAGGCCGGAGAACGCTTTGGCGCATTCGGCACGGTCCAATTCTCCAGACCCGTCGCCGTCGTACTTCGTCAATTGATCTCTAACAGCTAACCGGAGAGGGCCGCCCATGCCCACGAACTTGTCTAGTAACAACGTCCTCAATTTCATCACCTCCCGCGGGACATCATTTCTCGCCCTCAGAGCATTCCCCTTCTTGAACCTCGACATAATATCCTCGATGTTCCCGTTGTTGCAGGCCGCCCAGACGCGCGCTGGTAAACAATTCTCCTCGTCGAACACGCCACCGAAGGGGGCCAGTGCCACTTCGAATTGCGCCGCGGTCAAGTGAGTCGCTGATGGTGTACTCCGCTGCCGCTCCAGCGACCGTTTGAGCAGTTTCCTATCAATACCGTCCTCTCGTAGCGACGATTGCAAGGCTAGGGTCTTCGCTTTCGCTCGTAGTTCGTCAAAGAACACATCTAGGGCAGCGGTCGGCGTCGGCGCTTTGCTATTCCCCGAGAAGGAAACCCCATCACCGTAGCCCTCAAATTCTGAAGGATCGGTCTTCCGCAGACCGCAGGCTCGCGGTCGTCGCGTACTTGTAGTCTTCTGCGACGGAGGCGGCCTTGCGGGAGGAAACCCCCCGTTCTCCTCCTTCTCCTGGGCGAGCCTCTTTAACTCGGCAGTGAACTCGGGGATGGAGACGCTACCACTTCCATCACTGTCGAACCTTTGCGCTAGTGCTTCAAATTCGCAGTCCTGCAAGCCAGCGAGAAAGTCTTCGAGACACGACCGAAACTCGTCCATTTCCAGCTCGCCGCTGTTGTCAAGATCAAAACGCGTTAATAGCGTTTTCACGCGGTTCGAGACGGAGCCGCCTCGTTCAGTAATCTTCTCCAGGAGCGTCGCGAGCATCCAGTCGAGGCGCTGCTCACTTACTTGTGTTTGGGCGGCCATGCTGGGCTGCCCGGCGCGCGCGGCGGCGGCGACGGAATGGAGGGAAGGCTGTGGGCAGCTGGGTGTAGGGCGGACGGCCCGCAGCGCTTGCTTAAGCGCTTCCTTTGCGCCCAACGTGCGCGGGCTAGTGTGTTTCATGCACGCTAGCTCGACTTTATTGCACCAGCGGCGTTCACCACGCAGGCGGGCTCTTTGCACGCACTGATACGGTGCAGCAGTGCCCACTGCAGCCGTGTGCGAGGTAGCAAAACACGAGCGAACGCCAACGACCGCGGACGGTTAGGAAGGCTGCACTGTTGCTGTTCCCACCTTTTGAGCGCGCACAGCTCGAGGGGAGCGGCGCCGACGCCGTAACAGGCAGTCGCACGCAGTCAATCATGGCGAAAGACACAAAGAAAGCCAAGAAGCGGAAGGCCGAGGCCGCCGCCGCCGCTGCCGCGCAGTCGTCGTCTGACGCAGCATCTGCCGCCGAGACCGTCGACGACATCTTCGCCGCGCTCAAAAAAGAGAAACGACCACCAAAAGCCGAGAAAGCGCCGACGAAGAAGCCGCGGCGCGACGCCGAGGCCGAGCGCAAAGAGGACGACAGGTGGCGCGCGGGCCGGCCGCCGACGCCGCCGGGCCGCCAGGAGAACCCGCAAGTGCACCGGTACGCCGCCGACGGCCTGCCGGTGTACAAGTATTTTCATCTGGGCATGGACCAGCAGGACGGCGGGACGCCGCTCTGTCCTTTTGATTGTGACTGTTGCTTCTAAGTTTTCTACTACTAGTATTAATCTACCGCCGGCGCCTCTTCTCCCGAAACGACTCGATGAGTTTGCGGACGACGTGCTGCGGGACGAGCGCCGTCGCGTCGAGGGGCTCGTGCGTCAGGGGCGACGTCTTCTTTTTGCTGAGCCATTCGACGATTGCGCGGCGCTCGTACGTGTGGCCGTCCTGGGCCGTGACCGGGTCTTCGAACAGCTCGAGCGTGAGCGGGCAGCGCAGGTCGTCCGGTATGTCGTCCTCCGCGGCCGCGGCCTCCTCCGGCGGCTCGGCCCGCGCGGGCGCCGTCGCTTCCTGACTTATATTCGCGCCACGATCGATGAGTAGGTTTACGACGTTTACGTTGTTCGCCCGCGCGGCGAAGTGCAATGGTGTTTCTTTACTTTTTACATTGCTTGTATCAACGTCAGCCCCCCATGCCAATAGCAGGGCGGCAACTGCCGACGTATGGTCTTGATATGCGGCGCAGTGCAATGGTGTCTCCGTGTGGGTGAACCTATCGACCCTAGCCATGGCATCCCGCCATGGTGGAGACTCCAGAGAGTCGAACGGATGCTGCTCGCGGAACGCCTTCGAAAGCTTTACCGGGGAGAGCGAAGCTAGCTCCTGCCTTATGGCCTCCCACTCGTCCGTCAAGGTCCCGTTCCTCGTCATGAGATTCAGGTGTTTCAGCAACAACGTCGGGTCGCCTTCCTCCCACTGGCGGCGGAGGTCGAATATAATTTGGTGTTTTTCTTTTTTTTTGTGCTCCGCGTGTGCGACTCGCGGCCAGAGTTGACACGCGGCAAACAGGAGCCCGAGCGCCGAGAGGGCTCTCATCTTCGCTACGAGAGGAGCCTTGTGGTATCGGCTGTATTTGCCACTGCTGCGGCCCAAGATGCGCCAGGCGCTTCCTTTAGTAACAGAGAACTCGTTTATGCTGCGCGAGGCCAGCAGTCGCGGTTTCAACAGAGTTTTAGGTCTGTATGGTTAAGAGTGCTCGAGGTTTTTTGGCTTGGAAAACGGGTTTTACAGCGACGTGGAGAGCAGAGCTTTTGACGGGTCTGGACACTCCATATTACACACTAAATATACAACTGTTCCCCCACGACACGCCATCGCCGCGCCGAGCTCAGGCCGAGCGCAGCCCCTCCACCGACCGCTCGACGTCCCTGCACGAGTTGTAGTGCAGGAACGAGATCCGCGTCACGTCCGTACTAGAACCGAGGGCCTCCCAGAGCGCGGGGCAGTAGTGCGTGCCGTGCGTCGCGTAGACCTTCAGGGAGCGGAGGTGCTCCACGAGTGCCGCGGGCGCGACGCCGTCTTTGGCCACGGCGAAGGTCGCGGCGCGCGCGTCGAGCGCGTCGCTCACGCCGTAGATCGAGAGGCCGGCGATATCTTCGACGCCGGCGAGGAACTGGCGCTTCAGGAGGTGCTCGTGGGCGCCGATGGCCGCGAAGCCCGCGCGGAGGCGGTCGCGCTGCGTCAGCGAGCCGCCGTCGGTGATGCCCCCAAACCGGTCGCCCAGCGCCGCCAGGTAGTCGACGGCGGCCGTCGCGCCAGCCAAAGCTTCGAAGGACGGCGTCCCCAGCTCCCACCGCGATAAGTAGCACGAATCCTCCCGCGGCAGGCCGTCGTCCGAGACCCTCAACTTGTCTGGGCTCAGAGACGCCAGGAGGTCCCTTCTCCCATATAACGCCCCGCAGTGGGGCCCGAAGAACTTGTAGGGGCTCACGACGAGAAAGTCCGCGTCCAGCGCTCGCACGTCTATCAAGTTGTGCGGGGCATAGTGGACGCCGTCGAAGAACGTCAGCGCATTCCTTTTCAGCGTGGCGATGCGCTGGCAGTCGTGGATCGTGCCCGTGCCGTTGCTCGCGAGGCCGCAGGCGATCAATCGCGTGTTCTCGTCGACCAGCGTCTCTAGAGCGTCCACGTCTAACGAGCCGTCCTCGCGCACGGTCATGTATCGTATGTCACAGCCCGCCCGCTGCGCGGCGAGGACCCAGGGCTGGACGTTGCTGTCGTGGTCGGCCTGCGTGAGTTTTCTTTTGTGTGGTGTCGCGGCGATGGCGTATGAGGGGACGCCGGCCGCCACGACGGAAAGCACGACGTTGTCTCCCTCGGACCACGTCTCGCCCAGCGCCCGCGCGACGTGGACCACCAGCGCCGTCGCCGAGGGCCCGAACACGACTTCGTCGCTCTCGCAATGCAACAAATCCCCTAGCGCGCCGCGCGCCTCCCGCAGCACGTCCGTCGACGCCATCGAGTGCGGATGCTGCCCGCCGACGTTCGCCCCGAAGGCCAATTGGCGGGAGACGGCCTCGACGACGCTATGATGGCACTGCGAGCCCGCGGCGCCGTCCAATAAAGAGGCGTCGGCCGGCAGGCCCGGGAACTCCGCGCCGACGTCGAAGGCCCCCACTTGCTGCCGCAATTTTTTTAAAGATCGAAAGGCCTCGAAGTGCGTGTCCGCCTCGACGTCGGCCCGGCGGTAGGAGAAGTAGCCCACGGCCCGGTCATTCAGCGAGTGGTTCGCGCCGCCTCTATGTAGTATACGATCATCAAAAATCACCGCACCACCTCTAGGCACCTTCGCCGCCACGACATCATTTAACGTAAAGCCGACCGTCTCCGGCTGATGGTCTCTTTGATACACGATGTCCTCATCAAAGCTACCAGTGTGGTGGTTCGTCGAGACGTGGCTTCGGGGCACGAACTCCGTGGGCCCGCTCTCGTAGTCGGCGCAGGCGTCGTCCAGCGCAATCAAGACGTTGAGGATCTTTGCCGATTGATGCTCTGCGGAGTCGTGTCTGGAGTCCGCGTGCCAGCCCTGGGCCGGCGCGCCTGGCTTTGATAGCACAATGCCGCAGAAGGCTTCCTTGCAGTCAGCACCTAACGTAGCCTCGGCGACGGCCCTACACTTCGCGAGGTCTTCTCGTTCGAACGACGAGAACGGGGCGGGCACGTCGTAGCGGTGCGGGCTCCTCAGTACGACCTCCTCGAAGGAGTCCCTGGACCCGACGCCGAGGGGCACGCCTTCAGTCAACGCCATCGCTTCATTGGTCTTTTCCAGTAACGTCGTGGCGACGCGGTCGAGCTCGCCCGTCAAAAAGTCGTCGATGACGACGACGCCGTGCTCGTCCAGTAAGGAGGCGATTTGGTGTGGTGGTGCTGAGCCGCTGGCGGCGAAGGCGTGCAGGCGGCGCGTGGTGAGGCGGCGGGCTAGCCGCAGAGCCAGCATCTTTGTGGTTACGGCTGCTGGCGCGCGCGGAGGCCGAAGAGGCGCGCTGTGACGACACGCTGGGTGGCGCAGGCGACACTGCGACCTCTATTTAGATCGATAGACGCGTATGCGCGCTTAGATTTCAAATGAATAGCAGCCTGCCAGAGCTATTTTGCAGTGCTCTGTGCTCCTCGCGCGACCAAGCTTGCAGCCATTCGTGGGAGCTCTCGAGACTCTCCACAACTCGACGAGCAGCGATAAGAGCTTAGAAACCGCGTGCCGTGCCGGCAGAGCAAACACCAGCATGCAGCGCTTCACAGCAGCCCTGAGACGCGCGGCGAGGCGCCGCTTCGCCACGACGTCCACGCTCTACGTCGACGGCGCCGCCGCGCCCGCGAGCGACGGCCAGACGGTCAATACGCACAGCCCGGCCGACGGCTCGGTCCTCGCCGAGCTCTCGGACGCGTCCGCCGACGACGCGCGGCGCGCGATCGCCGCGGCGGCGCGATGCCACGACGCGGGTGACTACTTCCGCGCCGGCGCGGCGCGGCGCGACGCGCTCGAGCGGGCCGCCGCCGCGCTGCGCAGGGACGCGACCGTCTACGCGACGAACGAGGCGCGCGCACGTCGCGGCGTCCCAGGGATTTTCGTTGATTCTTCACGTTGTTCCTCGATTGTGCGGAGACACGCCATCGCCGCGGCGTCACTCGACTCCTGATGCGCGCAGGACTGCGGCAAGACGTTCGCCGAGGCCGAGGGCGACGTGGCCTACTGCGCGGACATGCTCGACTACTACGCGGGTCTTGTTGAAGACGGCACTACGCGGGAGCGGCGCGCGCGGCCGCCCGCCGCGTACGAGCTCGACGCCGCGTGCACGATCGCGACGTACCCGGCGGGCGTCGCGGCCCTCGTGACGCCCTGGAACTACCCGCTGCTCCAGGCCGTTTTAAAAGTTGCGCCGGCCGTCGCCGCGGGCTGCCCCTTCGTGCTCAAGCCGAGCCCCCTCGCGTCTTTGACATGTATCGACTTTGTGCAGACGATCCTGGGCCCGCTCACGCCGCCGGGCGCCTGCAACCTGCTCACGGGCGGCCCGCCGCTTTCTGGAGCCGACCGGGGCGCCGGCGCGCTGCTGGCGGACCCGCGCGTCGCCGTCTGCAGCTTCACGGGGTCGAGCCGCGGCGGCGAGGCTGTGTTGCACGCGGCCGCGCCCTTCGCGCGGCCGTCGGCGCTCGAGCTCGGCGGCAAGGGCGCGCTCGTCGTCCTCGACGACGCCGACGTCGAGGCGGCGGCGGACCAGGCGCTGGTCGGCATTTTGTCCTGTGCGCGCCGGCGTCTTCTTGTGTCTACGCCATCACCGCTTCCCACCGCAGGCGCCGGCCAGGTCTGCTCCGCGACGTCGCGGTTACTGATCCAGCGGCCGATCTTCGACGCCCTCGTGGAGCGCATCCTAGAGAAGATGGCCGCCGTCGTCGTCGGCAAGCCGCTCGACGCGGCGACGACGATGGGCCCGCTCGTGTCGCGGGAGCAGCAGGAGCGCGTCCTCGGCTTCGTCGAGCGCGCGCGGCGGGCGGCCCTCGACGTGCGCCAGCCCGCGGCCCCCAATGGCGGCGAAGGCTACTTCGCGCCGCCGACGCTCGTCCTAGGCGACCTCGAAGGCGCCGAGGTCTGGCGCGAGGAGGTCTTCGGTCCCGTACTATGCGCGATGCCGTTCGAGAGCGATGAAGACGCCATCGCCTTGGCGAATGCGTCGCGCTTCGGTCTGGCGCACGCCGTGTTCTCGGCGGACGAGGCGCGGGCCGCAAAGTGCGCCGACGCGCTCGACGCGGGCGTCGTCTGGGTGAACGCGAACCAGATCCTCTGGCCGGACACGCCGTTCGGCGGCTGGAAGGCGTCGGGGTTCGGCTTCGAGCAAGGTGCC